>OIWQ01004557.1_pt1 | contig 11048 bp, 11 predicted proteins | sample 1587571 | NCBI WGS metagenome assembly OIWQ01 (sample SAMEA3888910, study PRJEB22519) | human gut metagenome | biome: human gut; feature: human-associated habitat; material: faeces | place: Denmark | collected 2010 | reverse complement strand
CATCTTCTGGTTTTCCATATACAAAACACTCTTTTACACCTGCTATCTTATTTATTAAAATTTCCAATTCTTCTGGATATACATTTCCTGCGCTAACAACAAAAAGGCGCTTTACATTTTCTTCATCCGCACCAGATGTAATACTATCTACAGCTGCTGACCACGAAGTCGGACTCCCATCAAAAGTATTATATTCTGGAGAAGTCACTGCCATGCATATAACTCTATGTACAAACGGATTTGCTATCTCAGCTAATGACACAGCTTGCTCTGTAACCGCACCATATAACTCAGGATCATTTCCACCCGTTGGTGGTAGAATTTTTACTGATTCAATTTTCTGGGGTATCTCTATTTTAGTTTTTCCTAACAATGCCTCTTTCAGGTTATTATATAGAGCTATTCCTGCCATTTCTGTTCCATGTCCTTGATGATCCCCATTTCCCCATGTAGAATTTACCGCTTGAACGTGATCTAAATTAATTGCCTTCGCCAACAGGGGATGAGCTGCTGTAACTCCTGTGTCCAACAAACAAATAGCTACATTACCATCTGTATAGGTTGTACGTTGTAGCAATTCATCTATCCATTCCCTCTGTTCATTATTAGACAAATCCGCGAAAAAAGTTGTTGCTTCTTGTGCTCGCCGTATTTCTGTGATATATGGACATACAGCTATTAACAGTTTTAGCTGTTCAGCATTTGCATATATCATCTTTACTATACGTTCTGGAAAAACAATATGTTTATCATCAATATGTATTTGATTTTCTGAACATATTAAGGAAATACTTTCTTCAGTTTCTCTCCATGCTTCAATATTGTCTTTCTTAAAGTCATATCTAAGCCAAATTTCGCACCAAACAGGTGTATCTTTAGGCATGCTTTCAGATGTTCCAACCCAAAAAGAATCCAGCATTGCCACTTTTATATCATCAATGCTTCTAACCAAATCATTGTTCTTTGGATTTCCATTCGATGTTTGTTCATTTGCATATGCTTCAACCTTTTTAAGGAAAAAGCTTTCTTTTCCAGTAGGTATATAAACTGTAGCCCTAATTATGGATTTTTCTTCATCCTCATGGACATTGAGCAAGCGAATTCCTGCTTTACGATTTTCCAAACTTTTTATAGCCAAATCATGTCCTTTGGCGCTTGAGAATTCAAGATAAGTTCCTTCTTTATAGCGAATTGCCGCAACCTGCTTCTGTGACAATGATTTGGAATAACACTCTTGTAATTTTCTCTGTATAAATGCTGCATGCGTTGCAACTGTACGCTTTGGATAATTTGTTCCTATAGGTTTTGATGTCGATGTATAAGGCATAGTTTCAACCGTTTGCGTCAGAAAAATGTTTCTTTTTTCTACTGCCATGCTTATGCCTCCTTACATGTATATACATTTTGCCGCTCACTTAGTAATGCAATTACTGCCTTACTTGTAATTGGCTCGTCACTCAAAATAGAATTTTTAATCGCATCATCACATACTCTTGCAATCTCCGCGTGGCTTAATCCTTCTGCAGCCTTTATCATTTCCTTTGAAATTATAAAGTAATTATCATATGCTTTTATTTTGTATTCAAATAAACGCTTAATCTCTTTAGACGTAGGCAATGTATAGTGCAACACATCATCAAATCTTCTAAACAATGCTTGATCTAAAAGTTTTTGATTATTTGTTGCTGCCACAATAATACTTTCAGAATCATCCTGCTCTATAAATTGTAGAAATGAATTAAGAATTCTCCTCATTTCTCCCACCTCGTTATCAAGGCTTCGGTCTGCACCTATGGCATCAAACTCATCAAAAAGATATACACCCACAGTTGACTCAATGCTGTCAAATATCTGTCTTAACTTTGCGCTTGTTTCTCCCATGAATTTTGTCACAAGCTTATCCATTTGTACCGTATATAAAGGTAAAGATAACTCAGAAGCAATAATTGATGCCGTTAGCGTCTTTCCTGTTCCCGGATTTCCTTCAATCAATATCTTTCTTCTATTAGTCAAGCCATAAGATACAAGTTTATTTCTATTTCTATACTCATTCAGAATTCTTTGAATTTTATCACTGATATCTTCTGAAACAATTAGTTCTGATAAATCATGGGAAGGCATTGATAGTGTAAGCATTGGATTAGTTGAAGTAAGTTGAACAATATTTGCTCTTTTGCTTCCAACTCTATCAATCTGCTTTTTTAAATCACGTGCTAAGTTATCGTGCCCAAGCTTGGCTTCGTGAGCTGCAATTTGTAAAACAATTGTCTTAAACTTTTCGTCATTACAATCTGCATAAGCTTTCACCAAACTTTTTATTTGTTCTGCTGTAGCCACTTTATCCACCTCCCATAATCAAACTTACTCAATTTGTATCATACTATTTCTATGCCATAACGTCAACAAAATGCATATTTTTTCTCTATATTTCCCCTAATATTTTATTATAAATCTACAACCATATTTTGATTGTTCATTATAATCAATACTTGTTTATGATACTATTATTTTACTTTTGAACTAGTAATTTTCCTTCCACATCACTTGCCGCATTTTCAAGTGCGATTAATGTAGAAGATATTATTCTTTCTTCGCGAGGTAAAAGTCTATATACACCTTTATATTTCACTACCTTATATCCTTTTCCTTTATAAAAGACTTTAGCGTCAACGGGTATCGGTTTCCCTTCACTATCACAATAATTTGTATAATCAATTCTCTTATTTCTCTCATAATTAATTCGATGTAGCCTATATGATTTATCCAATGCACAATACATTAAGTATAAAACCGCTAATACCGCTTCAACTTTTACTTGTACCTGTAGCCCATTTGCATATTCTATCCCTATATTTAAGGCATATATCACAAAATACACTGTAAAAATAAAATCAATTAAAATGCCCATGTATGACAAGTTCATCCATTGTTTCTCACCTATAATTTTATATAATTGCAGAAAAGAGCGCTATATACTACCCAAGCTATAAATGCCCCCATTCCGGATGAATGTAATGTATCTCTCAAATTTTCTTCCAGCAATGGGGCACATGGTAAATCTATATAAGCCAACAAGTTCCAATATGAATCACAAAACATTATAAATAAAATTATTACGCATGCCACATATCTAAGTATTCTCAATTTTCTTACAAATGGCTTATCCCCAGTAAAAACTTCTTTTAACCAATCAACAATTTTCTCCAACTTATTGCCTCCAATCATTAAAACAACTTCATTGTTATGTCATACAACATTAATAATATTGTTCTATTTCTTCCAATAATTATCAGTTTCTTCCCATTGATTATTGGAGCATTCTATATTTTTAAACATCTTTATTTTTCCGCGAAATCCACATTTTCTAATTTTATGTTTAAAACACATTGTGTCTTTGAAATTATACATATGTAAATACCATATTGTATCATTTCCCACATTTTTTATTATTTTATCAATATAATACATATCAACATCTGCATAAGAAAATCATATTGAAACAACTTCCTTTATTTGTTTATTAATTCTATTAAAAAAATCATAATGCTCGCTGTAACAAGCTTCGGTGTCCTTCAATAGCATTTCCCGAACAATTGCAACTTGTCGTTCTACATCAGTTTCATTCTTAAAATTTCTTTCTTCCAACTCTTTATGACCAAATACTAATTCTGTGTCACCACAAACGCCATGTACATGACATATATTATCAGGCAATACATGATATATAGTTTCAAGTACTGCAGTATAATTAAATGAAAGAAACAAGGCATTACTTTTTTGTGGGAAACCATTAATTGGTCTCGCTTGCTTTAAATCTATGCTCGAAATCCATTCTTTAAAATAATCTCTTAATCTAGTGAATGTAATATGTATAATAACTCCATTCATTGCATTTTTATTTTCATCTCTCCATATATCTTCATATTTCAATCTTCCTAGTATATCTTCAAAGTATCTCCAATCCTGCTTCTTGTGATATACACGAGCTAAAGCTGAATCTATCATCCTTATCATTAATGTTGCATTTTGGAAGTCATCTGGTGCAAGTTTACCTTTCTTCTGAATTACAAAGAAATCATTATGTTCTTTTTGACTCTCTTTACTTTTTTTATCAAATACTTTCGAAAGTCTTCATAAGAAGTTGGCAGTTTATTTGCTAAATCAAAACCATTTCCAATAATATAAAGTGTTGTGTTCATATACAATACCTTCCTAAATCACTGTCTAGGCATCCAAAATTTGTCTTATTTAATATATTTGCAATCACTGATTATATTTCAATGTCAAAATTTTCGGTTCGTTTGTCATCTGTAACCCGATTAACATCAATGGTTTATTTATCTCTAATAAAATCTCATCATAATCACCATTTTGACCGTTAATAAACCTTACCGGTTTTAAGCTCTTTTTAATAAAATTAAGAAAAGCATTTGACGATCCGTCTATTTCTTATCTCGCTAAAAAAGTGTAGTAGATTCTTTTCCATTTTGTACTTTCATTGCTTGTGTCTCTGACTCCGCATTCCCGAAAAATTTCATTCATTTGGCTTCCTGTCATGCATTCTGCAACTATTCTAGACAACACTTCAACTTCTGAATTCGCAAGTTTTCTAATTTTCTCTGCCATCATCATTCCCCCTTTACTTTATATCATACGCCAAAGCGATATTCTTTTTCTTCCTTTTCATTTGCAACCAATTGAAACTGCTCTATAACCATATCAGCCACTTCATCCGGATGAAGATTGGTATTGTCTATCTTTATATGATTATCAAACTATATTTCTCCATCCTCTAAATTCAATCTATGATTTGTTGCAACTTTCAAAAGATTAGCCTTACTCCATGCAACATCTCTTTTTGATGCTTTGCATTCCATTCTGTGTGGCGTTTCGTTTCTTTCAAGTCTTGTTGCAAGGTCGGCACTTAATTCCACAAAATAAAATTCTCCTCCATTAATCTTAAACAATTCTGCCAGACTTGTTAAGTACTCCCTCTCTTGTGGAACTTCAAATGCACAGACGTATGTAAAAATCAAATCCACATTATGTTTCACTGCAAGTTCAAATGCTTTTTCTCTAAAAATAGCATTGAATTCTTTTTGTGCCGGTGTTCCAAAACCAAATATCTTGTCAGACATTTCTATGCTGTCATGATTCATCATCATATTGTACCTTAATTTATCCCTCAGGCTTTCTGCAACTGTCATTTTTCCAACTGCCTGAGGACCACATACTATAACTAAGTTTGCCATAATAATCTCCCTTCTATTTTTTACTCTGTACACTTGGCAAAATTATCTGTGTTTACCGCCGGAGTTCTTTAATCATAGTATAGTTGTTCAAAAGTGTACCATCCTTTAAGCGAATTGCATTTGGATGAACACCTGTAATCCTAAATCCCATTTTCTCATACAAGTATCGTGCTCTGGCGTTTCCTTCTACAAACTCTAATTCAATCTGCATTACGCCCTCTCTACGTTCTGCAAGACGAATCATTTCTTCAAACATTTTTGTACCGATTCCCTGATTCCAAAAATTGCTAATCAATGCAATTGATATACTGGCTCTATGTTTTGTTTTCATTCCCTTGAAAAAGCTTATTTCACAATTTCCAACAACCTTACCCTCTACGATACACATAATCATTGCTTCATTTGGAGAGGCATTCTTCTGCTCAAACAACGTTTTTTCTCCTTCTGCTGTATATTTTCCACACTCCTCCGGATAACGCAAAATATAATCAGTTTCCCCGGCAGAAGTAACCAAATACTCCAATGTACTTTCTACATCTTCCTCTTTAGGGCTACGAAGTATCGCTTCACGCCCATCTTTTAATTCAAACCTTACATCATCAATAATCATATCGTCTTTCTCCTTTTCATAAATTTAGCTACTTCACCGGGCCCTGATGAATAAAAAAGACCACCTACCCGAAAGATAAGTGGTCAAAAACAACTATACAAAAATACTATGTTCCTGAAAGCTTATTTTTCTTCGTAACCGAAATATTTACATACAACATTAAGACCCTGCACGTTAATCTGCATTGTCTGAATACTTTCGTATGTATTTTCGACTATGAATAAAAACATAATTCGGCTTCCTTTCCAAAATATTTTTAATAATATAATTCTTTTATTTCATTTTGTCAACTTTTTCTTTTTAAATTTTTAAATCATATGAAAAAATCTCAATGCCTCCACAATAGCATCCTCTTTCTCTTTCGGACAATGTGGTTGCTTTACATCTTCCAACTTAGGCAAATTATAATTCGCACGTTCTTTAATTCCATACTTAGCTTTCACCTGCGCAATATAAAGGTTAGATACCTTCATCCCATCATTATGCTCAGCCACATATGCCTTTATCTCCTCATAAGTAGCCTTACTCTCTGCACTGGTCAAATCCATCTCATTCATATCCACCGTCACATTCACATGATGCTTCGCCTCATGGAGTTTGGACAAAAGACAAACCGTTTCCACATGTCCAGTATTTGGAAACATATCTATACAGCAGCCCTTTTTTACCTCATACCCGCTCTCCTGCAACATAACCAGATCCCTTGCAAGACTTGTAGGCTTACAGGAAATATACACCATAGAATCCACACCATAATCAATTATCTTCTTAAGTGCCTTAGGATTGATTCCATCTCTTGGCGGATCAAGAACTATAAAATCTGGTTTATCCTTAATATTATCAAGTGCATTAAGTACATCGTCTGCTATGAATTCACAGTTATCAAGTCCATTTATACCTGCATTTATTTTAGCTGCATCAACTGCCTCGGGTATTATTTCAACACCTATAACTTTTTTTGCAACAGGTGCTAAAATCTGTGCTATAGTACCTGTTCCACTATAAAGATCAAAGATAACCTTGTCCTTAGTTGTTCCGACATAATCTCTTGCCTTAGAATACAGAACTTCTGCACCAAGTGAGTTAGTCTGAAAGAATGAAAATGCTGTAATCTTAAACTTTAGTCCAAGCAGCTCTTCTTCAATATAATCTCTTCCATATACTATATCCGTCTTTTCATTGATTACAGCATCTGCAACACTATCATTATAAGTGTGTAAAAATCCTACAATCTCACCATCCAGCGATAACGCTTTTAATCTGTCTGCCAACTCATCCATAGGAATATCGTTAACCGTAGTCGTTACAATATCCACTAGAATCTGACCCGTTTTTACTGCCTTTCTTACAAGCAAATGTCTAAGGTAACCTTCATGCTTTATTTTATGATAATATGTAAGCTTATTCTCCAAAGCATAATCATATACACATTTTAATATTTTTCTATAATCATTATCCACAATTTTACATTCTGTTACTGTGACTATGTCATACATACTATTTCTTTTATGCAATCCAAGTGCTATAGGACCATCCTTTATTTCATCACCAAAAGAATATTCCATCTTATTACGATATTCACTTGATACCGGACTTCCAATTATTCCTTCCCAGTCATAATCTGTCTTTATAACAGGATCCAGAATCTTTTTAACCGTGATTTCTTTCATCTTTAGCTGTTCATCATAACTTACAGTCTGATATACACATCCACCACATTTTCCGAAATGTTCGCATCTTTCGTTTGTTTCTGTATCTGACTGTCTTACAACTTCAAGAAGTCTTCCTTCACATTTTCCATGCTTCTTTTTATTCACCATAAATGTAACTGTCTGTCCTGGTATAGAATTCTTTACAACCGCCTTTTCCTTTATCAGTTGTCCATCTTCCTCTATTTCAACTATAACATTTCCTTTATTAGGAAAATCAACACTGTCTACATATCCTGTATATATACCACCTTTTTTCATTTAGAATTCCCTTTCATATATCACATGCTTTCCTATATATGTATATTTCTTATCCATACAGGTAAAAAGACCACTGACCGATTACATAACCTGCCAGTGGTCTTATATACATTATATTATTCTGACTAACTGATACGCTGCTGATTAATTCTCAAAGTCTTTATCAGCTTCATCTTCATCATCAAAATCATCTTCAAAATCATCATCATCGAAATCATCATCGAAATCATCAAGATAATCTGGTGTGAAATATCTGTATATAGCATATACGATTGCTGCTAAAGCTGCAACTGCTCCGATTACTGCTAAAACAATAACAACAACATTATTTTTGTTCTTTTCTTCTACATCTTTCTTATGAAGAAGTTCGTTCAGCTTACTAGCTGCTATAAGTTCTTCAATCTTATCCTTATTCATAACAACCGCTCCTTTCCAGTCACATAATAAAGTAAATATATTGTATCATAATCATTTTTATTTGTCACCATATTTAACTACATCTTCAATATCTTATTTAGTAACTTATTTAATTATATCTTCTTTTTTAATCTTCTTTAATCACATATTTAACTAAATCTTCTTTAATCTTGCAAATCCTGCAAGCATCTTTTTTAAGCCGAATTCATCAAACTTTACAGATACCATATAGTCACGTTCACCATGGTCTATAGATATTACCCTGCCTTTGCCAAACTTACTATGTTCTACAGTATCACCTACAGAATAACCTAGTCCGCCTGATGATTCTTTTGATAAGCTTTTTCCTGTATCTTCTGATGATGAAGCTTTAATGGTTGTTTTTTTTAAGTCAAATATATCCATAGGAAATTCTTTTCCGAACCCAACCTTCTTGTTTACCCCAGCATTAGCTGTATCTCGTATAGCTTTCTTAGCTGAACCATATATAGTATTACCATATCCACTGCTCTTATACATTCCACCCGGCTTTGAAACGCCACCTATCTTTACTCTGTCAGACTGCTTATATGTAGTATTTCCACTTCCATATCTGCTGAGTGCCGCCTTTGCATTGGCTCTTATATTATAGGCAGGCTGTTCTTCTGACTCATCTTTTCCACCATAAGATATTTTTCCTTTATATCCAGAACTGTTATTCTCTATATTAAGATATTCATCTGGTATCTCTTTGATGAATCTTGAAACCTTATTCATCTGTGTTTCACCTCGTACCATACGCATTTTGGCACTACTCAGATTAAGTATTTTCTCAGCTCTTGTTATACCTACATAACATAATCTTCTCTCTTCCTCAATCTCCGTTGGATCATCTGATACTATGGTCATATAGCTTGGGAACAGTCCGTCTTCCATACCTGTCATATATACTATAGGAAACTCAAGACCTTTAGCACTATGAAGTGTCATAAGCATAACCTGTTTTTCTGATTCATTAAGATTATCTATATCTGCTATAAGCGCAACCTCCTCTAAGAAACCACTTAGCGTAGGTTTTTCGCCTTTTTCCTGACATCCAGTTTCATAACTCACTATTTTATTAATGAATTCATCAATATTCTCCTGTCTTGCTTCTATCTCCTCTGCGGTTTCACTTTCAGCAAGACTTTCTATATATCTTGTATCCTCTAATACTGTTTCTGCCAGTTCTTTAAGACTCATGAACTGCTGTTTAGCCTTTAATGAACTTATAAGCGTAACAAATGGTTCTATCTTTCCTGCGCCTCTTTTTATAGTATCTATATTATCTGCTTCACATAATGCCTGCCAGAACGTATAAGCATTCTGATCGGCATATTCCTGGACACGTTCTATAGTAGTTGCCCCTATTCCTCTTTTAGGAACATTTATGATACGTCTTACAGCCTGTCCATCCATGCCATTATCTATCGTCTTAAGATAAGCAAGAATATCCTTGATTTCTTTTCTCTGATAAAAGCTTATACCACCATATATTCTATATGGTATATTTTTCATCATGAGTTTTTCTTCAAGCACTCTCGACTGGGCATTTGTTCTATATAATATCGCAATATCATTATAATTCCATCCATCTCTTACGAATGAACTTATACTATTTACCACGCCATCCGCTTCTTCATATCCATTTTCATAAAGTGTGTAATTAACTTTCTCACCCTCACCATTCTCAGTCCACAGACTTTTCGACTTTCTTCCAACATTATTCTGTATAACCGCATTTGCTGCATTAAGTATGGTCTGAGTTGAACGATAATTCTGCTCAAGCTTAATAACCTTTGTTCCCTCAAATGTATTCTCAAAATTAAGAATATTCGTAATATTAGCTCCTCTGAACTTATATATTGACTGGTCATCATCACCAACAACACACAGATTACCATACTTTGCTGCAAGCATAGACACAAGTTTAAACTGTGAAGTATTCGTATCCTGATACTCATCTACCATAATATATCTGAATCTGTCCTGATAATAATTAAGTACTTCTGCATCATGCTCAAACAACTCAACCGTTTTAAATATAAGATCATCAAAATCAAGCGCATTATTAAGCTTTAGCGTTTTCTGATATTCAACGTATACATTGGCTATCCTTTTAGCATTATAATCCCCACCAGCATCCAGAACCATTTCCTCAGGTGTCATAAGCTCATCCTTTGCATGCGATATAGCATTCATAATAGTTCTTTCTTTAAGCAGCTTTGTATCTATATTAAATTTCTTACATATATCTTTAATAACACTCTTTTGATCATCTGTATCATATATTGTAAAATTATTAGAATATCCTATTCTGTCTATATATCTTCTTAATATACGTACACAGGTTGAATGAAATGTACTTACCCACACCTCACCTGCACCATTTCCCACAGTTGCATCTACTCTCTCTCTCATTTCTCTTGCAGCTTTATTCGTAAATGTTATCGCAAGTATATTATATGGTGCTACTCCGCAATCATCTATAAGATAGGCTATTCTGTTCGTAAGCACTCTTGTCTTACCAGAACCAGCACCAGCTATTATAAGCAGAGGTCCCTCTGTACGCTTAACAGCGCGCTTCTGCATATCATTTAATCCATCTAAATTCATACACAACTCCTGTTTTAACTATATATTGCACGAACATGTATTCTTGTCATACCTATTTAGTATAGCAAATGTTGTGGAAATAATAAAGTGGAAATATTGTTGTTTAGCAAACATTCGGTTGGCGAACTGACGACATAATATAAGTGAAAATCGGTGCTGCACATA
>OIWQ01004554.1_pt1 | contig 11053 bp, 10 predicted proteins | sample 1587571 | NCBI WGS metagenome assembly OIWQ01 (sample SAMEA3888910, study PRJEB22519) | human gut metagenome | biome: human gut; feature: human-associated habitat; material: faeces | place: Denmark | collected 2010 | reverse complement strand
ATGGAACTCGTCTGTTTATTCTTCTGTTTCAACAAGTCGAAATCCTGATTTCGACTTAGGTGTCGACTCTGTCGACACCTTTTTAGGCTGTCTGAAAAATCAGACAGCCTTTTCTATTTGCTTAATCGTTTGTACTATCTCCGTTTCCGCTGACGGGAATGGCATCCCCCAGCAGTCTGGGCTTTCGTTTCAGTGCCGCATTGCAGAAATCCTTCGCTCTTGCAAGCATTTCTCGTGCCTCGCGGTAGCCTTGCCCTCTGTAGCTTACATCTGCCGCCGCAACGCCATAGGCATCCAGACCTAATTTCTCCGCGACATATAACGCCCGTGGCAGGTGGTATTTCTGGCTGACGATAATCACCTTTTCCGCGCAGAAAATCTCCTTTGCGCGATAGACGCTGTCATAGGTGGAAAAGCCTGCATGATCCATGAAAATATCTGCGGAAGGCACGCCGCTTTCCTTCGCAATCCGCTTCATGGTATTTACTTCATCATAGTCCTCTGTGCCATGATCACCACTCATCAGAAGCTTTTCCGCCGCGCCTGCCCGATAAAGCGCAATGCCCGTTTCCAGTCGGTCGGTCAGCATCAGGCTCGGTGTCCCATCAGGACGCACACCGCATCCCAGCACCAGAATACAATCCGCAGCCTGCTTTGCCGCTTCCTCCGCTGAAAGAATACGCGCCGCCGTTTCGCTTTTCACATAGGCACTCAGCCAGACCACCGCCAGACAGCCGGCAACCCCCATGCAGATTAGAAAAAGAAGAATTCGCTTTGTCCATATTTTCATATCGTTTCCTCATTTCTTCCAAGCTGTTCCTGCCTGTAATATGCAGCCACCTTCGCATAATCCGCCCGTTTCAATTCGGTTTTTCCTTTTTCCGAAAGGGCATAAACGCCCTTTTCCACGCGCACAAACCATTTCTCATAATTGCGGCCGAGAAGCACAGCCAGCTCTTCTAAGCCCCTTGCGCGCAGCTCCGCCAGAGAAATTTTCCCTTCTCGCTCCAGAATACACGCCAGACGGATGACCCTTTCCCGATAGGCAGTGATAATTTTTCGTCTTGTCATGCCGCCGATATTTGCATCTAGCTGTCTGCCTTCCAGCTCCGCCTGCAGCTGCTCCTTTTTTCGCTTATTCTTACGAATCATGCTGTCCGCAGGTGTCAGTACCACGTCCACCGTTTTCAACGGGCTGTCCAGCGCAACAGTCAGCAGTCCCAATTCCAGACGCTTCAGCAGACGCAGCATGTCCTGCCACGCCTTTTCTCTTGCGCCCTTCTTCGGACGAGGGATTGCCACAAAAACCTCATCCGTCAGGCTTTGCCTCTCCAAGCCCTGATAAACTAGCTTCAGCCCAAAGGCCCTTTTCAGTTCCACCACAACCAGTCTGCCGTTCTTCTCGGCAGCAATATCGCAGTGCTTCACCTCTGCCTGCACCTGATAGCCTTCTTCCTCCAGAAACGCGCGAATCGGCTCATATAAATCTGTTTCCTTAAACTCCGTCATTTCTTATTCCTTCGCCATAAAGGCTTCGATCTCGTCCACTGTTTTCAGCATAGCGGCAGTCATCACCTCATTGCCTTCCGCAGTCACCAGAACATCATCCTCAATCCGAATCCCGATTTCCCATTCCTCGATATACAGTCCGGGCTCTACCGTCAGCACCATGCCCGGCTCCAGTACACGGTCGCCGTATCTGCCGATATCATGCGTTTCCGCACCGAGGTAATGGCTCACGCCATGGTAATAATATTTCGCTACATCCTCTCTGGTTTCCACCAAGCCGATTTCCTTTAATGCCGTAAAATAATATTCCTTCAGCAATTCATTCAGAAAAATAAATTCCATTGTACTTTCTAGCAGACTGATATTTCCATCATGGTTTAAATCAAACATATTTCCGAATATTCCTTTCATAATAGCACCACCTTAATCATTCATGTATTCATAGTAATCGGATTCGCTGGCAAACAAGATATATTTACCATCTACCAATCCCATGTAACCATCACCTGTGTTAAATCCTTTCATTGCCCACTCCTCCATTTCCGTGAATTTTATGATTTAATCTTCTTTGATGATTACAGTTTATACCAATAGGTGGGGTATAAAAATCCCTGCTTTTTACGACTATTTTCTGTTGCTGATCCCACAAACTCTGCATATACAGAAAATTGCTTTATTATCTCAATTGCAACTTCCTTTTCGTCTCATGTTTTTCCATCCTTTCATAACTTCCATAGCAACAATGTGCTTGTTGTTTCTTAATGCTTCAAGTATAATAAAATTCATAAAGAAAATACGCGTACAGCATGCGGAGTTACCGCCCGATAATCCTCATGTTTTGCGATATACAGGGAGGTTATTCTCATGGGGAAACAATCTACGAGAGAAAATAAGACAATTTATCAGATTTGCCGGGAAGAAGCCGGTCTTACAAGATCAGAAGCCAGTGAAAAAATGACTGCTGTTTCTGATTCTAAAATTGAAAAATTTGAATATGAAATACAAGAGCCTACACCTTACGATATTATCCAGATGGCCGACGCTTACAGACGACCGGATCTCTGTAACTATTACTGCTCTCATAAGTGTGAAATCGGACATCGCTATGTTCCGGAAGTCGAAGTTACCGACTTATCCAATATAATCCTGGAAACCATTGCCAGTTTAAATGAAATCAATCCTCTGACTACACGCCTGATCCAGATTGCCCGTGACGGTAAAATCAGCGACGATGAAATCAGGGATTTTGCTTTTATCAGCAATAAGTTGGATGAGATTTCTCTGGCAATAGATTCCCTGAATCTCTGGGTTGATAAGACAGCCGGAGAACAGGGACTGAACATTGAATTGTTCCGAGAAGAAAAAGAGAAACAGAAATAAGTGCGAAAAAGCAAGGCAGCGAACCTATTTATGGTCCACTGCCTCTCTTCTTTACATACACTGCGATGACTCCACCGATGATCAGCAGTGGAAATGCAATATACATCAGTCCACCAACAACCATACCAATTAAGATAACGGGAAAGAATACTACTGTACAGAGCAATTTCAGAATTCCCCACGATGTTTTTATACCAAATATAAAGAATTTTCCAATAAACCAGATCATACAAATTGCAAATAATAATGATAACATATTCTACTCCTTTTAGCTCCTGTTCTGATTGGTGCCATTCATTTTTTCTGCCGTTTTTCTGCTATAAATTCAGATGCATTTCTCACACAAATTTTACTACTGAATTTTGGATTTTTCTCTATCTTTTCAATCATCCGAATTAACTTTATTCTCCGTGCTGTATCCATCTGCTTACCTCATTCTAACAGTTCTGCCTTTTGATATTGTCAGTATAACCAGATAACTTTTCAAAATATATACCTGATGCAAAGAATTTAACGTATGTAATTCTCAATTTTCGAGGAATTCCTTCGTTTTATTTTTTTCTCTCTTATAGTGGTTCAGTTTCATACCAGCACCTTTCACCATCTGATTTCCTTCATCGTCAAAGGATAAAAAAGACCATCTACGATTTTACGGTAAATGATCTTTTCATCGTTAATATTCAATTTATATCATTCTGTTTTCATAATCTTGTAACTCATGGAAAATGTCATCCACATATACAACATCATCTTCTATTCTGTACAGCATGAAATATCTGTACTTTTGAAAATTTATTCGATGGTATCCCAGACTCTGTAAGCGTGGATTATCACATGTTTTCATACTTCCTGCTACATGTTTTAACAGTTCTACAGTATCCTCAAAATCATCAAGCACATTCTTCGCCGCTTGCTTATTTTTCTCTCATATCTGAAATCACATCATCCGCATTTCTATAATTTCCATTTTTTGAAGATTCTCTGGATTGTTCCAGTCTTTGAAGCATCTCATCTTCTATCATAGATGTATATGGATTATGCACTGTTCTTTTTATTTCAAATGGGAATCCGTTATATGCAACAGCCTGTGTTAAAAACATTCTTATTGCAGACGTTGTATCTGTTCCAAGATCCTTAAAAAGCTGATCTGATTTACTCTTTAAATCATCGTCTACCCTGATTTGAATTGTACTTGCCATTTTAGATACCTCCATTTCTTTTTCTTTTATTATAATGCCATATCATTGCTAATTCAATACATTTGTAACGATATTCATCAGGTGTAAGCGGTAAATTCTTTTCCGACCATTCCGAAACAAGCTCCGGGTGCAGTTTCCCCGTCCCGATTTGTAATTGACACAGCGGAAATGCTCCTGATTTCACATCATGCTTTTGGCGGCTGAGAAATGCAGTTTTGCACCGCAGTCGGGACAGTATACCAGCCCCGAAAACAGGCTCGTCCTTCCGGTCTTGGTCGGCCTGCGGCGGTGTGCGTTGCAGCATAAGTGCAGGGGCGATATGACGGGGATATAAGTCAAAGCACACAAAAAGCGAGCTGTAACTCACTTGCATAAGTACAGCCCGCCTCCTGTGTTGCTATATACCTTTTTGTCTTTTGAAAACCTCCGGAAGCATTTTTAATACCCTTTTCATTTTGATCTCCATACCATAATTGCGTTCATTTTTAATTCTTTCTCCTTCTCAATATGATTAGTAGCTCAGCCGTCTTTTTCTAACAATATTCAATGATGTAAAATCTTTGCTGATTTCCCTATCGAAATCAGTCGGAACGGCTTACTTAGAATACTTTTTCTTCTTGGAATACGCACTTGTTCCGATCAGCATTCCAGCAGATAGGAACAGCACTGCAAACCACAGCCACAGATTACTGTTATCGCCTGTCTGAGGACTGTTGGTATTTCCATTCCCTTCTCCGTTAGGATTGGTCGGCTCTGTAGGCTTTGTCGTTCCTGTAGCCGGGATTTCCTCTCCCTTATTTCCATCCGGTTTTGTCGGATTGGTCGGTTTTGTTGTTCCCGAAACCGGAATCGCTTTGCCCTTTACAGTATAACCGCATACTTTGCACACTTTGTCGCCGGTGTAGCCTTTTTCCGTTGCAGTTGCATCCTTAGCGTTCTTTGTTTCCATATCGTGAGCTGCTTTGTCTGCGATGCTGCCGCAGGAGCATTCGTGCCAATGGTTGTCTGAGTCTGATTTCCACTTGCTGTTATAATCGTGCTGGTGCGTATCGTCTACCGTCACCGTGATATTCAGCCGTTCGCTGTAATCCATACCGTCCTTATATGCCGCAATACGGAATTTTGCATTTTCCGTAATGGTTATCGGATCGGTATAGATTTTCCGGCTTGCACTGTTCTGACAAGGACAGGAATCATCCACCGTGTAATAAATGGTCACGTTCTCCTCAGCCGAAATTACAAGCTGTTCTCCGCTTTTTACCGTAATATAGTTTTCCTTCGGAGAATTTTCGTCAAATTGTATTTCTCCAATTACCGCTGTAGGACGCTTCGGGCGGCTTTCCTCTAACGCCACACGAAGTGTAAGCGTCTTTTCAAGGCTTGTACGTGCTACCCGTAGCGTAATATCTGTATATCCCGGCAGTAAAGCGTTTGCCGTAAAAACAACTTTTCCATCCGCATCCGTGACTTCTGAACCGGAAATCAGTGTAGCAGTCAATGTATTTCCAAGCTCAGCCTCCACAGTAACACCTTCCATGTAGTTTCCTTCCGAATCCTTTACCCGTACTGAAATTCCCTTCTCCGTACCGGCTTTCGCCAAAATAATGCTTTCATAATTCAAAACAATTTCTGCTGGACGGGCCGAAACAGTCAGTTCCCCGCTATTATAAGAAGCAAGTGCTTTTCCGGTATAATTCTGTGCACCGTCAAGGGTAAAGGAAACCTTACTGCCTTTTTGGAAACCGCCCGCCTTTGTAATGTGCAATACCTTTGAATATCCACTGTCAACGGACTGCCACATACCGGTCATGCCTTCTGGAAGTATGATTTCTTTTTCAGTATCCATATACTGGCTAAAGATTACTTCTATATAATCCGGATACGCTCCTACCGACGAAACCACTGGATTTTCCGTTGATTTCATGGGAACTTTCAATCCCATCCTCGGCGGCGGAACCTGCATCCATTCGGTCTGCGCTGCCTCATACCCATCCTTTTCAAAGCGAACCTGCCACCAGCCGTTCGGCACATCCCATGCAAATACTCCGCTGTTGTCCGTAATCTGCGGATTTATCTGCTCATAATTCTCCGCATCCCAGACAACTGCATTGGTTCCATCAGAGTTGTCCGCATAGTAAACGGTTGCCGTCACACCAGAAAGAGTATTGGATTCCACTGCCTCGTAAACAATACCGGACGGATCCATGACCGGCTGAATCTTTTGGGTCTTCTTCATAATGCGTTCCATATCCGTATCGTTACACTTCTGCTTCCGTTCCCTCGTCAGCCTGTCCAGTTCAGCGGAAAGCCTTGTAATCTCCGCAGCACGGCGGACACCCGTAGCGTTGGAGGATCCGTCCCACAAGGCACTCAACCCGGTAGTTATCGGTGTTTTATCGGCTGCGCCGACAATTGTAAAGATTGAACCTACCCAGGAATTGGCATAGTAGCGATCCTTTTCCAGCCCCATGTACAGTCTAAGATCCATTGCCACAAAGCGTTCTCTCATAATCGCATTGGAGCAAAGCGGTTTATCCTTGTAGCGTTCCTCAAACCTCTTCAGTTCGTCAATGTATCCCTGCATATCTGCCTCGCGTACTGTATAGTCCACATAGGCTTCCGTATCCTGCATTGCGCCTTCGATACCTGTTGCTGCCCCAACAAGTCCTACGGTTGTGGACATTCCCTCTGTCATATTCAGTGCCAACTGACTGTCCGTCACGCCCGGCAGATGCATTACCTGATTCAGTGCCTCCGTTGCATTTCCAAAACCACCGATAAATGCATTACGGACTCCCTGATCAAAATTACCTGCAGCTTCTCCGTTATAATCAATTTCGTTTCCGTTGGTGTCTATAAAGGCGAATCCTCCGGTAATGCCGCTTACGCCGCCTTCCCGAGCCAGAGAAGTGTTCGTTGTTTTCATAAGTGCATTTGCCACCGCCCGAAGTGCCACAGGCTTGAATTCCTCCTGCACTTCTGCCGATTCTTCCGCATAATCCTTAAATGCGATAAATGTCCCGTCTGCGTTTTCGCACACCTCAAAACCATCCGCCCGGAGTTCCTCTGCTGTGCGTGTATTCTCCTTCATCGTAATGCCCAGATCCGCATAGACTTCCTCCCATGAGCTATATTCCGTGATGTTCTTTTTCAATCCCATCATCTCGGAGAAACTTTCCAGCACTTCATCAATTGCTTTCTCCGCATTGTAGAACGCCGCCTGAACCTCCGGCGTTTGTTTTGCGAACCACTCCGGCATGGTTTCCGACGCACGGTACTTTGCACCAAAAATATATTCGGACACATCGAAATTCGGGTCCTCCGTATAGGTAAGATTGTTCGTTTTCGCATATTCTTCCATATACCGATTCTTTGTTTCCGCAATAGTCTCTGCTAATTTTTCACTCTTTTTATTTCTCTCATTCGTAATCTCCGCCGCCTTTTTCTGGCTCTTTTCGGCTGTTTCTGCGTCATAAGTGAATGCCTCTCCCCGATCTACCCAATCGATGGAAAACTCTTCCGGGAGCTGTGCCTCTGTAACAACTCCGCTTTCGTCAGATGGAAGCATAATCTCTCCCGCAAAGTTAAACCGATAGCCTGCACCTTCTGTCAGTTCATCTGTTTTGAAGAGCTGCATTGGTATCGTATGTACCGTTCCGTCCATCGTCTTCATATAAGTGATTACATTCTCCGGTGCTGATCCGCCTACAAATGCAGCACATACGGTCCATGCATTGTCTGCTTCCTCATTAAATAAATACCAATAAAATGTCGGAGGATCAAAGGACTGTGACGCTGAATACAGGTATTCTCCATTATAAGGGCTACCCAGACGGTTTGTCTGATAAAAATTCCATGATTCTAACACCGCAACTGTTTTGGCATAGGTAACATTTGCAGAAACCTGTTCGTTACCGATGATTGCCGTCAGTTCAAATGTCTGTGCCGGAAGAGCATCGTCCGGAAGATTATAGGTAAATGTCACATTTCCAAGACCATTGGTTTTTCCTTTTCCCACCGGTTTCCCGTCCAGCAGTAGCGTGACATCACGGTTTGGTGCTGCACAGACAGTCACTTTATTCCCCGTCAGACTGTTCAAGTCTCCCGCCGCCGGGCGAATCTCATAATCATAGGCAGTAAACGAGGTGCTTCCGATTGGTGCCGTCGTCTTTCCCACCGTTGCACCTGCAGAAAGACTGTATGTCCCTGCCTTGCTGCAGGAAAACCCCAAATAGAACACGCCCGTCTGCTTTGTTTTATTTATCGTAACCGTATTGTCAGAAGCCGTATAATCATCTTTTCCCAACTGTTCTGTCTCTGAGCAGACATATTTCAGCGTCATATTCTCAGGAAGCAGAATTGATACCGTTCCCTTCTTACCCTCTGCAAAACCATAATAAACTCTTACCGCAAAAGTCTGTCCTCTAATCACATAACTCGTCTCGGAAACAACCGAGCATTTCTCTTTATTTAGGATACCGGACACGTCTGTTTTCAGCAGGGGAACCGTAATTTCCACCGGATTCGTCTCTCCATCGGAAACCTCCGCAGTTACCTTCGCATAATCGATTCCTTCTGTCAGCCCCATACTCTCCAGAACATCCAAGGATGTTACCACCGAGAAGTTATCGTTGGCGTTATATGCGACCACGGTATAAGTTCCCGCCTTCAGTCCGTTTGTCAGATAAAAGCCATCCTTTGCGATTTTGCTCTTGCCGACCAGCTTCCCTGCCTTATCAAACACAAGAATGTGATTGTCTCCGGCGAATTTACCGCTTGCGGTAAGTTCCAGTTTACCCCATGCGGTCAGCGGAAGTTCAAACACTCCTGTTTTGCGGTCTGCGGTTACGCTTCCGCCTGTAAATCCAAGGGCGTCTGCATCTACGGTCAATGTCAGATTTTCTTCGATAACAGTATCCTCCAGCACCACACTTGGATATTGCAGGATATAATCCGTTCCTTCTTTCAGTTCCCGTTCTCCTGCCTTCAGGCTGATTTCCAGATTACGGAAACTATTTACCGCCGCCTCGCCAAAGTCCACCTCCATCACACGATTCATCGGTAATTTGTCTCCGTCTGAAAATGTAATTTCTCCCAAATCCCAGTCTCCGTCAAGCGACGCCCGGATAAAATGCTTGCTGTAATATCCGTCTTTAGAAACTTCCGCCGTCACTTTTGATCCGGCATCTGCTTTTACAGAAAACTGATTATCCGTAAGCGTCACTGTCTTTTCTTGATTATCCTGATACAGTACTATCTTCGCACCGGAAGGAATCGTTCCGGACACGGTAAATGTCTGTTCCGTCCCGTCCAGAGCTACGAAGGTATATCTTTTCTGGGCTCCATCCATGACGTCCTTCTGCGTCTCGTAAAACTGTTTCAGCATGGACGGATTCCCTTCTGAATCCGTCTCATATGCCCGGATTGTCGCTATACCGGCAAAGGGGTCTTCATAATCCACATCTCCGATAGTTACCCTCTCATAACTCGTCATTTCCGAATCATATGGCGTTAGTTTAAAATCCTGATTCGCAAACTCTACAATAATTCCTGTGTAGGTAAAGTCTTCCTCGCCTTCCGCCGGGTCATACTGCTTCGTACAGTCTGCAAAAGCACCGCCGTAAATTTTCGTTACCGTGGCAGGCACGACTACCTTCTGCTCTGCCAGTCCGCAGCATCCCTCGAACGCATGCGGACCAATCGTTTTCACACCCGGCAGAATGGTAAGTGACGCCATATTTGCACATCCGAAAAAGGCACTGGCTCCTATAGTTTTAATATTCGATGGAATCGTCACATTCTGGAAAAAACACCCGTCAAACGCAGAATATCCTAATTCCGTAATGCTATCTACCGACAATGCCTTTTCCAGTTCCGCATCAGAAAGCGCCTGACAATTATCAAACCCTGTCAGAATCGTAAAATTTTCATTTTGCGGCCAGTCGATACTGGTCAGAGATTTACAGAAGGAAAACGCACCCATCCCGATCTCTGAAAGCGTATCCGGCAGGTTCAGCGATGTAATCCCCGTATATTCAAATGCCTGTACTCCGATACTCTCCACACTGCCCAGATTCAGAGACGTCAGATCTTCACAACTCCCAAATGCACCGTTTTCAATGTGCTTCACGCAGTCGGGAATGGTCAGTTCGGTAATTCCCGTGGCCGCAAATGCGCTAAGTCCTCCGATGGAAGTTAACCCCGTACAGTTAGAAAAATCCACTGACGTAAGGAACTCATCCTGAAAAAACGCATATGACTCTATCGAAGCCAGCTTCTCCGGGAATGTAACTGACTGAACTGACGTCCCCGCAAACGCCCACTCTCCAATCGTAAGAGACTGCGTACACTTAGAAAAATCTATGTTCGTTAATCCGGGAACATCATGAAAAGCATACCCGCCAATACTGGTAAGGTTCGCCGGAAATATCACAGACGTTAGCGTCTCATTGTGTCCTCCCGAATTTCCAAATGCGCTTACTTCAATTCTTGTAACCGGCTTTCCGTCAATTTCATCTGGAAAAACGATTTCCGATACGGTATCATCACCTCCGGTAATCACAATCTCCTCGCCGTCTATCCGGTAATTCACATTTCCGCCGGTAGCGGCAAAAGTACCTTCTTCTATTGCCTTACCCGCAAGGTCAGTTCCCGCCGCCAGTGCACTTATCGGCAATAGACTAAGCGTCATGCACAAAGCTAAAACCAAAGCCGTAATTCTATACTTTTTCCTCGTAAGCCTTTTTAACCTTTTCACAGTGAGTCCTCTCCTTCCGCTGTCATCGCTTATTCAGCTTTCTGCACCTGCTGTAAACGGTAACTCCTATCACACCGCTACAGGAAATGAACAATACGGCAAACCAAAGGGCAAGATTGCTGTTGTCGCCTGTCTTAGGGCTGGTGACATCTGTATTTCCATCCGGTTTTGTCGGATTGGTCGGTTTTGTTGTTCCCGAAACCGGAAT
>OIWQ01004551.1_pt1 | contig 11062 bp, 6 predicted proteins | sample 1587571 | NCBI WGS metagenome assembly OIWQ01 (sample SAMEA3888910, study PRJEB22519) | human gut metagenome | biome: human gut; feature: human-associated habitat; material: faeces | place: Denmark | collected 2010 | reverse complement strand
TAACGCCACCGGTGTTGGAAGTGATAGAACCTTCCGGAATCGGCCAAAGAACATGATGTGTACTGAAACGATATTCAGCATAGTTTGTCTTTACCCCTTTGTTATAGAAATTGTTCTTGGCAGAAACCCAGTCGAAATAGAAGTTCACGCCAGAATCCTTACAGTTTACACCCGTACCTTTCGGGCCTGAGAAATTATCCAATTTGTAGACATGACCGCCAAATACTTCACATGCTTTGCCCGTCAAAGCATACACATATGAAATACGGGAAAGTTCCACATGACGGTTTTCTTCGTAATACAACTCACGTGCACGTTCGTCCAGAACCGCACCGATATTGATATCCGAAGCAGTCAGAGGTGCTGCACCGGCACGCTGGCGCACCACGTTTATCATATTGGCAGCCTCCTGTTTCATATCTTTCCAATAATAACATTCGGCCAACATCAGATAAACCTCTGCCGAACGATAGATATACCAGGGAGTTTCACCCCCTCTGCGGTCTGTCGTCACGGAAGGATCCGGAACAAACGTTTTATAATGAGGCCACTGGAACCAACAACGAATAGAATCCGAGACCGACATACCTGCTGGTTTAATCGGGTGTTTACCATACCATTCCGTACCTTTAAGCGCCGGAGCATTATAATAAAGATCGAACACTCCTCTCCAGCTATCGCGGTTATATACACCCCGCAAGTCATTCTTTTCCTTTTCCGTCCAGATATCATACTGGTAATAATTGGTCGGACGGCAAGTTCCGATACCACGACCTACATTGGCATCATTGTCCAATTCCGTTCCTTTGGCTTCACTTGCCGGCACAATAGACATACCCGTTTTGCCATCAGGAGTCTTAATCGATCCATTCGCCCAATAAGGTGTAGCGTTACGCATCGTATTGATCCTGTCACGACCTTCTACCTCCGGATAAGAAACAACATACAGAATACCTTCCGTGTTCGACATATCCATTTTTGCTTCCACACTGTGCAAATCATGCATCAAATTCGTATTCGGCTTTGTTTTGTTTGTCGTAAAACGTTCAGTCATCAAAGGGTTGGCGGCGACAACTTCTTTACCGATTTCGATCGCTCTGTCAAAATGCCCCAAAGACATACAAACTTTCATCAACAATACACCACAAGCCCATTTGGAAGGTTTTCCTCTATCGACCTTCTCCGGTACCCACTGATAAGCGAACTCCATATCTTTTTCCATCTGCTCCAGAATGCTCCAACGGTCATACGTATAGAAATCCACTTTCGGTGTTTCAATCTCCTGGCTCAGATAAGGAACATCTCCAAACAGATGCGTCAACTTGTAATAACGATATGCACGCTGGAAATAGGCGGCACCCCGTACCGCGTTTTCTTCAGCTTCATCTTTAAACGTCGCATTTTTCATACGATTCAAGACGATATTGGCGTATTTAATCCCTTTGAATCCCTCATCCCAATACCATCCGATCTTGTTTTTATTCACATCATTTGCAGTACGGCTCGGTAACAGATCCGCATCCATATCCATCAAAGGACCTGATTTATCGGTCGTACCTGTGACAGCCAAGTCTGTCGTATACATATCGGTTGTGATCGGAGCACCGTCTCCGAAAAACTCATGACGCATATTACGTTCACAAGCTACCAATGCAGCATACAAACCATCTGCATCCACATATGTATTTTCCGGAGTATAGATAGACAAAGGCTTCGGTTCCAACCAACTATCGCTACAAGAATTTAACAAAGGCAATCCGGCGACCGCCAAAATAAGACATTTCTTTATATGTTTCATTATTCAATCTCCTCTTTTATAAAGTAAAGTTTACACCAATATTAAATGTTCTCGGAACCCACAAGTCATTTTTATCCGGATCTTCTTCAGGATCTCTGAATGTATATCCAGACAATACGAACGGATTACGCACGCTTAAAGACAAACGCATATTCTGTACGGAAACCTTCTTCAAAAAGTTCTTCGGGACATTGTAGGAAAGAGAGATATTTTCCATACGCACAAAAGACTTGTTCACGTAATGGTTACCCAGGTTTTTCGATCCCAGACGTCCATATTCATTCGTCGGATTATCGACAGTCCAGCGCTCGATATCCAAAGCACTTCGACGGTCTGCCAATTCAATGGCGTTTGCAGCCGGATTGAATGTACCGTATGTTCCGATATGAGAATACATCATGAAAGACAAAGAGAAGTCTTTATAAGTGAACTCATTTCTCCAAGACAGGTAGAAACGGGGAGTCTTGTACTTCTGAAACACTTTATCCTGATCATTCAATACTCCATCGCCATTCTGGTCTACATATTTGAAGTCACCTGGCTTATTTCCATATTTGGCCGCTTCTTCCTCTTCTCCCAGCTGCCATACACCATCACCTTCGTAATCCCAGATCTGGTCGGGGTCATGACCGATAAACCACTTGTTTTTGTAGTCGTCAGCTTCCTTCTGACCGATAACATTTCCGTTTTCATCCTTGATGTCTTCCATATCTCCGTAAAGATGTTTGATCTTACGACGGTTGAAAGAGAAAGTAACGCTCGAACTCCAGTTAAAGTCCTTTCTGCTCATCACATCGCCATTCAGAGACAATTCGAAACCACGGTTTGTCAAAGCACCCAAGTTTGCCTTTACATCAGAGAAACCGGTGATATTCGGCAAAGAACGTTTAACCAACAAGTCGTTCGTTTCAGACATATAGGTTTCCATAGAACCTCTCAATCTGTCGTTGAACAAAGAAAAGTCCAAACCGATATTATAAGAACCGGTACGCTCCCATTTCAAAGCCGTGTTACCCATGTGGTCTACATAGACCTGTGATGTCACATAGATATTACCATTCTGATCGATAAACGGACTCAAAGATGATTTCAGCCATGCCAATGCTTCATACTGACCGATATCACGGTTACCGTTCTGTCCCCATGAGAAACGCAACTTACCGTAATTCAACCAATCGCTTGCCGGTTCCATAAATTTCTCGGAAGTGAAAACCCATCCTAAAGCGACAGCAGGGAAAGTCGCACGCGGGTTCATCATACCAAAAGCAGAATAACCGTCACGACGAACAGAAGCCGTTACCATATATTTATCCTTATAAGAATAATACAAACGTCCCATCAAAGCATCGCCCGTTCTATATGTATCCTGGTTTTTACCATCATCTTGCAAGAAAGACAAAACAGTCCCGGCTCCCATATTATGATAACCCAGCAAATCGCTCGGTGAGAAGTTCTGAGCACTTACATAAGTATCCCAATATTGTCCTTTCTCTGCATTCGCCAATAAAGTCACTTCAAAATTATGTCCTCCATTAAATTGATGTTTCCAACGGATGATATTATCCAGTAACCAGTTAAAGCTTTTTGAATTTCTACGCTCTGCATATCCGCCTTTTCCTGCCCATTCAGGATGTTCAGCAGATTCATGTTTCATAAATTCATACCACTTATATTTCGGGGTATAGTTCATCTGATACTCAATTCCAAACGGAAGTTTAACAATCGCATAAATATTTGCATTCAGTGTATGTTCTATTTCGCGTTTGTCACGGTACATATTATCGAAAAACGGATTCTTGCCATTGTTGTCACCGGAAGGATACATCCGATACGGGCTGTCCGGATCATCGATATCATTTGTAGTATAAGGAGAGTTATTTGTTCGTTGGGTAACATCGGCAGCCTGTGCTCCTTTGTCTTTAGTAGCGAACTGGGAAGTCAAACCGATAGTCAGGAAGTTGGTTACTTTCGATTCCAAGTTCAAACGGGTACGGAAGTTCTTAAAACGATCGCCTACGCGAATGCCTTCGCGATCAGCATATCCTAAAGACCAATAATAAGAAAGATCCTCTTTCTTATTGCTTATACTGGCTGTATAATCCTGCTGCAAAGCTGTTTGAAAAACAATATCATCCCAATTTGTTTCAACACCGTTCAAATAGTTTTCAATTTCAATAGTCTTGAAATCTAGACGGCCCAACCAAGTTGTCAGCATTTCCTGTTCGGAAGGCAAAGTCGTTACTGGAGTTGACTGGTCATAATTATACCAAGTCAACGGATCAACCCCAAGAGCGCCTAACTGACGCGGATCCGTAAATTTACCCGGTACCTTTGCCATTTCTTCCGGAGTCAGTTTACCTTCTTGATAATCTTTACGGAATTGGATAAATCCGGGACCATCCAAAGCCGCCGGAATACGTGAAGGCTGTGCGAAACCGACATTTGCATTGAAAGAGACAACCGGTTTGCCTGTTTTACCTTTTTTAGTCGTGATGGCAACTACACCATTCGCAGCTTTTGCACCATAAACAGCTACGGAACTGGCATCCTTTAATACGTCTACAGACTGGATATCCATCGGATTGATATCAGACAAATCACCGTCATAAATAACTCCGTCTAAAACCAACAAAGGAGAAGATCCTGCAGTCAGCGTATTTTTACCACGTACCTGCAAATTAGCCGTACCGGCAGCATCTGTCGAAATACCGATAGAAAGTCCGGAAGCACTTGCACGCAAAAGATCCTGTACAGAACGGGGAGTTTCTTTTTCCATGTTTTCCGCTTTTACAGTCGAAATAGCACCGGTCAAGTCTTTTTTCTTTGCCGTACCGTAACCGATAACAACAACTTCCTCCAGTTCTTCCGTGTCTTCTTTCATCGTCACATCGATCATTTTTTGGTTTCCAACCGTAATGTTCTGTGACAAATATCCGATATAAGAAAATGTAACAATAGCTTTGCTGCCATTAACAGTCAGGCTATATTTTCCATCCACATCCGTAATAGAACCATTTGTAGTGCCCTTTTCCATTACGTTCACACCGATCAGAGGTTCACCCGTCTGATCCTTAACAACACCGGTTATCGTCTGCGACTGCGCATAGGCCTCGCCAACAACCATCCCCAAAAACAGCAATAAGATACTAAGTCGGGGCAAGAAACTAAAAACACGATTCCTCATACAATTTTTCAGTTTAGTATTAAGTTTGATAGTTTATATTAGAATTTATAGATTCCCATAACAATCAATATGACAAATTTATTCACTGCAAATGTGTGCGTTAACACATCCACTTAAAACCATGTTATCCCATTCAAATGATGACCTAAATAGGAAACTATTCAATATTATTCATGTCGTTTTATATTCTCGATAAGCAAACAACTTTTTGTAAACCAAGAATTAAAAAACACATATCCCAACATTCATCACATGTCCATAACATAATTGTCCTAAGTTAATAGCAAATTACACTGTCTAAATTAAATTGATCAAAAGAATATTCATTTTGGGCACCAAAGATATTGACTTAAATTGAATAATCATAAATATATATTCCTTTTTTTTGAAAAAAGTAACAACCTTCTACGATTCAACGTATTACAAAAAATCTTTATAAAAACGTTCTTTGCGACAATATCTTCCCAGCCGTTCTGCAAATAGCCATCACTCATGCGGTTTGTTATTTTTATTCTGAGTACTGGCTAAACTTCACATTCTGTCATATCCACAAAAAAATCAACAAACACACATAATTATATAACCCATTTTTTCGTTAGAAACAGAATAAAGGGACTGACGTATTGTCACACTTCCTGCCACCTGAACTTTTACAAACCGATCCTTGTTACTTTGGCATACGATTTGTAGAACAGTTAATGCAGCTCGAAAGAGAAAAGCAAGTACAGGAAAATAATAACAATTAAAATAGTAGAAAATTATGGGAAAAATTATCGGAATCGACTTAGGAACAACCAATTCTTGTGTTGCCGTATTGGAAGGTAACGAACCGGTTGTAATTGCAAACAGCGAAGGTAAAAGAACGACTCCTTCAATCGTTGCATTCGTTGAAGGTGGTGAACGTAAGGTTGGTGATCCTGCAAAACGTCAGGCTATCACAAATCCGGAAAAAACAATATTCTCTATCAAACGTTTCATGGGTGAAACCTATGATCAGGTTCAGAAAGAAATCAGTCGAGTACCTTATAAAGTAGTTCGTGGTGACAACAACACACCACGTGTCGATATCGAAGGACGCCTTTATACTCCTCAGGAAATTTCTGCAATGGTACTTCAGAAGATGAAGAAAACAGCTGAAGACTATTTAGGACAGGAAGTAACGGAAGCCGTTATCACCGTTCCGGCATACTTTAGCGACGCACAACGTCAAGCGACTAAGGAAGCGGGTGAAATTGCAGGCTTGAACGTTCGCCGTATCGTAAACGAACCGACTGCCGCATCTTTGGCTTACGGTTTGGACAAAACGAACAAAGACATGAAGATCGCCGTATTCGACTTGGGTGGCGGTACATTCGATATTTCTATCTTGGAATTAGGAGACGGTGTGTTTGAAGTAAAATCCACAAACGGTGACACTCACTTGGGTGGTGACGACTTCGACCATGTGATCATCGACTGGTTGGCTGAAGAGTTCCTGCGCGAAGAAGGCGTCGACCTGCGTAAAGATCCGATGGCTTTGCAACGTTTGAAAGAAGCGGCCGAAAAAGCTAAGATCGAATTGTCAAGCACGACAAGCACGGAGATTAACCTGCCGTATATCATGCCGGTAAACGGTGTTCCAAAGCACTTGGTCAAGACACTGACACGTGCAAAATTCGAACAGCTTGCAGACAGTCTGATCCAGGCTTGTATCGAACCATGCCGTCAGTCTTTGAAAGATGCAGGTTTGAGCACTTCCGACATCGACGAAGTCATCCTCGTAGGTGGTTCGACACGTATTCCGGCTGTACAGGCCATCGTTGAGAAGTTCTTCGGCAAGGCTCCTTCAAAAGGTGTTAACCCGGACGAAGTGGTAGCTGTAGGTGCTGCTATCCAGGGGGGTGTATTGACAGGTGAAGTAAAAGACGTTCTGTTGCTCGATGTTACTCCGTTGTCACTGGGTATCGAAACAATGGGTGGTGTAATGACCAAGCTGATCGAAGCCAATACGACTATTCCTACCAAGAAGTCTGAAACATTCACGACTGCCGTTGACAACCAGCCTTCTGTAGAAATCCACGTATTGCAGGGCGAACGTTCACTGGCTAAAGACAACAAATCGATCGGCCGTTTCCACCTCGACGGAATTCCAGCCGCACAGCGTGGCGTTCCTCAGATCGAAGTTACTTTTGATATCGATGCAAACGGTATCCTGAACGTATCGGCTAAAGACAAAGGAACCGGCAAAGTACAGAGTATCCGTATCGAGGCTTCCAGCGGCTTGAGCGACGACGAAGTAAAACGTATGAAAGAAGAAGCTCAGGCTAATGCCGAAGCAGACAAGAAGGAAAAAGAACGCATCGACAAACTGAACCAGGCCGACAGCATGATCTTCCAGACCGAAAAACAACTGAAAGAGTTCGGAGACAAATTGCCGGCCGACAAGAAGGCGCCGATCGAATCTGCTCTGCAAGAACTGAAAGAAGCTCATAAAGCTCAGGATGTCGCCCGCATCAACAGCGCCATCGACAAACTGAACAGTGTCTTTCAGGCTGCTTCACAGGAAATGTACAACGCTCAGGCTCAACAACAGCAGGGCGGTGCACAGCAAGGTCCTCAGGGTAACCCGAATGCCGGTCAGCCGAACAATGGCGGAAAAGACCAGGAAGTCACCGACGTAGACTTTGAGGAAGTGAAGTAAGTATCGGTAAATAACGATAACTATAAATAAGAATATAGGGTGTAACTCAGTAAGTTATGCCCTATTTCTTTTTATATCACTTTTCCTTGGCTTTGCTTGTTATCCGGATTTTTATTGTATATTTGTACCATAATTGTACCGACACTTAAAAGTAGATAATATGACACTTGTAAAAATGGCGGTACTGAGAATGAAGAATATAAGTAAAACATAGGTTATGCCAGCAGCAAAATTTGAAATAACACGTCAATGCAAGGTTTGTGGAGAGACTTTTGTCGCTAAAACCATTGAATCGTGGTATTGTTCTCCCAAATGTTCTAAAATTGCGTGGAAAAGGCGTAAGGATGAAGAACAGCGATTGCAAAGGTTGGACGAAGTGGTTAAGAAGATACCCAAGTCCAAAGAGTACATCACGGTTTCTGAAGCATACGCTTTGTTTGGCATAAGCAAGGAAACTCTTTATCGCTTGATTCGTAAGGGTACAATTCCAAGTGTGAATGCCGGGGAAAGGCAGACATTATTATCAAAAGAAGAATTGATGAAACTCTATCCTCTCCGAAAGAAAACTCTTACAAAGCCAAAGCCTATTGCCAAGCTGTATAGTTTGGAGCCAAAAGACTGTTATACCATTGGTGAAATCACAGAGAAGTTTCTTGTAAATGAAAGTACGGTTTATCTCCATATACGCAAATACTCTATCCCTACCCGGCAGATAGGAAATTTTGTGTATGTACCCAAGAAAGAAATTGATAACTTATATAAAGGTATGAAGCGATGAAGAAAGCATTAGTTAATACACGAGTGTCGGTAAAGCTCCGCAAGTCTGAATATCGTGATGAGTGGTATCTTTATGTGGAATCTTATCCTGTATTCCAATCCGGGAAAGATACTCCGCAAAGAGTTCGTGAATATCTCAATCGTACTATTACAACACCTATTTGGGATAAGTCACGTAATGCAAGGACTAATGCCGAAGGCAAAACCACTTATAAGCCAAAGCGAGATTTGAACGGTATCATTCAATGTAAATCTCAATTAGACCAAGAATCATGTATCTATGCAGACAAGGTCAGAAACCTACGGCAAAAGGAATATGACAATGCGGCTCTTTATGCCGATACTGATGCAGAACAGGCAGAGCAGTTAGAACGCTCCAAAAGCAATTTCATTGAGTACTTCGACCATGTGCAGCGAACAAGGCATGCCCATAGTTCCGATTCTATCATTGTCAACTGGAGGAGAGTTCATGAGTTGTTAAAGATATTTGCAAAAGGCGATACCATTCTCTTTTCACAAATAGACTTAAAACTGGTAGAATCGTTCCGCCAATTCATAATGAACGCACCGCAAGGTGGTACTAAGCGAGGTACGATTTCTCAAAACACAGCTTCTACATACTTCTCCATCTTCAAAGCCGGATTGAAGCAAGCTTTTATAGACGGCTATCTGACTATTGATATTTCTGCGAAAGTCAAAGGTATTCAGGAAAGGGAAAGCCGGAGAGAATATCTCACGGTAGAGGAATTGAACCGACTGGTTCAAACGCCATGTGATCCATTACTGAAACGTGCAGCTCTGTTCTCTGCTTTAACAGGAATCCGTCATTGCGATATTCAAAAATTGAAATGGTCGGAAGTGGAAATGTTCAATGGAGGCTATCGGTTGAATTTTACCCAGCAAAAGACAAAGGGTGTTGAATACATGCCTATTTCAGAACAAGCATTTAATCTTTGTGGAGAACAGCAGGAAGGGGAGCTTCTTGTATTTGCAGGATTGCCTGATCCGTCGTGGATAAATCGCCCAGTCAAGAAATGGGTTGAAGCAGCCGGAATATCCAAACACATTACATTTCATTGCTTTCGTCATTCCTATGCGACCCTACAACTAGCTGGAGGTACTGATATTTACACAGTTAGCAAAATGTTGGGGCATACAAATGTGAGAACTACCCAAGTGTATGCAAAGGTTGTTGATGAAAAGAAAGAGAAAGCTACAGAAACCATTAAACTGGATTTGTTGATATAGAGTGGCTCTATATTTAGCATTTATAATTTAAAAATAAGGAAAGCTTTCTTGAAAAAATTGTTTGAAATCACATAAAATAAAGAATACTATGCAATCATGTTTATTGCATATATAATTTAATCGGAGGGTATTTTAATACTTAACACCTCCAAGGGTAATAACTATTTATATATACATTAGTCATACAAATAGAATCTATATGAACATAGAAAGTATCAAATCAATTGTTGACTCTTGCATAAGCAAGAATATATTAGAGGTTGAACCAGAGATAAATAACCTATTGGATAAGGTCATCGCTCATATTCTTCAGAGTTATAATAATAGTCGAAATGTATTACAATATACATTAGGACAATTAGATAGAATTCATAAATCTGTTGTATGTATTATGATGAAACGTATACTAAATCATGTGCAAGACTTATGTGATAAGTTTGAGAATGAAAGTTGCGGAGATAATAATTATGTGAATGTAAAATGGAGTGAAAATAAAATAGGGAAAATACTAACAACTGCGGCATCATATTATCAAGGAAATTTTCGCATTAATAATGCAAATATGGAATTTGCCAACAGTCTATCTTCTGATGAAAGGAGAACGCTGGTAAGTTACATTATTGACTCTATACAACATTATGGCACTGATACGCATTGGACAAAGGACATCATTGAAAATCATCTTCTATATTTAGCATTTCTATATGCAATATGCAAGAAAGATTCTCAAATGTGGTATATGTTTCATTATGCCAACAACTTCATCGATAGACTGGCAACCTCAAATGAAGCACAGGCGACGAGAGACATTGCTGAAACTATATTGATGATTGGTCATCAGGAAAATATGGAGGCTGAGGGATATTTTTGTGCTTCAAGAGCATATACCATACAAAATAATTCTGTTGCTGGATTATTCTATATGGAAATAGCCTTAAAAAAATGGCAGGAACAGCCATCTCCTATTCGGTACAAGTCCTCATTCGAGATATTATGGCAAATCCTAAAATTAGCTCGTAATATCTCGTTTGCCTCAGAAACACATTTAAAGCCAATAGCTAAATGTTTTGAAGCTTTGAATCCTTTACCATATGATATTAACTCATTCTATCATACCTACCTTTCTTTAATGTTTTATAGTAAAGGTCTAAAGGTATTGGAAGATATAGCTGATTTTTTAGATAAACATAGAGAAATAGTTTATAAAAACCTTGATCATGGTGCGATGCCTTGGCTTTCATTGATTTTTACAGTAAAGTTAAATTTTCCATCTGCAAATTTATCAAGATTGAATCCATATATTAATGCATTCAAGAGTGTTGGAAAAGCCACGCGACTTTGACCCTTTTGGCCACGCAGGATTTGCCCACCTTTG
>OIWQ01004549.1_pt1 | contig 11074 bp, 6 predicted proteins | sample 1587571 | NCBI WGS metagenome assembly OIWQ01 (sample SAMEA3888910, study PRJEB22519) | human gut metagenome | biome: human gut; feature: human-associated habitat; material: faeces | place: Denmark | collected 2010 | reverse complement strand
TATCATTTTATTTTATTCATAAAAATATATAAAGATACATATAATAATGAAAAAATATTGATTTTTGTATATAGGTGTATACAGAATGGGGGTATAATGGTGTATGTTCATACTATGGAAACACCACAGGATATGATAGATAAAGGGAAGATGCACATAAATGTATATGATAAACAGCAGGGAGCACCGCTTACAAATGCAAGAATCACTCTGTCATACACAGGTAATCCGGATTCGATAATAAATGAACTTGTAACGGATTCAGAGGGGGCGGTTAATCTTGATGAACTTTTAGCACCACCGATAGAGTACAGCATGGAGCCAGGGGAAAAACAGCCATTTGCAGAATATACGATTGATGTCAGTGCCAACGGATATGAGGAGACTAACATATCCGGAATAGATGTCTTTTCAGGAGAAACGAGTATACAGGATGTATATCTTAATGAAAATGAGTATGCAGTTGCGGAAGATAACATAGTTATTCCGGTTAATACCCTGTATGGAAACTATCCAGCCAAGATACCAGAGAGTGAGATAAAGCCACTTAACCAGTCTGGTGAGATAGTACTAAGCCGTGTTGTTATTCCTGAAACTATAGTTGTGCATGATGGTGTTCCTACTGATTCAACGGCGCTTGATTATTATGTCAGGTATAAGGATTATATTAAAAATGTTGCAAGCAGCGAGATATATTCAACATGGCCAAGGCAGACGTTAGAGGCTAATATACTTGCAATCATGTCATTTACATTGAACAGGGTGTATACAGAATGGTATAGAAACCAGAGTTATAATTTTACTATAACATCTTCAACAGCATTTGATCATAAATGGGTGAATGGCAGAAATATATTTGAGAGTATATCAAATGTAGTAGATGAAATATTTGATAATTATCTTTCACGTCCGAATGTTAAGCAGCCAATACTTACACAGTACTGTGATGGAAAAAAATCAAGCTGTCCGAACTGGATGACACAGTGGGGAAGTAAGTATCTTGGTGACCAGGGATATTCATCAATCGATATATTAAGATATTATTATGGCGATGATATGTATATAAATACAGCAGAGCAGATACAGGGTATTCCTTCATCATGGCCTGGTGCCAATCTTGATATAGGGTCATCGGGTCAGAAAGTAAGACAGCTTCAGGAGCAGCTGAATCTCATAGGAGATTATTACAAGGCTATACCACCATTGTCAGTTGATGGAATATATGGAGAGCAGACAGCAGAAGCGGTAAGACAGTTTCAGAGGATTAACAATATGCCACAGACAGGAGTCGTTGATTTTCCGACATGGTACCGTATATCAGACAGATATGTGAGACTGTCAGGCATAGCTGAGCTTATGTAAGCGGGCATGATATAGTCTGGATTATGGAAATGTTGTCTTTAAACAGTATTGAAATAGTATTATAGTACTGATATTATGATGATATAAAGTAATGTGTACAAATGAAAGAGGCGAAAGATATATGAGGTATAAGATAAGTGATCTTGCAAAGCTTCTTGGCGTATCTACAAATACGGTGAGAAGATATGAGGATATGGGTTATATATCTGCTGTAAGGGATGAGAACAGCGGATACAGGTATTACGATGATGATGGAGTGTTTGGTGTGCTCAATGCTAAAATGCATATAAAGTATGGTTTTACGCATGAGCAGATAAGTAAAATGCAGAATTATACGCTTGATGAAACTATGGAGGCATGTCAGGAACGCATGCAGCAGTTGGATAAGCAGATAGCCTATATGACGTATTTAAGACACAGACTTAAGGATGACTGTTTGCTTATGAATAAGGCGGCCTCTAATACAGATATATATGAAAAACAAAGTCTTCCTATGTATTATGTCTTATATAAGAATGGCGGAAAGCTGCTTCAGGAGCCAGAAAGACTGGAGCAGCTAAGCGAGTTTTTATACAATTCACCAGAAATACAGCATATATACATAATTCCTGAGAGTGAGATGAAAGCAGGACGTTTTACTGTAAGCTGTGGTTATTCGATTAAGGAAGAGCATCTTGAAAAGTATCATCTTCATATTAACCAATATGCACAGAAGTATATTCCTAAGCCGTCAGTTATGGGTATATCAAAGGTGCCGGCAAAGTTAAGCAATATATATGATTATTCACAGGATGAGATTAAGGAGATTATGATAGGGCGTCATCTTGCGTATATGAAAGAGCATAATCTTGTCCTTGATGGTGATATAACAGGTATAGTTATAACAAAGGTTAAGGATGATGATAGTGATGATCATGTGATGTATATCCTTATGAGTGTTCCTGTACGGGGAGACAAAGAGTGAATTATGAGATATTATGTTCGCATATAAAAACAATTCTTTATTAAATATGTAAAAGATATTGACCTTGACATTGGTTCATACTTTATAGTTTGTATTATGGATATCAAAAAGGTTTTATAAACAGACCCTGACAGTATCCATGCAGATATATAATGTTATAATGTCTTTAAAGGCAGAAAGGGAGGTCAATATGCGCAAAACAACTAAAAGACGTCTTAGCAGTCTTTTGTGTGCAGTACTTATGCTTGTTACAAGCATAGACGTAACTGCATTTGCAGCAGAATCAAAAGCGTCAACAAGAAAGATTGACGTATGGGACATTGGCACAGTACAGGAAGCAGATACAGATAAGTATAATAATCATATTACTGCTGCTGACTGGGAGAATTGTGACAATGTTTCAAAGGATGGTAAATTCGTTGCCGGAGAAACAACATTTGGTGATCTTACAATCAATCATAATGCCAATGACAGATTGTTCTCGGCATCAGGCAAAAACTATGGAAGCAATGCGTTAGCAACAACAGCATATGATGATGGATATACAGCATCCGGTATGTACTACTGTAATGGTACAGGAGGAGAAGGAAGAAGATACATTGCTATTAACAATGTAGAAGCCGGAGATAAGATAGTTGTATACATGGCATCAAGCAATGCTGCTAATGGAACACTTCTTTTTAAGTATCTTGGTGAAGATAATGAACAGGTAGAAAAAGCAAGCTTTACTAACAAGGGGGCTAAGTATGAATTCGTAGCTAAGTATAGTGGTTCATATAAGGTGTATACAGATGCAGCAGCAGGAAAACCTATATATAACAGGGTGGTAAGAATTCCAGGAGTAAAAGTCAGTGGAATAATAGAAGGCGTACAGGTAAGCGGTCTGAAGGTTTTATTTAAGGATGATGTTAACGATATCACATATGATGCAGATGTAAAAGGCAATACATTTACAGCTACACTTGCAGCAGGTTGTGATTATACAGCAGTTTTATCCGGAGTAGCAGGATATGGATTTTCCGTTGATACAAAGAATGTTACAACAACTGTAGATGAAGCTCTGACAGGCAAGACAGGAGTTACATTAAAGGTAGAAGAAAAGAAAGTATATACATATACAGGAAAGGTTACAGGCTTTGCAGCAGATTATGATACATCGGGATTATCAGTTAAGCTCGTAGCTGACCCATCTTCATTAGCAGATGATGTGGTTCTTAAGCTTGATGATAACAAAGCTTTCAAAGCAACACTTGAGCCTGATGTTAAGTATACAGTTGAGCTTAGTGGAGTTAATGATTATGAAGTAGCTGATGGCAAAGAGGTTACAGGCCAGACAGATTACTCTAAAGATATAAGCGTTTCTGCTAAGAAGTTATATAAGGTAACAGGTAGATTTACAGATATTGATGCTAAAGCAGCAGTTACAGATATTAAGTTTATCAATGTTGATGACAAGTATGTGTATACAGGAAAGGTTACATCAGATGGATATGAAGTTTCTTTAAGAAATGGTTCATATGAAGTTGAAGCAGCAGTTGATGGATATAGAACAACAACACATATAGTAGTCAATGATGCGGATGTAACTAAAGACATCTTAATGGTGTCAACCAAAGATAAGGAACAGATTGAAAGAGCATCTGATATATATGTCGGATATAAAGAAAAAGGAAATGCAAACTATAATACAGTAAAAGAAGCAGTATCAGCAGTATCATTAATGACACCTGCTCCTGATGAGAATAATGGAGTTACTATTCATATTGCTCCTGGTACATATAGAGAACAGGTTATTATATCAACTCCATATGTAAGACTTGTTAATGATGAAAAGTCATCAGGCAAAGAAGTGCTTCTTACATGGTATTATGGAATAGGATATAAGTATTACAGCATAGATTCTAAAGGCTATTATAATGCTGAAAATGCATATGATAAGTATGAGAAGGCAGCTGCAGCAAAATGGGGCTGTTCAGTACTGCTTAAAAATACAGCAACAGGATTTAGTGCTGATGGAATCACATTTGAAGCTTCGTTTAACCGTTATTTAACAGATGAAGAAATAGAAGATGGTGTGACACCTGCAGAAAATAAGAATCCAGACAGAAACTATGCAACAGATGTTACATCAAAGGCAGCAACAGAAAGAGCAACAGCCATGGCTATAGAAGCTGATAAGGTTGAATTCACAGACTGTGAATTTCTTGGAAGCCAGGATACATTATATACTGGTAATTCAGCAACTAATATGTACTTTAAAAACTGCCGTATAGAGGGTAATACAGATTACATATTTGGTGATGGAAACGCAGTGTTTGATGGATGTGAACTTAGATTTGCAGGTTACAGTGCTGGCTCTGCAGGTGGTTATATTACAGCACATAAGCCAGCCTCTGCTGCAGCAACTAAGATTGGCTATGTATTTAGAAACTGTACAATAACAGGCAGTGATAAACTTGAGGTAAGTGCAGGATATCTTGGAAGACCTTGGGGTCAGGATGCAAAAGTAACATTCCTTAATACTAAGATAAATGGTAGTTACATTAAAGATGAAGGCTGGTTTGAAATGTCTGGCAATAAGCCGGAGAAGGCTGGTTATACAGAATATAATTCGGTTTATACAGATGGAACAGCAGTAGATGTTTCTAAGAGAGTAACAGGAGTTACAACAGATGAAAGTGTTGCAAAGAAAGATGTTGTGAATGATTATCTTTCAGGCTGGACACCTAATGCTTATGTGGCTGATGAGGGCACAGTAGCATTTGTAAAGAAACCATATCTTGTGGATAATGGAGATATCAATGCACCATATCCAGGACATACTCTTACTGTTATATACTCTCTTGGAGAGAAGAATGATAAAAATGATGCATCAGTGATCCGCTGGTATATTGTTAATGAGGATGGCAGCAGAACACTTGTAAAATCGTCAACTGCCAATGCTGATAATACATATAAGATTTCTAAGGATGCTATTGGAAAGCATATTGAAGTTGAAGTTGTACCTGAGAACTTAAGTGGTGTTAAGTCAGGAGCAGTAAAATATAAGGCAGAGGCATATGTAAGAGATGGATATGAAGATCCTACAGGTTCAACAGATATAGAACTTGGTGATGGAGTAAATGTATTTTTAGCAGGTGATTCAACTGTTAAGGATTATTCAGCATCAGGTATGTATATGAGCGGTAAGGCTCAGGCTGAAGGCTCATGGGGCGAATATTTACAGGCGTTCTTTGATTCTTCAAAGGTTAAGGTGCAGAACTATGCCAATGGAGGACGAAGCAGCCGAAACTTTATCAATGAGGGCTCATTAGATAAGATAAAAGCCAATATCAAAGCAGGCGATTATCTGTTTATACAGTTTGGACACAATGACTGTGCCAATGGAAAAGGATACATTGAAGATAGATATGTACCACTTGGACAGCCAGATGCTGACGGAATATATCCTGTAACAGCAGGAACTAAAGTGGCAACACCGTCATCACTTACTTCAAAGTATGGAGATACATTCTATTCATATGATTGTGGTGGTACTTATAAATGGTATCTTAAACAATATATTGATGCGGCAAAGGAAGTAGGGGCAATACCGGTTCTTATAACACCAGTATCAAGACTTTATTATACTAGTGAGGGTACTATCAAACCACATCATGATTCAACAGATAAAGAAACAGGAACACTTGTAACTGAAAATAATGCATATGTTGAAGCAGTTAAACAGCTTGCAAAGGAACAGGATGTATTACTTATTGATGGTTTTGAGATAACAAAGAATATGTATGAGGAAGCATACAAAGCAGATGAAAAGGCAGCTAATGGCAAGTCTGTTAATGGTACACAGGTTATGTCAGCAGGAGACAGTACACATAGCAATAAGCTTGGTGGATTCATAACAGCAGAACTCTTTGCACAGCAGATCCAGAATATGAATATATCACTCTCAAAGGCTGTTAAATCACCATCCAGAGTAGCAGGTGTTAATCCGGATGGACAGCAGGTGTTTGTTGTTGATAAGAATGGAGTGCTTACTGCGAAAGCAGCAGATGCAAATGGCAGATTCACAGAAGATGCAGTGTACTGGACAACAAAAGGCCAGAGCCTTTTAAGTGCAATAAGTGCTAAGAGTGAAGAACTTAATAAGAGCGAGAATCCAACGCCGGCACCAGATCCAACACCAGCGCCAGACCCAACGCCAGCACCGGATCCAACGCCAGCGCCAGACCCAACACCGGCGCCAGACCCAACGCCAGCACCGGATCCAACGCCAGCACCAAACCCAACACCAGCGCCAGAACAGGGTGGCAGCGATAAGAAAGATGATGGAGCTACGTCAGGTAGTGACAGTAATAAAGATGACAATGCTATATCATCTGACGATAAAAATCCAGATGCTTCTAAAGATGGTGTAAAAACAGCAGATGTATATCACGTGATAGGATATAGTGTGGCATTTACAATGGCATTAGCTGGAATAGTACTTCTTGTGTATGAAGATAGAAAAAAGAAAAGGTTGATTAATAAATAATATAATGGTTATAGATACTAGTTTTAGTGATGATTAGAATTGACTAGTATTGATTGGCATTGAATAAAACCAGATACACAATAACTTAGGTTGTTGTGTGTCTGGTTTTTGAATGCTTGAATATTATTCGTTCGAATATTATTTGCCTGAATATTTTTTGAAATATAATAATGTATGGATTTATGTACAATGCATTATTAAATGTGTAAAAAGATATTGACCTTGACACTGGTTCATACTTTATAATTTCATAAAAAGGGACGGATTGTCCAGAAAAGAAAGGGAAGGTTATTTAAGATGAAGAAAAGAAACAGAAAACGTATAAGTTGTCTGCTTAGCGCTTTGCTTTTGCTTGTTATGAGCATAGGCTGGAGCGTTATGGCTATGGCTGATGATGCGGTTAATAAAGACAGCAGCAAGCCTACAGTATGGATAATAGGTGATTCTACAGTAAGTTCTTTTGCTGATAATTATTATTATCCAAGATATGGATGGGGTACACAGATTGATAAGTATCTTGATGGAACATATGAAGTAAAGAATATAGCTTTATCAGGAAGAAGTTCTAAGAGCTATGTTAATGATAAGGAGTATAATGAACTTACATCCGGTATGAAGCAGGGTGATTATCTTCTTATAGGCTTCGGACATAATGATGAAAAGGCAGAAGCAGACAGATATACAGATCCTAATGGTGATTATAAGACAGCTGGCTCATTTGCTAACTCATTATATGAAAACTATATTAAGCCTGCGCAGGCAGCTGGTACAACAGTTATCCTCTGTACACCTATAGTAAGAAGAACTGCTACAGCAGAATGGTCTGACAGCAATCTTCATATTACAAAGGATAGTGGTGATTTCAAGGGTGGAGATTATGCCCAGTCTATAAGGAATCTTGGTAAGGAACTTAACATACCAGTTGTTGATATGACTAAGATGACAAAAGAGTTATATGATACATTAGGATCAGATGAGACAGTCAACCTTCATGCATGGACATCATCTAAGGCTACAAGCGTTGATAATACACATACAAACATTTATGGTGGAACATATAATGCTTATCTTGTAACTAAGACAATTAAGGGACTTGGAGTGGCTGGAATATCAGAACATATAACAGCCAAGGAAGCACCTGTTAAGGCTGATGTACTTAAGTCTAATCCAGATTATAAGGAAGCTGAATATTCAGGAGAACTTAAGCAGAGTGAATTATGGAAAGATGCGGGAGTTTTCAAGGGTTCAATATTTGGAGATATAGGTGGAGACCCAAATCTTATTAAAGATAAGTTCATACTTGAGGGCAATGAAGATGGAAGCATTCACATTGCTGTTAATGGTAAGGGAAAGATATCATCAACAACAGATGGAATTGCAATGTATTATTATAAAGTACCTGCAGATAGTAACTTTGTAATAACAGCTAATGCAACAGTAAACAGCATTAATAAACACAATCAGGTGGCATTTGGTCTTATGGCAAGAGATGCTATGTATATTGATGTTAATGATAAGTCAGCTCTTGGAGATTATGTTGCAGCAGGAAGTATCAAGCAGGGAACAGCTAACTGCTTTAAGAGAAAAGATGGTGCATTAGGTTATGGTGGTACATTAGAGAATCCAGTAGAGGCTGGTAAGACATATGCACTTAAGATTGAGAGCAACAGTGATGGATACGCATGTACATTTGGCGATAATGCTGCTATATCAGGCGGTTTTGATTTCAAGCTTACATCAATAGATGCGGATTATGTATATGTAGGTTTATTTGTAGCAAGACAGGCAGATGTAACATTCTCAGATATAAAACTTGTTGTAGATGGTAAGGTAATAACTGGTTCTGATGTTAAGCCAGGTGATACACCAGATGATAGCAAGCCAGGAGATAGCACACCAAGTGACACACCAGATGATAATAAGCCAGGAGATAACACACCAAGCGACACACCAAATACACCAAGTGATACACCAAGCACATCAGATTCAGATAAGGTAAATGCGGTAATTAAGGCTGATGATGGCATCAATATAAAGGCCGAAGTACCAGTGAGTGGAATCACATTCACAGAAGAGGAAAAGAAAGAAATAGAAAACGGAAGTACAGTTTCGGTATCTATGGAGGTCAAAGATGTAACAGCTACAGTATCAGAAAGCGATAAGAAGCTTGTGGAGGATAAAGTTAAGGAAGTTCTTAACAATGGTGTAGTTGGAGCATATCTTGATCTTACATTATTAAAGAAAGTAGGAAGTCTCAAAGAAGTATCAGTAACAGAAACAGCTGCTGGAGTTGTTGTTAAGCTTGATATTCCTGAAAGTCTTAAGAATACAGATTCATCTGTAGAAAGAAAATATACAGTTGTAAGAATTCATGATGGTGTAGCAGAGGCACTTGAAACAAGCTGCGAAAACGGAGTTATTACATTTACAACAGATAAATTCTCTACATACGCTATATGCTATGAAGATGTAGCAGCAACAGGAAACGGACAGGCATCAGATAACACAATAAATACAGGTGATGTATATAATATAGCACTCTATGTATTATTCGCAGTTGTATCATGTGCAGGTCTTGCATTCGTAGTATTAAGAAGAAAGTCAGTTGTAAGATAAAAAATAAAACAATGTATCATTTTTGTATTGCAGAAATTTGAAATATTTGAAATGTTTGTTTGAAATGTTTAAAAATATAGTTGACAGCTATAACTATTAGTGTTAAACTCTAATAGATGTTAAACGAAGCAGAGTATCCACTCTCACCTTAGCGCATAAAGGCGACTTGGGTTTATATTTTTAAGAATATGCATGATAAACAGCAATTAAGATGCATTATGATTAAAAAGTGGATAGTCTGACTATCCACTTTTTTTGATTTTGGAGGTGCACTACTATTAGCGAATTAATGATTAACGAGCAGATCCGCGATAAGGAAGTTCGTGTTATTGGACAAGAAGGACAGCAGCTTGGAGTTATGTCTCCTAAGGATGCTATGAAGTTAGCAAGAGAGGCAGAGGTTGATCTTGTAAAGATAGCTCCATCCGCAAAGCCACCTGTATGTAAGCTTGTGGATTATGGCAAGTATAAGTATGAGCTTGTCAGAAAAGAAAAGGAAGCTAAGAAAAAACAGAGAACAATAGAAGTCAAAGAAGTTCGTTTATCACCTAACATAGATGTGAATGACCTTAACACTAAGTGTAACGCAGCAAGGAAGTTCATAGAGAAAGGCGATAAGGTTAAAGTATCACTCAGATTCAGAGGACGTGAGATGGCTCATGTTGATTCAAGCAAGCATATACTTGAAGATTTTGCAGAGAAGTTAAGTGATATAGCAGTAGTAGATAAGGCTCCAAAGTTAGAAGGCAGGAGCATGACTATGTTTTTAACTGAAAAACGTTAAAATATTATTCCATATGAGAATTAAATTAGGAGGATTATTATGCCAAAGGTAAAGACAAAAAGAGCAGCTGCAAAGCGTTTTAAAGTAACTGGAACAGGTAAATTAAAGAGAATGAAAGCTTACAAGAGCCATATTCTTACAAAGAAGACTACTAAGAGAAAGAGAAATCTTAGACATGCAGCTATGACAGATGCAACTAATGTAAAGACAATGAAGAAGATTATGCCATATTTATAAGATATGGGTGTCTGTGATTGATTATTTTAGGAGGAAATTAAGAAATGGCAAGAATTAAAGGCGGTATGAACGCAAAGAAGAAGCATAATAGAGTATTAAAGCTCGCTAAGGGTTATAGAGGAGCTAGATCTAAGCAGTACAGAGTTGCTAAGCAGTCTGTAATGAGAGCTCTTACAGAGAGCTACAAGGGTAGAAAGCAGAAGAAGAGACAGTTCAGACAGTTATGGATTGCAAGAATCAATGCTGCTGCAAGAATGAACGGTCTTTCATACAGCAAGTTCATGTATGGTCTGAAGCTGGCTCAGATCGACATCAACAGAAAGATGCTTTCTGAGATGGCTATCTCTGATCCTGAGGGATTCGCTTCTCTCGTTGAGGTTGCTAAGAGCAAGCTTGCATAATTTGAAATATATGATGCTTATACAGGAAGAGTCCTTCGGGGCTCTTTTTGTCCTATATAATAAATGTAGAAAGGATACGAGATGGTATTTAGTTCTGCAATATTTTTATTTATATTTCTTCCGGTTGTATTTCTGGGAAATCTGCTGATTCGTCCTCTTTGGGCAAAAAATTTATTTCT
>OIWQ01004541.1_pt1 | contig 11079 bp, 9 predicted proteins | sample 1587571 | NCBI WGS metagenome assembly OIWQ01 (sample SAMEA3888910, study PRJEB22519) | human gut metagenome | biome: human gut; feature: human-associated habitat; material: faeces | place: Denmark | collected 2010 | reverse complement strand
CGCCGGGCAGGGCCTGAAGGTCCGCCCGTGGATGAAGCCGCTGTTCCGGTATGTGATCCCGGCGGCCATCCTGTTCATCTATGTTTATGGCATGGTGACCTTCCAGTGGAAGTGATGTGAACATAAGAAAAGGAGAGGCGTGCGCCTCTCCTTTAGCTTATCAAAGACTCGCAGAGCTTGCCGCCCACAGACGGCAAATCATCAGTTCAGCATATCGGCGTTGGTGTCGAACAGCTGGCGGATGCGCCGGCGCAGGGGCCGGTGGGCCGGGTCCGTCAGCTCCGGGTCACGCTCCATCAGCTGCCGGGCCGCCGTCTGGGCCTCGTCCAGCAGCCGCATGTCGCAGCTGAGGTCGGCGATCTTCATGGCCGGCAGACCGTGCTGCCGCTGGCCGAAGAAATCTCCCGGCCCCCGCAGCCGCAGGTCCTCCTGGGAGATGCGGAAGCCGTCGTTGGTCTGGGTCATCACCTTCAGCCGGGCCCGGGTCTCCTCATTCTGGCTGTCCGACAGCAGGATGCAGTAGCTTTTGGCCTTGCCCCGGCCCACCCGGCCCCGCAGCTGGTGCAGCTGGGACAGGCCGAACCGGTCGGCGTTTTCCACCACCATGCAGGTGGCGTTGGGTACGTCCACCCCCACCTCCACCACGGTGGTGGACACCAGGATATCGCTTTCTCCGGCGGCAAAGGCCGCCATGACCTTCTCCTTCTCCCTGGGCTTCATCTTCCCGTGGAGCACCGCCACCCGCAGGTCCGGAAACACCTGCTCCTGCAGCTGCTTGGCGTAGGCCGTCACGGCCTTGCGCTCGTCGGGGATCTGGTCCGCCTCCCCCACCAGGGGGCACACGATGAAGATCTGCTGTCCCGCTGCCGCCAGCTTCCGGATAAAGGCCTGCACCCGGGGGCGATAGCTCTCCCCCAGGGCGAAGGTGTCCACCTTCTGCCGCCCGGGGGGCAGCTCGTCGATCACCGACACGTCCAGGTCGCCGTAGATCACCAGGGCCAGGGTCCGGGGGATGGGCGTGGCGGACAGCACCAGCATATGGGGGTCCTCCGCCTTCTGGGACAGGGCCGCCCGCTGGTTCACGCCGAACCGGTGCTGCTCGTCCGTCACCACCAGGCCCAGCCTCCGGTACTGCACGTCCTCCGTCAGCAGGGCGTGGGTGCCGATGCACAGGTCGATGGACCCGTCCGCCAGCCCCGCTAAAATCTCCCGCCGCTCCTTGGCCCGGGTGGACCCGGTCAGCAGGGCGCACCGGATGGAAAACCGGGCCAGCAGCGGCGCCAGCCCCTGATAGTGCTGCCGGGCCAGAATTTCCGTGGGGGCCATCAGGGCCGTCTGCCACCCGTTTTCCACGGCGAACCAGATGCACGCCGCCGCCACCATGGTCTTTCCGCTGCCCACGTCCCCCTGGCACAGGCGGTTCATGGGCTTGCCGGACACCATGTCCTCCACGGCGTCGGCAATGGCCCGGCGCTGGGCCCCGGTCAGGGCAAAGGGCAGCCGCCGGTAAAAGGGCTCCATGCTCATCCGCTGGCAGGCCGGGCCTGCCACGTCCCGCCGCCGCTGCCGCAGCAGCTGCAGGCCGCAGGTCAGCAGGAACAGCTCCTCGAACACCAGCCGCCGCCGGGCCACCTCCAGAGCCTCCGGCGAGGCGGGAAAGTGGATGTTCTCATATGCATAGTTTACATAACACAGCTTGTGGGCCTGCCGCACCTCATCCGGCAGCACGTCCGGCAGCAGCTCCCGGCAGGCGTCCAGCCCCTGGCGGGCGGCCCGGGCCATCAGCCCCTGGGTGACTCCGGCGGTCAGGGGATAGATGGGCATGATGCGCCCGGTGACCTGCTGCCGCCCCTCCGGCTCAAACAGGGGGTTGATCATCTGCTTGCGCCGCAGATTGTCCTCCACCTTGCCGAAAAAGACACACACATCCCCCTGGTGCAGGGCGTCCCGCCGGTGCTCCATGTTGAAAAACACCAGGTCCAGGGACCCGCTGTCGTCCACCACCCGGGTCTTGGCGATGGTGCGGCCTCCGGAAATGCGATAGGCCGTCAGGTCCGCCGCCACCATGCCCCGGACGCATACGCTCTCCCCGGCGGTCAGCTCCCGGATGGGCCGGACCTGGGTCCGGTCCTCATACCCCCGGGGGAAATAGGCGATCAGGTCCCCCAGGGTGGTGATGCCCAGCTTCTCCAGGGCGGCGGCCCGGGCCTCGCCGATGCCCTTGATGTATCGCACATTGGTGCCCAGGTCTGCCATAAGACCGCCTCCTTCGTTCTTATTTCCGGCGGTAGGTCACATATTGGAACGACACGCCGCCGGAGGTAAATGTCTCGCTTTGTTCCGCCTCTGTCCACGCACTGTCCCGGGATAAATCGGGGAAAAACGCGTCGGCCTGGGGCGCGGCGAAGATCCTCGTCAGATACACGGTGCTGCACCGGGGCAGCAGCTGGCGGTACACGCTTTCCCCGCCGATGACCACCGCGTCCTCCGGCACCTCCGTCAGGTCATGGATCACCTCCGCCCCCGGGGCGGTGAAATCCGGATCCCGGGTCAGCACCAGGTTCCGCCGGTCCGGCAGGCCCCGGCCCCCGGGGAGACTCTCCAGGGTCCGGCGGCCCATGACCACGGTTTTCCCCAGGGTCAGCTGCCGGAACCGCCGCAGGTCCTCCCGGATGTGAAACAGCAGAGCCCCCTCCCGGCCGATGCCGCCGTTTTCGCAGACGGCTGCAATGGCGGTCATTCCTCGTCCTCCCCGTGGGGACGATGCAGCCACACCACCTGCTCCGGGGCCGGAGTCAGGCCCAGCTTTTTCTGCAGGGCGTGGGAAGCGGGGTTGTCCTCATACACATGGCAGAAGGGGGTCCAGCCCCGCTCCAGGTGCCAGCGGATCAGCCAGCCCTCCAGGGCCATGGCCAGGCCCCGGCGGCGATACTCCGGCAGGACCTCTAAAATGCCCATGCTGCCCTCGTGGTGCACACCGATGAAAGCCGCCAGCTGCCCATCTTCAAACAGGCCCCACAGCTGCCCCGCCTCCATCCGGCTGCGCAGATATGCCGCCTCGTCGTCCTCCGGGTGATAGTGGGCGGCGCACAGGGGGAGGTATTCCTCCGTTATAGGCCGCACCTCCGCGGCGGGGACCCGGGGCGGCTGGCTTTCGCCATAGACCCACTGGGTGCAGGGGACGCCCTTTTTCAGGCCAAAGGCCCGGGCCACCTCGTCACTGGCCCCCTGGGGGACGCAGAAAAGCCCCCCGTTTTCCAGCCCCAGGCGGCGCAGAAGCGCCGCCAGAGCCGGTCCGTCGGCGATATCGCTCATGACCAGGTGGTCATTCCGGACCACGCTGCCCTCCGGGCCCCGGTACAGCAGATGTTCCTCCCCTTTTCGCAGCAGCACCTGATCCACGTTGGCGCTGTTCCATTTGTTATGCATACGGATTCTCCCTCTTTCCTTAGCGGTGTCTTTTCCCCCTATTATACCTTCCGGCGGGGAAAATGTAAACTTCCTTTCCGGTGGGAAACGTGCTATACTGGGGAAAACCCTGAAAGGAGGGTCGCCATGACCAAGGATGAGCTGCGGCAGAAGGCCAACGATCTGCCTCTGGCCCCGGGGGTCTATCTGATGATGGACAAAACCGGTAAGGTGATCTATGTGGGCAAGGCCAAGAAGCTGAAAAACCGCGTCAGCCAATATTTCCAGGACACCGCCTCCCACAACGAAAAGACCCGGGCCATGGTGTCCCAGGTGGACCATTTCGACACCATCTTCGTCTCCACGGAGTTCGAGGCCCTGATCCTGGAAAACTCGCTCATCAAGCGCCACATGCCCCGGTACAACATCCTACTGAAGGACGACAAGGGCTATCCCTTTGTGCGGCTGGATATGGGCGCGGCCTACCCCCGCTTCTCCCTGGTGGGAAAGACCGCTGACGACGGCGCGAAATATTTTGGTCCCTTCGGCGGCCGGCGGGAGACCCGGCTGGCCATCGAGGCGGTGTGCGGGGCCCTGCACCTACCCACCTGTGCCCGCCAGTTTCCCCGGGACATCGGCAGGGAGCGGCCCTGCCTGAACCACCACATCGGCCGCTGCGACGGCTTCTGCCGCCCGGACGGCCCCGGTCAGGCGGAGTATCAGGCCCGCATCCGCCAGGCGATACGGATCTTCAGCGGACATTACCGCCAGCTGACGGCGGAGCTGCAGCAGGAGATGGAGCAGGCGGCGGAGGAGTTGAACTTTGAAAAGGCCGCCGCCCTGCGGGACCGGATCCGGGCCATCTCCGTGCTGGGCAAGACCCAGCAGGTCATCGCCGGAGTCTGCGCCGACACGGACGTGTGGGGCGTGTACCCGGGCCAGGTCCGCTGCGGCAGCGCCGTGCTGCACATTGAGGACGGCAATCTTCTGGGCCGGGAGGTGGAGGTGTTCTCCGCCGCCGCCGATCAAGAGGAGGCGGACATTCTCTCCGCCGTGCTGAGCCAGTATTACCTGGACCGCCAGGCCCTGCCCCGGGAGATTCTGGTGCCCTGCGAGCTGGAGGATATGGACACCTTCGCCGCCCTGCTGACAGGCCGGGCCGGGCACCGGGTGACCCTGCGGGTGCCCCAGCGGGGAGAGCGGGCGGAGCTGCTGCGCATGGCCCGCCGCAACGCCCGGGAGGAGGTGGAGCGCATCACCTCCGACGCCGAGCGCACCGGCAAGACCTTAGAGCAGCTGGGGACCCTGGCCGGGCTGGCGGAGGCCCCCCGGCGGCTGGAATCCTACGACATTTCCCACACCGCCGGGCAGGACATGGTGGCCTCCATGGTGGTGTTCGCAGACGGACGGCCCCTGAAGCGGGACTATCGCCGGTTCCAGGTAAAGACCCTGGACCACGCCGATGACCTGCGGGCCATGGAGGAGGTGCTGGAGCGCCGGTTCCGGCGGTATCTGGAGGGGGACGAGCACTTTGCCCCCCTGCCGGACCTGCTGCTGATGGACGGCGGCCAGCTGCAGGCGGAGGCCGCCTGCCATGTGCTGGAAAGGCTGGGCCTCACCGTGCCGGTGCTGGGCATGGTGAAGGACGACCGCCACCGGACCCGGGCCCTGGTAACGCCCCAGGGGCAGGAGCTGGGCATCCAGCAAAGCCCCCCGCTGTTCGCCTTAGTGGGCCGGGTGCAGGAGGAGGTCCACCGCTTCGCCATCACCTATCACCACGAAAAGCACACAAAATCCGCCCTGACCTCCCGGCTGGACGGCATCCCCGGGGTGGGAGACGTCCGGAAAAAGGCCCTGCTGAAGCACTTCAAAAGCGTCCGGGCCATTGAGCAGGCGGAGCTTCTGCAGCTGGAGGCGGTGCTGCCCAAGGCCGCCGCCCGGGCGGTATACGACCACTTTCACAAGGAGGAGACGCCGTGAAAACCTACGCTACCCTTGGCCCCGCCTGCTGCCGGGCGGACTTGCTGACGGAACTGCTGAACATGGGGCTGACGGGCTTCCGTCTGAACCTGTCCCACACCACCCTGACGGCCTGCCGCCCCTGGACGGAGGCGGTGCAGCAGGCCCGGGAGGCCTCCGGCCGTCCGGCGGAGTTGATCGTCGATATGCGTGGTCCGGAGCTGCGCATGGGCGCCCTGCCGCAGCCGGTGACCCTGACGGCGGGGGAGACCGTGACCCTGGGCCCCGGGGGCCTGCCGGTGGAGCCGGATATTCTGGCCGCCGTGGCCCCGGGGCAGGAGATTTTGCTGGATGACGGCCTGATGGCCCTGCGGGCGGAGTCCTGCGGCCGGGCCGTCACCTGCACCGTCACCCGGGGCGGGGTGCTGGACGTGTACAACGCTGTGTTGGACGGGGCGTCGGCCCTGATGCTCACCGGGGAAACGGCCCGGGGCCGGTATCCGGTGCAGGCGGTCCGCTGGCTGCTGGACATCGCCCGCCAGGCGGAGGCGGATTTGTAATCAAGCGGCAGCAGTCCGGCAACACCGGACTGCTGCCATAATATTCCCCCATCCGACAAAAAAAGCGGTTGCAAAACCGCCGGGAGTCTGCTATAATCATCAGGTAACAGCATGCAGGGTTAGTACATCGGTAGTACATCGGCTTCCCAAGCCGAGGAGGCGGGTTCGATTCCCGTACCCTGCTCCAAAAAGCACAGGGCCTCAGGATTTTTCCTGAGGCCCTGTATTTTTTCAGGTTTACTGGAGCAGCAGCAGGCTGAACACCAGGGTGAACAGTGCCACCGTTTCGATAATACCGATGACAATGAAGTAGTTTGCCGTGCCCTTTCCGGTTTCGCCCAGAGCGTCGGCGGAGGCGGCGGCCACCTTGCCCTGGAAGAAGGCAGACAAGCCGATGGCCAGGCCCGCGAAGATGCCGGTGAACATGGCCAGAGCCGCGTCACAGCCGCCCTCCACGGCGCTGCGGATGAAGTTCATCAGCAGGAAGCCATAAATGGTCTGGGTCAGAGGTGCGCCGGAGAAGGCCACCATGATGAAGGGAGCGGGCTTGCCGTTCGCGTAGCACTTCTTCCACGCGCCGACGCTCGCCTGCGCCGCGAAGCCCGCGCCGAACGCGCTGCCCATGGCGGACAGGCCCAGCGCACACGCCATACCAATAAATTCAATGCTCATAATACGTTTCTCCTCTTTTTATTTATTTTCTGATTTTATCCAGTTTTTTGAACGGAGCATACGCTGTGCCGGTCCACTCCATGCCAAGCTGACCGGAGAATTCCAGCAGATTCAATCGCACGCCATGGACCACCACGGACAGCAGGCCCATCACGATGTTCAGCCCGTGACCGACGAGCATGATGAGGATGCCGACAACGACCAGCGGCCCCTTGAAGCCGAGCGCCATGTTGTTAAAGCTCTGCGCGATAGCGAGCGACGCCATGCCGACGGCAAACAGTCGGATGTAGCTCATGATGTTGCCGAAGGCGCTGATGGTGTTGAGGAACACCGTGAAGGCGTTGCCAAGGCCCGCCTTGAGACCCTGCGCGAAGGTCTTGTCCGGCGACATACCGCCGAAGCACACGACCAGCACGAAGCCGAGAAGGACCACCGCGGCAATGGGCGTGAGGTTCACCTGCTCGCCGATGACGAGGTAGAGCACCACGAAGTACAGCGCGCAGATCGCGCACAGCCAGCCGAGGTCGGCGACCCAGCTGAGGTCCTTCTCCCGCGTCTTGCGGCGGATGTTCATCACACACGCCAGCGAGAGCTGGACGGTGCCGAGGATGAAGCAGAATTTCATGACGCTGTTCTGCTGCTGGGTGGTGGTGACGTTGAAATACTCGGGGTAGTTCGCAAAGGTCGGAACGACCAGCGAGCGGAGTAGCGGCACGTCCATCGCGCCCTCAAGCCCGAACCAGGTGCCGGTCATCGCGCCCCAGACGATGGTGGCGATGGAGAGCACCCACAAAAGCTGCACGGCATCGGAGGGCTTCTTGCTCCTCACCGTCAGGGCCGCGGCGGTCAGCAGGAACAGGCAGCCGTAGCCCGCGTCGCCGATGATCATGGCGAAAAAGAGTGTGAAGAAGCCGAGGAACCAGAACGAAATATCGTACTCGCGGTAGCCCGGCACGGTGCCGAGAATGTCGAACACCGGCGCGATGAGCCGCGTGACCCTGGTGTACTTGATCTTGGTCGGCACCTTGTCGTCGTCCGCCGCCGGATCGTCCATCGCCCACGCCCAATGCTCCTTCGCGGCGGCGGCCTTGAAGCGCTCCGCCTCGTCGACGGGGAGGTAGCCGGTCAGCCACACGAGTCCGTCCCCGCTCTCCGAGGTATTGCGCACGGAGGAGTAGTCCGCGTCGTTCTGCGTTTTGAGCAGCTGCTCGCGGAAGCTGGGCAGGTGCTTCGCGGCGGCCTTGAGCTGCGCGCCGCACTCAGAAAGACCGCGCTCACAGTCGGCGATCTCCTGCCGGTATTCGTCAAGGCTCTTTTCCGGCGGGATGAACTCGCCGGCGGCGCAGGAGGCGGGCAGCGCACCGAGGATGGCGACGGTTTGCTGCTTCCCGACCGGCGTGAGCCGCAGGAAGCGCACTTCCTTGTCCGCCTCGAGCGAGGCGAGGAGCTTTTTGTCCACGCGGCAGAAGTGCAGCTCGAAGCCCTGCGCCTTCAATTCCTTGATCTCGGCGGGGGAGGAGCTGCCCCAGCCGGCGAGCGTGTCGCACGCGCTGACCGCGGCGGCGCGCTCGGCTTCCAATGCCTTTTTGCGCTCCAGACAGGCGTTGAGCTCGTCGAAGAGCACTTTAAATTGATCGTCGTCGAGCGTTTCCGCTTCGACCTCGCTCCCCCCCTGCTCCTCGAGCACGGTGATGAGCCGCGAGAGCGCGGCGAAGCGCTCCAGATAGGTCTGGTCGGCATCCGCCTTTTCCGCGAAATGGACGATGCCGAGCGCGCGCAGCGCGTCGAGCAGCTCCGTTTTCTGCGTCTGCGCGGCGACGATGTGAACGACCTTCATTTTCTCGATCATCGCGCCGCCTCCTGTAGCTTTTTCTTGGCGATCTTGCCGCGCACGACCGCGGAGGTCTGCTGGTCGCCGAGGTAAATGCCGATGACGCGGATGTTTTCCCTCGCCTCGGGGATCTTGACCTTTTCAAACAGGTTCACGCGCTGCGCGGTGGAGCGCAGCTCCCGCTCGAGCAGCTCGACCTGCGTGCGCAGCGTCTTGACCAGCGCGTCCAGCCGCGCGATCTCGCGCAGCGTGACCACGGCGGTGTCCACCCAGAGCGGATAGTCCGCGACGTCGTAGGAGATCTCCTCGAAGGTCAGCTCCTCAAAGACCGGCACGATCACGCCGGCGATGTTGTGGTCGCGGCAGACGACGTCCTTCGGACGGATGAGCGAATCGAGCCGCATCCCCTCGGGGAAGCTGCCGTTTTCGGCGAACACCGCGATCCAGCCGTCCAGACCGTCGACGATCTTCAGCCGCTCGGCCTCGACCCTCTCAAGCTGCGCCGTCACCTGCATCACGACCGATTGGAGCTGCTGCTTTTTCAGCTGCAGCGTCGGCAGGTAGCGTTGAAACTGCTTGAGCCGGTCCTTCTGGACCTTCAGTTCATTTTTTGTTAGTTTGACAGCCATACGCGCTCCCTCAGTTCAAGGCGTCCTTTTTCGGCCATCTTTCCTGCAGGAGACTGGTCTTCAGACCCGTTTCGTTCGGCTCGAAGCACTCGGCGAGGATCCCCCAGCCAAGGTCCAGCGCCTCCTCCAGAGGGATGTTCACGCTCAGGTCCATCAGCTTCGTTTCAAAGAGGTGGCCGTACTTGAGCAGCTTCTCGTCCCATTCGGACATCATGAAGCCCATGGACTTCTTCTCAAGGCTTTCCTTGTAGGCGCTGTAGAGACGGATCATGCCGTCCATCAGGGCGCGGTGGTCGCTGCGCGTCGTGCCGTTGACGTTCTGCTTGAGACGCGAGAGCGAGCCGAACGGCTCAATGTGGCCGTTTTTGAGGTAATACTGGCCCTCGGTGATATAGCCCGTGTTGTCCGGCACGGGGTGGGTGACGTCGTCGCCGGGCATCGTGGTGACGCCGAGGATGGTGATGGAGCCCGCACCCTCAAAGTCGACCGCCTTCTCATAGCGCGAGGCAAGGCAGCTGTAGAGGTCGCCAGGGTAGCCACGGTTGGACGGCACCTGCTCCATCGTGATCGCCATTTCCTTCTGCGCGTCGGCGAAGTTGGTCATGTCGGTCAGCAGCACGAGCACGCGCTTGCCGGCAAGGGCGAACTGCTCCGCCACGGCGAGCGACAGGTCGGGCACGAGCGTACATTCCACCGTCGGATCAGACGCCGTGTGGACGAACATGACCGTGCGGCCCATCGCGCCGCTCTTTTCGAGCGTGTCGCGGAAGAAGAGGTAGTCGTCGTATTTCAGACCCATGCCGCCGAGGACGATGACGTCGACCTCCGCCTGCATGGCGATGCGGGCGAGCAGCTGGTTGTAGGGCTCGCCGGAGACGGAGAAGATGGGCAGCTTCTGGCTCTCGACGAGCGTGTTGAACACGTCGATCATCGGGATGCCGGTGCGGATCATGCGCTTGGGCACGATGCGCTTGGCGGGGTTGACGGAGGGACCGCCGATGGGGATCATATTCTCGGTCAGCGCGGGGCCGTTGTCGCGCGGCACGCCCGCGCCGTCGAACACGCGCCCAAGCAGGTCGTCGGAAAACGAGACCATCATGGGCCGCCCGAGGAAGCGCACGGTGTCGGTCGTGCTGACGCCCTGCGTGCCGGCAAAGACCTGCAGGGAGACGAGGTCGCCGCTGAGCTTGATGACGCTCGCGTAGCTCTCGCCGACGAGGGCAAGGTCGCCGCTGCGCACGCCCGAGGCGCGCACGGTCACGACGTTGCCGACGATGGATTCGATCTTGGTATAAACCTTCTGCATTCTGAAACCCTCCTTAACCCGTTACCTTGCTCCGGTAGAGGTCCGTGAGCTTCGTTTCCTGCGCCGCAAATTCCGGCGTGCCGTAGACCGTGCCGTGCCAGTCGAGGAATTCCTGACGCACCTGATTGAAGAAGGCGCGGATCTCCTTTTTGTCGCTGAGCGCGTAATCGCGCGTGAGCACATCGTAGAGCACGTTGAACTCATGCGCCTGACGCTCCGGCTCGCAGGCCGCGTCGATGGGATCGAAGGAGTTCTGCTGCAGGTACACGGCATCGAGCAGCTCGCCCTTCTGGTAGAGGATGTAATCCTCGGCCGAGGTGCCCTCTTCGCCGATGACCTTCATCATCTGATTGATCTCGCTGCTGCGGCGGAGGATGCCGCGGGCCTCCTCCACACGCGCCATGTCCACCACGCCCTGATACTTTGACCACGAGTCGATGGGGTGGATGGAGGGATACTTGCGCGCGTCGGAGCGCTCGCGGGAGAGGCCGTGGAACGCGCCGACGACCTTGAGCGTCGCCTGCGTGACCGGCTCTTCAAAGTTGCCGCCCGCGGGGGAGACCGTGCCGCCGATGGTGACGGAGGCGATTTTGCCGTTTCTCAGCCGGACCTTGCCCGCGCGCTCATAGAACGCGGCGATGACGGATTCGAGGTAGGCAGGGAAGGCTTCCTCGCCGGGGATCTCCTCCAGACGGCCGCTCATCTCACGCATGG
>OIWQ01004536.1_pt1 | contig 11089 bp, 6 predicted proteins | sample 1587571 | NCBI WGS metagenome assembly OIWQ01 (sample SAMEA3888910, study PRJEB22519) | human gut metagenome | biome: human gut; feature: human-associated habitat; material: faeces | place: Denmark | collected 2010 | reverse complement strand
CTGCCAAACGGGACAGAAAAAATACAAAAGGCAAAAAAACAGGCAGAACGAACCGCAATAAGCCCACAGAAAAAAAGCGCGGCAAAAAGGACGGCAAAAAGCTGAACCGCAATGCACTTTATCTGATTGGGATTATAGTGATTTTATTCATCGTGTTTCTCTTTGTGCGCAAAAACGGCTCTGCGGTTTATATCGCGGATGAGCAGGTCGGGATTCTGGAAACCAGAAAGGTAACGGCGAAGGAGCTGACTGCCACACTGGAAAGTCAGCTGGAGGGTATTGTCGGCTCGAAGGTGCAGATTAACGAGAAAATCAAGGTAGAGGGCATCCATATCGGCTCCAAGGAGAAGAAGGATGTCTGCACGATGGAGCATTTGTTGCCGAAAATGCGCAGCAAGGTAACGTATAAGGTGGAAGCGGCGATTATTACAGTGGATAGTGAAAAGGTTGCCATCCTTGCAAATGAAAAAGCAGCGAATGCTGTGCTCAAGCAGGCGCAGACCGACCTTATGCCCAAGGAGGGCGTTGCGGAGGATGCGGAAATCAGCTGGCAGGAGGATGTTGAGGTTGTGAAGGAATTTGTGGATTCCACGCAGATTCTGGAGCAGGAGGATGCCGTGAAGGTATTGGAATCCACCACAGAGGCAACCCAGAGCTATACCGTTCAGTCCGGCGATGCGCCGTATCTGATTGCAAATGAATTTAAAACAACGGTGGAAAAGCTGAATCAGCTGAATGAAGGCGCAAATCTTACCGGCGGGATTCGTGTAGGGCAGGTTATCAATGTGCCGGTACAGAAGCCGAAGATTTCCGTAAAAACAGTGGAAACACAGGTGCTGACGGCAGTGGAGCCGAAGACCTACCAAACGCAGTATGATGATACCAAGCCTTCGAGCTATCAGAAGGTCATTCAGCAGGGAAAGGCAGGGCAGAAGAAAAGCACCATCCGCATTACGCGTATCAACGGTGAGGTGACGGAGGAAAAGGAAGTGGATAAGGAAATTATCCAGGAGGCTGTGCCCGAAATCATCGTCAAGGGAACACAATAAAAAAATAGCGAAAAAAAGAGGGTCGTTCCGCAGATTTCTGCTGCGGAACGGCTTTTTTGTGGTAATATATTGATATCGAAACAGTACATATGAAAAAAAGGAGGGGGATTTCCTATGGGTATTTCTTTTTCTCTGAAAGGAGATTTTATCAAAAAGGACGAGGTTTTTGCACTGCAAAAGGAGGTGGAGCGTTGTCATTATGCGCTTCATGAAAAAACAGGCAGGGGCAATGATTTTTTAGGCTGGGTGGATTTGCCCGTAAATTACGATAAGGAAGAATTTGACCGCATCAAAAAGGCGGCGGCACGCATACAGGCAAACAGCGAGGTGCTGATTGTCATTGGTATCGGCGGCTCCTATCTGGGGGCGAGAACGGCGCTCGATTTCATCAAGACCCCGTTTTATAATGAACGAAAAAAAGACACCCCCGATATTTATTTCGTAGGGAACAACATCAGCTCTGCCTATCTGAATGATGTTCTGGCAATTCTGGGAGACAGGGACTTTTCCGTCAACGTCATTTCCAAATCCGGCACGACCACGGAGCCTGCGATTGCCTTCCGCATTTTCAAGCAGCTTCTGGAGAAAAAATACGGCAAGGCAGAAGCCGCAAAGCGTATTTTTGCCACAACCGACCGCGCAAAGGGCGCACTAAAGGGCATGTGTGACAGGGAGGGCTACGAAACCTTTGTCATCCCCGATGATGTCGGCGGACGTTTTTCCGTACTGACCCCTGTCGGGCTTTTACCGATGGCAGCTGCCGGTGTGGAGCTTGATGCTGTGATGCAGGGTGCGGCGGATGCAAGAGAAAAATACAGTAACCCCGATTTAAAGGAAAATGACTGCTATCAGTATGCCGCACTGCGCCATTTGTTCTATCAGCAGGGCAAAACGGTTGAAATTTTGGCAAATTATGAGCCGCATCTGACCTCCTTCGGGGAATGGTTCAAGCAGCTTTTCGCCGAAAGCGAGGGGAAGGAGCATAAGGGCATTTTCCCTGTGGCGGCGAATTTCTCAACGGATTTGCACTCCATCGGGCAGTATATTCAGGATGGCCTCAGGTGCTTCTTTGAAACGGTGCTTTGGGTGAAAACGCCGAAATCTGCCGCAGTGGTGCCGTTTGATGCACAGGATGAGGATGGGCTGAATTTCCTTGCGGAAAAGGAAATCCATTTCGTCAACAGCAAGGCATTTGCAGGCACAATGCTCGCCCACATGGATGGCGGCGTACCCAATCTGGTGATTGAGCTGGATAAGATGGACGCTTATCATTTTGGCGCGTTGGTTTATTTCTTTGAAAAGGCAGTCGGCATCAGCGGCTATCTTCTGGATGTAAACCCCTTTGACCAACCGGGGGTTGAGGCGTATAAGAAAAATATGTTTGCGCTTCTGGGAAAACCGGGCTACGAGGACAGAAAAGCTGAATTGGAAGCAAGACTTTAAGACAAAAAAAGAACTTCTCAACATAAAAATGAGAAGTTCTTTTTGATTGCCGAAAATGGTTAAAACAGCTGCGCCAGTAAGGCGGTGCAAAGTGCATCATCCAATTCGAGCAGGCTTTTTTTGCCGTCTGCGAAGGAAACGGAAATTTTATGATTGCCCTTGACCTCGCTTTCGATTTTGTGGGCGGCAACCATTTTTTTGTTGAGAATAATCATATTGCCGAGGTTGATGGATAAAACCACCTTGCCGCCGGAATGCATAATTTTGCCGCCGATATAGTCGCCTGCGATAACCTTATTTTTTGCGCCTAGGATACCCATGAAACACCCTCCTTGATTTTTTTTCGCTTTTTTCTTACAAAATAGCATTTTTGGTGAAACTTGGCAAGCAAAAGCTTCGTCAAATATTGGATGCCAAGCGGTTTTGTTTACTTTTGCGGCACTTTCTAGTATAATCGAAGAAGAATAGAATGAAGAATAAGACTTTCCGAGGGGGAGAGGACACTATGGACAGAAAAATTCTGATTGTCGATGATGAGAAAAACATCGTCGATATCATTGCGTTTAACCTGAAAAAGGAGGGCTATACCGTCATCACGGCGGCAGATGGGGAGGAAGGCGTGCAGAAAGCCATGGAGGAAAATCCGGATCTGATTCTGCTGGATATTATGATGCCGAAGATGGATGGCTACGAAGTCTGCAAAAAAATCAGAGAAAAGAAAAATACCCCGATTATCATGCTGACGGCAAGAGCCGAGGAGCTGGATAAGGTGCTGGGGCTGGAGCTGGGAGCGGATGATTATGTGACCAAGCCGTTTACACCGTTGGAACTGATGGCGCGCGTCAATTCCCAGCTCCGCCGGTATACGCAGTTTGCAAACAGGAGTCCGAAGGAGGAAAAGAATGATCGGATTCATGTGATCGGAGGACTGGAACTGAATGAGGACACCGTGGAGGTGTTTGTGGATGGAAAACCGGTGAAGATGACGCCGATTGAGTTCAAGATACTTGCGCTCTTAATCCGGACACCGGGGCGTGTATATTCGGCGGACGAGATCTATGAGCGCGTGTGGAATGAAAAGGCGATCAATACCGATACGATTATGGTGCATGTGAGAAATATCCGGGACAAGATTGAGATCAACCCGAAAGATCCAAAATACTTAAAGGTGGTGTGGGGTGTTGGATATAAAATTGAAAAACAACAATAGAAACAACGGTGCCGGCAATAACAATGTCAGCGCAAATAACGATGCCAGCAGCAACAGTGGTGCCAGCAGAAATAATGGTGCCGGCAACAGCAGCAACAACAGCAATGCCGTAAACAGCAGCAAGCGGATTATCATAGCGATCGCGGGAATCATTTTCATCACGATCATTACCATGTGTTTTTTCCCGGTGGTGTACCGGACGGCTGAGAGACAGAAAGAGCAGCAGAAAGCGGAGATGATGCGCGAGTCCTCGGACAGCGTGGACAACGATACGGTACAGACACTCTATCAGGGCAGCTATGTCCTGTATGTAGAACAGATGGAGCGGAGCGGGCAGGCAGATGCAGGCGGACTGTTTTTGAATCTGCCGACGGATGATGAAGATTACCAGTATGTAAAGGACACGGTAACCTCTACGTTTGACGAATGGAAAAGCCAGTTTGAGAGTGACAGCTGGAACATCGATTACTGTGTATACAAAAGCAGTGCCGACTGCGTGAAAAATACGGATCAGCCGCTCGAGACATGCGTGGATGGAACTGTGACGGAGAAGATAAAGCAGTATTATACGGACATCGTATGCTTATCCTTTGACAAAGAGGGCGCGCTGGAAGTGACACCGCTGTACGACGAAAATATCAGCGGCAGCGTTCTGATCAAGGCGTTTCAGAATGTAGACCGGGAAAATCTTTTGGGACAGTCGCTGGGCGGATATGTGGAAGCGGGTCAGCTGCAGGGACCGAAGGACTTTAAAGTGATCTTTGGACTTCCGGTATCAACGAGTGATACGATTTCCTTGGGAGATCCGTATGAGGATATGACAAATTACTGGGTGCAGGTGGTGTTAGTGTACCGCGCGTCTGGCGGAAGCATTTTGTTTCTGGTGAGCCTTGCTGCGGTGGCGGGATGGATGTTTCTTATGACGAGCAGACGCATCTGGAAGGAAGACATACCAATGCAGCGCCCGGGGAAATGGTATCTCATGGAGGTGGCGGTGATTGCCGTCTGCTGCATGGCATGTATGGAGGAAAACTTCTACGATATCATAAGAAGCTATTCCTATTACAGCGAAGGAGTGGATGTTTTACTTGGAAACAATGCCTGGAGAGCCATCTTACAGCTTGGACAGATGATGGTTCCGCTCCTGTTTTTGTATGGCATCTGGTATGCGGCGCTTCGCATACTGCGTCCGGTATTTTTCCTGGGAGTCAGGGAATATATCAGACAGTACAGCCTGATTTATCAGATTTTTCCGTGGTTGAAAAAATTGTGGAACACGTTCCGCTATGAGGTGGCGCATGTGGATTTTTCAGAAAAATCCACAAAGACGATCTGGAAAATCGTGCTGATCAACTTTGCGGTGCTGTCGCTCTGCTCGATGATGTGGTTTTTCGGCATCGGCGCGCTGATCGTGTACTCCATCTTTGTGTTCTGTTTTATCAAAAAATATTATGACAGGATCGGCAGAGATTATCAGGCGCTGCTGCGCAGTGTAAGCCGGATGGCGGACGGAGATCTGGACACGGAGATCACCGAGGATCTGGGAATATATGAGCCGATGAAGGTGGAGCTTTCCAGGGTGCGCGACGGATTTAAGAAGGCGGTGGATGAGGAAGTGAAGAGCCAGCGAATGAAAACGGATCTCATCACGAACGTTTCCCATGATTTAAAAACACCGCTCACGGCGATCACAACCTACGTGGAACTGTTAAAGAAGGAGGACATCACGGAGGAGGAGCGCAGGTCATACATTGAGACGCTCGATAAAAAGAGCCAGCGGTTAAAAATATTGATCGAGGATCTTTTTGAGGTCAGCAAGGCGACCAGCAACAATATTGTGCTGCATCCGATGGAAGTCGATGTGGTGAATCTGTTAAAGCAGGTTGCGGTGGAGCATACGGAGCGCTTTGCGGCGATGGGGCTTGTGCTGCGATGGGATGTGCCGGAGGAAAAAGTGATCGTGGTGCTTGACAATCAGAAGACATTCCGCATCTTTGAAAATCTGTTTGTCAATATCCAGAAATATGCGATGCCGCAGAGCCGCGTGTACGTGCAGGTACAGGAATACGGGATGGCACCGGAGAGATTCGTGGAGATTACGATCAAAAATATGTCGGCAACGGAACTGAATTTTGATCCGGAGGAGATCACGGAGCGCTTCGTGCGCGGCGATACTTCGCGCGGCACGGAGGGCTCGGGTCTGGGACTTGCGATTGCCAGAAGTTTTACCGAGGCGCAGGGCGGAAAACTGACGATCGAGGTGGACGGTGACTTATTCAAGGTTGTAATCAGACTGAAATGTGGTACACTACAGGTAGAAAAAGAGATGGAGGTTTAAGACACATGGAATCAATGGATGATTACAAGGAGGAGTTAGAAGCTTCTTTCCGCAGAATCAGAGAGGGAGATATTTTAACCGGCACGGTGATCGATGTCAACGAGGAGGGCGTTACGCTTGACCTGAAATATTATGCACCGGGATTTATCAGTGCGGAGGAGATGAGCAGCGATCCGGATTTCTCACTGGCGGAGGCTGTGCATGTGGGGGATACGATCGAGGCGACCGTGATCGGGGTAGACGACGGCGCAGGCAACATTCTTCTCTCCCGCAGGGAAGCCAATGAAGAGCAGGCATGGGAGAAGCTCAAAGAGATGATGGAGGAGGGTACAACGGTAACCGTCCGCATCAAGGAGAGCGTGAAGGCAGGCGTTGTGGCATATCTTGAGGGGATCCGCGCGTTCATTCCGGCATCCCAGATCACATCCGCTTATGTGGAGGATACGGAGAGCTGGGTAGGAAAAGAGATTCCGGTCCGGGTCATCACGGTGGATGAGGAGCGCGAAAAGCTCGTGCTTTCCGGAAAGGCGGTCGCACTCGAGGCAGAGGCGGAGGAGCGCAATCACAAGATCTCTATGATCGTGCCGGGAACCGTGCTTGAGGGAACTGTCGAGAGCCTGATGCCGTACGGTGCATTTATTGATCTGGGCAACGGACTGAGCGGACTGGTGCACATCTCACAGATCTGTGAGCGCAGAATCGGAAAGCCGTCCGAAGTGCTTAAGGTCGGAGAGAAGGTCAAGGCAAAGGTATTGAATACCAACGACAATAAGATCAGCCTGTCCATGAAGGCGCTGGCAGAGGAGATGGTAGATACCGAAGGCGTGGAAGATCTGGAGGCATACACAGACCACACATCCACAGGAACCAGCCTTGGCTCGCTTTTGGCAGGATTGAAGTTAGACTGATCGAACTATTTGAGAATCTTTCTCTAGAAAACTGATTCCGTTGCTTTTGCAACCGAAACGGCTCTTGCAATGTGATACATTTGGTTAGAATATTCTAACTATGCGTAAGAGGCAATTTCGGAGGAAAGCAATGAGAGAAGCAGGACTTGGAATCGACATCGGAAATGGAAGTATTTCCATCGTTGTTGTCGAAGGCGAAAACATCATATACAAAGATTACAGACTGCATCGCGGAGAACTGTATCAGAATCTTGTGGACATGCTTGGGCAGGTGGAGACATCGTGCGGCGACAGGATTTTGTATGCAGCGGTCAATCCCGGTGCAGTCTGTTTGTATCCGGGGATCCAAAAGGAAGTGCAGATCAACCGCATCAGCAGCCTTCTGGAAGGACAGAGAATGCTCTATCCGGACGCGGGAAGCATCGTAGAGATGGGAGCACAGAATTCCTGCTTCCTTACCGGAATCCGTGAGGGAGAAACGCTCTCCTACGCCATGAACGGGGAATGTGCCGCCGGAACGGGAGCATTTTTCGAGGATCAGATGTACCGGCTCGGACTTCCGTTGTCCGCCTACTCGGAGTATGTCAGACGGGCGAAAAGTGTGCCGCGGCTTGCGGGACGGTGCAGCGTGTTCGCCAAGACAGACCTGATCCACAGACAGCAGGAAGGTGTGCCGGTGGAGGATATTCTGCTCGGACTTTCCTATGCCGTGATCCGTAATTTTAAATCTGCGGTCGTGCGGAAGCTTCCGGTACAGCCGCCGGTGCTTGTGACGGGAGGCGTTGTCTATAATGAAGGTGTGCGCCTCGCCATCTGTGATATCTTCGGATTAAAAGAGGAAGAACTGCTTTGCGGGGAAGAGGGAGCTGTGGTGTCTGCTGCCGGAATCGCAGCCTGTGCATGTCACGGGAAGCTGGTCTTCGACTGGAAACACCCGGTCCGCAGGGAGGTGGCGGATGAGGAGCAAAAAAGAAAGGCGCTGCCGCGATATGACTACGAGAAGGAGGCACTTCACCGGACCAGACCGTTACGTGGCGGGGAAAAGCTCTGGCTCGGGATTGACGTGGGATCCACGAGCACAAACCTTGTGCTGACGGGGGAGGACGGAGCCGTCATTGACGATCTGTATCTTAGAACGCGCGGCAATCCTCTCGGCGCGGTGCAGCAGGGAATGGCACAGTTAAAGCAGAAATACGGGGAAGCACTCACGTGGGAAGGCATTGGTGTCACGGGATCGGGGCGGTACTATATCGCGGAGAAGACCGGTGCAGGCACGGTGTTGGATGAGATCACGGCGCAGGCGCGCGCGGCTGCCCATCTGTGCCCGGAGGTGGATACCGTGTTTGAGATCGGCGGTCAGGACTCCAAATACATCAGTATCCGGGACGGTCAGGTCGTCGATTTCGAGATGAACAAAGTGTGTGCGGCGGGTACGGGCTCCTTCGTCGAGGAACAGGCGAACCGCATGGAAGTATCGCTGGAGGAGATCGGAAACAGTGCCTTGAAAGCAAATGTGCCGATCGATCTGGGAGAGCGCTGCACCGTGTTGATGGAATCCAAGATTGCAGCGGAGCTTGCGGCAGGCACGGACAAGGAGGATATCTGTGCAGGGCTGTGCCGCTCGATTGTCAGAAACTATTTAAACAGGGTAGTCGGCAATAAGCGCAAGGGAGAACATATCTGCCTTCAGGGCGGAGTCGTGCATAACGAGGGAATCGTTGCGGCTTTCTATGAAGTATTTGGAGAACGGCTTCACATCACGCCGTTTTACGATGTGACCGGGGCATACGGAGCGGCGCTCGCGGCAAAAGAGCAGGGCGGTACATCCCAAAAGGAGAGCATCCGGAATGAGGAGAATTACCGGAAGAGCCAGAAATGGTTCCTGGCAGGCTATGACGGAACGCTGCTGCCGGGGAAAAAGACTGTGGGAATTCCGCGTGCGCTCATGATTTATAAATTTTTCCCGATGGCGTACCAGTATTTTAAGACTCTCGGCTTTAATGTATTGCTGTCGCCGGAGACGGACGATAAGATCATTGCGCTCGGACAGGAGATGGCGGCGGAGGAGACCTGTTATCCGGTAAAATTACTGCACGGACACATGGAATGGCTTGCCAGAAAAAAGGTGGACTACATTTTTATTCCGTGTATCCACACGATCCGGCATGAAACTTCCGGCGTTGCGCACAATTACGGCTGTGTCTATATGCAGACAGCGCCGCGGATTGTCGCAAGCGTGCTGGGGCTTTCAGAGCGCGGCGTGGAGCTGATCTGCCCGGTTCTGGATCTGGATATGGGAAAACCGCAGCTTGCGGGAGCGATGATCAAAGCGGGTCAGGAACTGGGATGCGACAAGGCACGGTGTGCGGCGGCGCTCGCGAAGGGCGCGGCGGCGATGGTGCGCTGTGAGAAAAATTCTGAAAAACTGGGCGCGCAGATTCTGGACGAGTTGAAACCGGAGGACAAGGTGCTCGTTCTGATTACAAGAAACTACGGCGTGTCAGACCCGGTTTTAAATATGGGAATTCCCGGGGAACTGTTAAAGAGAGGGTGCAGAGTGTTGACACTTTCCCATCTGAAAGGACATGATGTGGATTTGTCCGGTCATTATCCGAATTTGTACTGGCCGTTTGCGCAGCACATTCTGTCGGGAGCGAAGATCATTAAGGAGCATCCGAATCTGTATGCCGTCTATCTGACGAACCACGGCTGCGGACCGGACGGCATGATCTCCCATCTTTTTGCGGAAATTATGGGGGACAAGCCGTACCTGAAAATAGAGGTGGACGAGCATCAGTCCAAGGTGGGAGTGATAACGAGAATCGAGGCATTTTTAAACAGCTTATCCCATGTAGAGAACTGCACGGAGCGCGCCATACTGCCAGAGGCAGCCGTATTGTCCGGGCGGTTTCGGGACGGGAAGAAAGACACGAAAGATACGAAAGATATGAAAGAACCGCAGCAGGAGACGGTGTATCTGCCGCCGCTGTCCGTGTATACAGAGTGGATGGCACTTTACCTGAATCAGAAAGGAAAACGCACGGCAGTGCTGCCGGATTACACGGCGCAGGATCTTCATGCGGGAAAAGCATACAGCACCGCAAAAGAATACTGTACATTCTCGGCTGCGGCAGGACAGATTGCAAACCGGCTGCAGGAGACGGACGGGGAGGAAAAACAGTTTCTGGTATTCCAGACCGAGGGTGCGGAGGCGGACGGAATGGTTCCGGAAATCCTGCGTGCGGTCTTAGATGCGGACGGAAAGAGGGCGCATCTTGTGACACCGTTTCTGGAACAGCTGCTTTTTGCGGAAGAAGCGGATATCTTGTGGCAGGTGCTCTTACTCGGGGATGCATGGCACTGCCTGGATGAGGAGTGGCGGGAAAAGGTGCGTGCCTCTTTCCGGGAGAAGACCGCCGCGCCGGATGCCTGGAGCAGGGAGTGGACCAAAAGCCTTTTACAGGAGTGGGCGGTATATGTGACGGAGGACAGACAGCTGCTGCTGGCCGGCGATCCGATTGTGCTGCATAGCGCTTATCTGAATCAGAATATGGAGGAAGCGGTGAGGAAACATGCTTTTGTTCCGGTGTATATGCCGCTCTCGGAATATCTGTGGTTCCTTGCTGCAGAGTCGGGACGAAAGATTCCGGAGCATTTTACAGAACAGCTGCATGAATTTATGCAGATTTACCGCGGCGTCTACGGCAGCTGGAAGCAGCCGGACGAACGCTTACAGGAGATCCGGGAAAAGTTTCCGCTGGTTCACGGAGCAAACCTCCGCTATCTGTGCAGCCTGATGGAGCAGGAACTGCCGCGTGGAAAAGGAATGATTCTGGTGTCGCCGGAATATGCCAACTATGCGTCGGTGATGGAGATGCTGCGCACGGGGTCAAAATATCCGCTGCTGCACGCCAGGGCGGACGGAAATGAGGAAGCGGAAGAAGTGGAGCGGAGAGAAATCTTTCTGGGGCTGCTGGAATAATAAAGGAGACAAAAAGGAATTGCCGCAATAAGAATATCGTTCTTTGGATTGGTAAGTAATATTATCAGAAAACCACACCGTGGGATTTCAGATGAAAATGCAGATGGAAATTCGGTTCAAAAAATGTGGCATTTCTAACCAGCCGGATGTTTGCATCTT
>OIWQ01004534.1_pt1 | contig 11092 bp, 13 predicted proteins | sample 1587571 | NCBI WGS metagenome assembly OIWQ01 (sample SAMEA3888910, study PRJEB22519) | human gut metagenome | biome: human gut; feature: human-associated habitat; material: faeces | place: Denmark | collected 2010 | reverse complement strand
TGACAACATGGAAGAGGAGTATCACAAGTCCTATCCCGACGATCCCTGCCCGATGGACGGCGGCTATAAGGCGAGCTTTGAAAGGTTTGTGATAGAATCCTTGAGATCCGTGTGAGCCCTTCAATGATACCATACGAAACACACATTAGATAGTTAAGATTATTTTTTAGAACTCGATAAGTCCCGAGGTTGTTCTGGCAGTAGAAGCTGCCGGAACAACTGGGTAGTGTGTTTATGTTATTAAATTTATTACAATCATACAACCAAAGATTTCAGTAGTGACGGTATGTTATAATGCCGTCAACGACATAGAGAAAACGATTCTCTCTGTCATTAACCAAACGTACTCTAATGTGGAGTACCTCATTATTGATGGAGGCTCCACAGATGGTACGATGGATGTTACTTTATAAAAGTAAAAATATATGGAAGCACGAAAATTTATTATAGATGAAGAGAAAGTCCTCCAGAAACTGGATGATGGTACAGCTCCTTCTGATTTGTTGAATACAGAAGTATATGCTGATGCTTTGGCTGATTGCATAGAGCGAGTGCCAGATGATAAGTCCTTTACAATAGGCTTATATGGAGACTGGGGTACAGGTAAGTCTACCATTATAAAGACACTGGAGAATGAATGCGCTCAAAAATCGGGTAAGAACTATAAGTTTATTACTTATGATGCCTGGAAGTATGCTAATGATTCCTTCCGTAGGATGTTTATATATGAACTCCAAAAGCAACTTGGGGTGACACAAACGAAGCAGATGGAGCGTTTCTATGATAACATTAACGAGGATGTGGAGGTAAGGCATAAAAGTAATCCTGGTTATGTGACAGCAGTTTCTATAGCTGCTATAGTTATTATAGTAATACTCATGTTATTGCCGGAAAGTCAGAGAAAATTTAGCTTCGGATTTTCTACTATTACTGCCATTATAACGCTTTTTCTAATATACTATAAACATTCTACAGATGACCTGAAGGTAACTTGTCAAAAATCTCGTTTGTTTGCGCCAGAACAATTTGAGGAATGTTTTGATGAAATCATTCAAGAGTCTTTAAAGGGGAACCAAGCATCTCTTATCCCAAAATGGATAAGTAAGTTTACTTCTCCAATGTATGACAAGCTGATTATTGTGATAGACAATCTTGATAGATGTACAGCTCAACAGGCTCAAGATATGTTGACGACAATTAAGTCTTTCTTGGGCAAGCATCCTAAGGTGGTATTTATTATACCTCTGGCAGTAAACTCTCTAAAACATCATCTAGTTAAGTCGTCTTGTGGCGAAGAGAATGAAACGGAAGCCAATGAATATCTGAGAAAGTTTTTCAATGTCTCATTGTGGATAAAGCCTTTTCAAAATGATGAGATGTACGATTTTACCAAGCATCTGAATGATGAGTATCAGTTAGGGTTGAGTAAAGCTAGCATCAGTAATATATCACGAGAATATGCTACCAATCCACGCAGAATTATTCAGCTCTTGAATAATCTGATAGTAGAATTTTCTTTGTATGATAAGGAGTTTGTTAATGCCAATGAGGCTGCAATTTGTGTGTTGGCTATAATTCGTGAGGAGTTTTCATCTTTCTTTGATAGATTGGTTGTCAATCCTTGTTTGCTTTTTGATGATATACATCCTAATGAAGCGGATAAAAATCCCCGATTAGAGCTCTTTCTTATGCGAACTAAGGCAACTATGATGCCTTATAAAGATACGATAGGAGTTATTGACAAGATTATATCTAATTCAGTAGTGTTTAATTCCCTTCCTGTAGAAATTTCAGAATCCATTGAGATGATGGAAGTCGAGAAAATTACAGAATATGTAGGCGAAGACGAATCAAAGAAAGAAATGGTCTTGGATTGCATAAAAGATAAGATAGGAAAGGTTGTTTCAAGAGGACTAACTGATAGTGAACTTCCAAATTTACTTGCAGTCCTTATCAAACTGGATGATGCAACTACTTATATAGACAATACTTATTTAAAGGCCATTATAGATTTGTTTGATAATTCAGTATCTTGGAATAAACAAATCGACTTTTTGGAAAAAGACTTAATGCATGAGTTAATCCAATTTTCTTGCAAGTTGAGAGAGAATGGCTATCGAGTCATATTAGAGAGATTGATACTCTATTATAGTGAAAAATGTGCGAAAGATAAAACTATTACCGAGAAAGTGGCTGATGATATCTCTTTCCTGATTTCAAGGGCTGAAAATGCTGATTATGGAGATGACTTAAAGGTCCTTTTTGATAAGGTATTTGCCGCGTATCCAAACGCTACTTTAAAGTATCAATACATGGCTCCAGAAAAATTATATGACTCGCAATTGATTGATAATGTTGTTGGGCGTTTGACTTACGAGGAGCTATGTGAGAAAAATGGAGTGCAAGAAATCTTGTTTGGAATTGGTGAGAGATTACCGGGAAAATCAGGCTATGTATTCCATAGGTATTTGGATAAGGTCGTAGATTTTACCCCATCTTATAGTATAAATCCTTCTAATGAAGAGGTTATAGAAAAAATACTTAATAGGGTCAATGATTATCTATCAAGAATGCCGAATCACTGTATAGGTGATGGTACAGGAATTAAGGGGTTGCTTGCTCGTATTGGTAATTCGGTTATAGAGACTAATTATTATGGGCCAGATAAGCATCATACAATATTTGAAGACAATGCTGAGAATGGAGAGTTTCTGGGAACTATGCTAAAGCTCTTGAAATCTTCTGCAAATGCAGCAGGCCAAATCCTTCTGTCTAAAGATATAGTCGGGAAATTGATTGATTTTGATAAAACTCAAGAACAAACGATGCAGGAATTTGGAAAATTGATTGATTCCAAAATTAAAATCTATGATTATGCAGAAGAGTTGATGCGTTATCCTTCTTTTGATGAGTTTTATACACCTGTACTTAAACACTTGCTGCAAACTGATGAGAATGGAAAGTTGAGAATATCGAATGATTTGGTAAAGAACGAAATAAAAAATCTGTTAAACCTTTTGATTAAAGCCCCTGATGACTCACTTGCTAGTTTAGCTATAGAGTTATCTACTGCTCCTGTTTTGCAAGCTATGTTTGGTGAGATATTGAGCACCAAACCTTCATCAGAACTAATCAAACTGCCAACTTCTTTGCTAAAGATTGTTTGTGCTAAATTTGAAAAGGAAATAGATTCTTTTGAGAATAATCTTAATGTGTTGGAGTTGATAGCAACAGAAGGATCAAAATCAGGTCTAAAGAAGCTGGTCAAGTTAATAACTAAGAAATTAGTAACTAATGGTAAGGAATCTGAGGCTGTTAGTCTTATAAAGCAACTTCATTATTGTAATAAGGCTAATTGTAATTCATTGAAATCTGTTTTGGAAACTGTGTCAGATGATGTGATAAGTAAAGAAGATAAAGCGGCTTGTATTAATCATTTGAATGAGATAATTGCAGAATAGAATAAATTGATAATGAGTGATTAAGCATTAAAAGTCTATGAAAGATTTTCATTTAAAATTTGAAGGATATTGGAGAGACCGCAATAAGGGTGGACTCCCTAATTATTCCGGTATATATATAGTTTATCGCTCTGTGTATAATGCTCAGACCGATAAGGTGTCTCTGATAGAGATAATATACATAGGTAAGGCTGATAACATCCATGATCGACATTTGGATCATGAAAAGTATGAGGTATTCTTGTCTCAATTACAGTATGGTGAAGAATTGTGTTATTCTTGCGCACCATTAGATAAAGATGTTGAGGTAGTGGAGAACGCTCTTATATTTGCGCAAAAGCCCGTTTTGAACGAAAAGGGAAAAACTGAATTCAATTATGACAGAACACATGTCAAAATGGACGGAGCTTGTGCTTGTATGAAATATACAGATTTTTTTGTTAGATAAACATATACAATTATGACAGAGAAAAATGGAAAGACAGATGCAGAACCTCTAAAAAAGTGTTTTGTAATAATGCCTATTAGTGATGTTCCTGATTATCCTCCTGGTCATTTCAATAGAGTATTTAATCATATCATTGTTCCGGCTTGTAAGCAAGTTGGCTATAAGGCAATTCGTGCAGATGTTACGTCTAAAACCAATGTCATCATTGCTGACATCTTGAAGCATGCAGTGAGTTGTGATATGGCAATTTGCGATTTAAGTTCGAAAAATCCTAATGTGTTTTACGAGTTGGGATTTAGGCAGGCTTTTGATAAGAAGACAGTTTTGATGATAGACGAGCGTACAGAAAGACCTTTTGATATAAGTCCAATAAGATCTTTTCAATATTCGTCTACATTGAGAATTGATTTAGTGGAAAAGGCTATTTCTGACTTGGTAAAATCATTGCAGGAAACGCAGATGATGAAAGCAGATGAGGCAAATTCTTTATTAAAATTCCTGTCAATTGATAATCCCGCTTCCTTGCCAAAGAAGGAAGAACTTTCGGTTGGTAACGCTTTGATTTTGCAAGCCATCAAGGAACTTTCTGACAGAATGCAGCCTAATATTTATTTGAAGCCAAGGACTAATTCTAAAAAAGACCCTCGTAATTTTGCTATTTTATCAAATGATTCTATTCTGTCTGAAGGAGACCATCTTATGGATAAAACTACAAATGAAGAATATGGTGAGGTGCTGGAGATACATGGTAATTCTATTGTGGTAGGAAAGAAAGATGGTAGTATAGATTTTTTGAATGCTTCAGACATTAATAATGGCAAGTTGGCTGTAATGCCATTTTGAAAATTAAAATAGAAAAAATAATTTTTGTAAGACAAGTATGTAATATGATACAACCAAAAATTTCAGTAGTAACGGTATGTTATAATGCCGTCAACGACATTGAGAAAACGATTCTCTATGTCATAAATCTTCTAGAGGGTAAATCATGGAATAGCATGCTTGTAATTTTTAAAAAGCTGCTCCATTGTATTCTAATATGTTTGAATCTATTCGTAATAATGATATTTTGTAATTAGAGTGTCGCTTTTCCGTCATAGTTCATGCCAAGGCGGTCCCATCCCGCAAAACATGGCGTAGACCTTTGATGGTCCGACAACCTTATAGCGAAGCGGTTCCGAGCACCGGAGGGCGGTTACATCCCCGCTTCCTGAGGAAGAGGGGCTTGGGGAGAAAGTGGAGCCCTCTTTGGCTAAAGAGGGACGGGGTGATTCGAAAAAATCAACCGAATTAACCTCAAATCTGCCCTTGTGAGAGTTCTTTCGAGGCAGAATTGCGAAACTTTGTGTTAAATTTGGGGAGTGGCAATCAGAAATTGATAAAATCTGACACGTAATCCAACTATTTTTCGTACTTTTGCAAAAGTTATATCTATACGATTAAGATTATGCACAACAAGAACCTATCGACTTGGCTACCACAACCATCATGTATGGTTGTAGCTGAGGACATAAAGTAGAATAGGATTTATGAAACCGGATGGTACGAGTTCTTTTTCTACAGCCGACGAGAAACTTGTTTCTCCAGAGGGCAACCACGTTTCAGAGCCAGACGTAAAGACTGGTCCTGCGATAAAGGAGTATCGTCACTCGGATGGAACAACCTGGTCTTACATCTTCGTTCACAACAGTAAAGTGAAGAAGTTGGAAATGCTGTTGGAGGAGGACGGAAGAACCTATTTTGTGCATAAGACAGTCCGCTATTTCAGAAAAGAAGGCAAACAGAAGGTGCAGCACCAGGAAGTGCCGACCGTCAGTGGTCTGGTCTTCTTCCAAGGTGATCCCAAAGAGATACAATCCTATCTCGACCAGTACTTCCCCCACGCTCGCCTATGCAAAAATTGTAGCACAGGCAAGGTGGCAGAGATACCCGATGCGCAGATGCAACCCTTCATGCGTGTCGCGGAGACATCACTTGATCGCATCCGTTTCCTGCTCCATCCTTACCATTATTATGCTCGCAACCGCATCCTCCTCCGTATCACCACAGGTGATCTGGCAGGACTGGAAGGTTACATCATCCGTATCGACCGAGACCGCCGCCTGGTGATGGACGTCGGTGGACTGAGCGTAGCCATCAGTGGAGTTCATGCCGAGCATTTTGAGGAAGTGGAACAAGACAAGACACGACTAGCCAACGAGGAAATCTTCTACCAGCGCAACCTGCAGGAGCGGCAAGTGCTGATAGACCGCTATTTCCATCCTGTGAAAGATGACAAGGAAGTGGCGTTGCAGGCAGAAAACATCGACTATCTGAGAAAGTACGCTTTGGATGAGTTGTCAAACACCCGCATCACCCACAATGACGCATGGAACATCTATTCCTTCATCATAGAGGAGATAGGTTACTATTATTCCCCATTCGTAGAGCAGTTCAAGGATCACTTAGCCCCCATCATGCGTGAAGGGGCCAAGGTTCTCCAGGAAATGGAGCAGATCATAGCAAGTCCACATATCACTCCAACCAACAAGCCCAGGTATGAGAGTGATTATCAGAGACTCCTGTCGCAATATGAATATCTGTTCTAATCGAAAAAACACCCCCAAAATTTGGTAGTTTCAAAGAAAACCCTTATCTTTGCTGAAAATTAAATATTGAAGTTATGGCACAGTTAACATTATTGGAAGATGTTCCAAACGCAGAAACTTTGGCAGCAATGAAAGAGGCTGAGAGTGGTCATGATGCGGGAGTAGTTCGAGTAGATAGCTTAGAAAGTTTCATGGCATCAATGGAGGAATAGGGTTTATGAAAGAAATTCGAAAGACCTCGCAGTTCAAGAAAGATTATAAGCGTTTTAAGAATGATAAAGAATTTGTAGAAAAGCTTATGGGGATAGTTAAGCTTTTGGCAGAAGGCAATCAGATACCGGAAGAATATAATCCTCATTCTTTGAAAAGCAACTGGAAGAACTATATGGAATGCCATATAGAAAATGATACACTTTTGATTTGGTTTGATAAGAACAATAATGCAATAGAATTAGTTCGTTTAGGTTCGCATTCTGAATTATTTGGTAAAGGACGTAAGCGCTGATCTCCATAACAGTCAGGCGGTCCCATCCCGCACAACATGGCGAAGACCGCTTTGGTCCGCCAACCTTAGAGCGTAGCGGTTCTGAGCACCGGAGGGCGGTTACATCCCTAATCCCTATGGTAGGGATTTAGGGCTTGGGTATAGGGTAAGGACCCCCTCTTCGCAAGAGGGGGACAGGGGAGTCGAAAAAATACAAGACTAAGATAATTATGAATAAAGAAGAAAGAAATACCTTTCGAAAGGAAATGTTAGGTAAGTTAGAAGAACAATGGGCTAAGAATAATCGCCCTGAAGACGATCTCTTCTATTACCACCCTTCTGAAGATAAAATAGTCTTATCTCATTCCCTATTCTGGGTAATGCCCCAAAACATAAAAGGTAAGGTAGGAAAGGAAAAGTACTTATTGCTTCTCCGCCAATATCAGGAAGAGATGCTCGAAGCCTGGCTTACGGAATCGTCAGATTTCAAAGACCTCTTGCACTATTGCAATGTCATCTATTATAGTAGAATAATAGCATATGTCTAAAGATAATAACAACTTAACAATATTGTCAGGGCAATCAGTACTCTTGCCTTCTCAAAATGAAATTCAAAGGAGAATATATTCTATTCGTGGCGTGCAGGTGATGCTTGATCGTGACCTCGCCCAGCTCTACCAAGTTGAGACAAAAGTTCTTAATCAGGCAGTAAAGCGTAACATGAAGCGCTTTCCTGATTATTATATGTTTCGTTTGACAGAAGAGGAATGGAATAATTGGAAGTCACAATTTGTGACCTCCAATTATATGAGTGAAGATGAAATTCAGGCTATAAAGATGGGAGTCAGACGTCCTCCTTTTGCTTTTACTGAACAAGGTGTAAGCCAATTTTAGATTGTTATGTGAAAAGTCGATTTTCATACCTTTGAGCGTTCACATGATCGTTGGCTTATTATAGACGATATCGTTTATCATTTTGGTGCATCTCTAAAAGATTTAGGAAAGCGTTGGTTTTCTGTCGATATTGTAACAGAACATACAGCAGATGATTTTATTTCGCGCCTGTAAAAGGCAGAATGTTAAAAAATATCCCCATTCGAGTGGCGACAAGCGTAGAGCGATACTGCGGTGGGGAACAAAAATGGTGGTCTCAACCAGTAAGCCGCCCCCCATGCACCCCCAATCAGCAAGCTATAGCAAATTATAGCAAGTTATACCCAGGCGGTCCCATCCCGCACAATTTGGCGAGGGCTTTGATGCCCCGTCAACCTTATAGCGTAGCGGTTCTGAGCACCGGAGGGCGGTTACATCCCCGCTTCCTGAGGTTTCTGTCCCCTACAAGGGGAACCGAAGGGGTCGTAAAGACTATTGAGAGGGGCTTGGGGAGAAAGTGGAGCTCTCCTTGCAGGAGAGACGGAGAGGTAGAAAAAAGCCTTTATCAACAAGGAAGGACGGGATGATATGCATGCAAAGCCATTTTGACAATCATGTGATGTAATCAGAATGAATACAACGAACAAAGGGGAATGACCAAAGACTGGTTGTTTCCCTTTGTTCGTTTAGAGGCAATTGTATCAGGTGTATCTGCCATCATCACAAAGGTTGCAACCAAACGAAAGATGGAGAAACCACCACGCAAATCTATCTCAATTCTATCAAAAGCTCAGGAGTAGATGATGCCAACGCCAAAATACTGGCAGCCCTATAAGCTGCAAAAAAGAATAAAAAGAGGGATTTTGTAAAATGAACCAAAATGAACCATTTTTCCTGAATCTTTACATGAGAGATACAGAAAAACCGAAAACTTTCGTTCAATCAACGACTTAGGAAATTATGTACGAAAAGAATAGTAAAATAATGTTGATTTTCGTAGAATGATATTAATTTTTTAACACGCATAATTTGCTAGTTTCCAACAATTTTCGTATTTTTGCAAGGAGATTCTGTGTCTCTTAAATCGAGATTCAGATGAACGACATCAAAAAACGAACTTGATTCGCATGATGAAAGAGACAAATATACAATCACAGGTTACGTCCACTATTGCAGGGGACGACGGCGAAGCCATGGCAAGAAGTGAAGGATATGTAGCTGAAAATGGTTTCGTAGCAACAGATCCGATGCACTGGTATGTGGCTTGTGTAAGGGTGAATTACGAGAAGAAATTCAAGATTCTTATTGAACAAAACTTCAAGGATAGAAAATTCGCCTTGGAGACTTGGCTTCCTTTGGAAAGACGTATCATGATAAACAGTCGAGGTAAACGTGTTGTCCGTGAGGCTGTCTTTCTTACCACCTTTGTCTTTGTGAGAGTTGAGGACAAAAATCTTAATGAAATCCGCTTCCGGTCCGATGTCTATAAGATGCTTTCGGAACCAGGCAAAAGTGCCCCATATGCTATCCCTGATACCATATTCGACAATTTTCGCAGAATTGTAATGACAGGTAAGGCTGAGATACAGAACCACCCTATCAAAAAGGGTGACAAGGTGCGTATCATTGATGGAGAACTTGTTGGAGTCGTAGCCTATGTGCAGCGTATTCAAGGTAAGAAAGCCATTATTGGTGATGAAATCCGAAACATCTGCGGTGCTACCATTGAGATTGAAATGGTGAAACTGGAGTTCTTTAAAAACTAGATGCTATTGGTGTGGCTTTACATTCCTCATTAGTAATAAAACTTCAGTATATAGATTAATTTGATAAATATAGAATGCTTTATGGAAAAGAAATTGAAACTATACGCCTATAAAATAGAGAATGATAAAATTTCAACATCACATTCTGATTTTTATGACAAGATAGTCTTAAAGTTGAGTCAAACGTCTGCAATAAAGCAGCGTTGTATGACTTTGAATGAGAGTTCTAATGAAGTAGACTTGTTGGCATCCTATCATATGGACAATAGTAAAAAGGTCCTTTTTGCAAATATAATGAGAATAGCCCCCACAAGGGAAATGCCGAGTCTTCCAACAGACTTTTTAAATCGCGAGGAAATTTCTTATTCTGATTTAGAGGGGTTGAACGAAGATGAGCAAAAAATGACATGTAAAAGCTCTTACTACATTGTTGCTAACCAAAATCATTTGGTAACAAATCTTCCAAAAACAAGTATATCTCGGTTTAAAACATACATAAATTGGTTGCTTGAAGCAGAACGTGGAGATAAACTCTATAAGTTTTCCATTTTAATAGAATCTCCCAATGGAACACCTTTGTCCGATATAAATCAAATAGTTTTTTCTGGTGACAGTTCTTTTTCGTTGTCAACCACCACTACAACAAAAGCTGCGGCATCAAATTTTAAAGTTTGGAATATAGCCAAAGAAAAATTAAGCTCCTTATTTAAGGAAGACGACTTCGCTTTTTTGGTTGACAAAAATGTTTTATCTGCAAATTTGGTAATAAAATTCAACTTGAAAACAAAGAAGCAGAAAGAAGATGAACAAATTAAAAAAGCATTAAGTGCCGTTATCACTCCTATTGTAGATGAAGATGGTGTGTCTTTTATAAGACAAAAGATAACAAGCCCATTACATCTGGTCAGATGATTCGTTCAAAAACTGTAATGATAGATGTTTTAGATAATGGTTTGGTGAATGAACAAAACTTAATGCAAGAGATGATAGAATACCTTAATGAACTAAAAGGGATAAATCGATGATTCGGCTATTCTTGGCTTTAGCCATTAGTTCTTTTATTGGATTTCTTCCGTACGTGTCAACTTATCCAATATATCCTTCCCTACCCAATACTTTATATACTGTAGCGGGTATAATGTTTTCTGTAGGTATGAGTTTAGTGGTAACGATGAGTACTCAAGGAATTCATAATAAAGAAGCAAAGGTTGAAGTCCAAAATAAGATACAAAAGCTCTTGATGAAATATGTTTTATATTTTAGCATTCTTACGCTATTGTATATTCTATTGCCATCTGAGAAAGACGATGATATATTTTCACCTTTACATTTTTCTTTGATTCAGGTTGCTTTTGTTTGGAATTATTCTTTTTCATTTGTAATATTCTCAATCTTTAATATGATGTACTTTATCATTAACCTCAAATCCGCAACCTATAGGGTTTAGTGGGATTTTGCTTGCAAAGCGACAA
>OIWQ01004531.1_pt1 | contig 11104 bp, 13 predicted proteins | sample 1587571 | NCBI WGS metagenome assembly OIWQ01 (sample SAMEA3888910, study PRJEB22519) | human gut metagenome | biome: human gut; feature: human-associated habitat; material: faeces | place: Denmark | collected 2010 | reverse complement strand
GTTTCACGTGGAACACGCTAACCGCTTGCAAGTTCAAAACAAATGCTTACCTTTGCAACAAGTTAAACAATTAAATACATTGAGTTATGACAAACGAAAGATTTACATTAAATGCGAAAGTATTAAATCAGTTACAAGAAACTTTGCTTACAAGCAAAAAACACGTTGAGTTTTTGGCGGCAAATGCGCCCGAAATTCGTACCAACTTACAAAGCATTGCCGAAACATTGGAAACGGTTGTTAGCGTGTTGGAAAATCAAATATATTTCAATCGTGATAACGCCGCAATCGTTGAAAAGTTAAACGGCAAATTTGAGTTAGAAAAGTCTTGCAAAAAACAAGCATACGACTTTATACTAACTGAAAGGCTGCTAAACCGTTTCAAACTCTTTTGTTCGTGTTATCCCGTAAGCACATACGACAAAAAAAACGGGTTGTGATATTATCAGCAAGTAAGGCACAAAGAAAAGGCGGTAACAATCAAGTTGCCGCCTTTCTTTTTGTCCTGCCTTGCAGTTACTCAATATAAACGCCGTCAGACAAAGCCGTGTATATCGTTTCTTGTTCCTCTGTCAGCATTTCGGCGGTGTGGATAGGTGTTACATCATCGAACACATTAAACCCTCTGAAATCGGCTAAAATGCCCGTTTGTCTGTCATTGTTTCGCCCGTTGCTTGCGCTTTCGTACCACTTGCAGTAAATGTAAGGTTCTAAGCCGTAATATAACATTTCGTTCCAATCATCGCCGCCCACGGTTTTAACTTGGGTGCTTGGTGAAAGGTATATTATTTCGCTGCTTGGCTCTGTTTCCTCAACTTGAAATACAACGCCATTGCAGGACAAAAGCGCAACCCCGTTGCCCGTTACCACGTTTATAACGTACTGCAAAGCTATCGTTTTGCCTGCATAATCGGTATTGAGTGTTACAAAGCCTGCAAACGGCAAAAAGATTTGTATTTCGCTTTCGTAGTCGGTGTTGTCCTCATTGTGCGCTGGTACTACCGCCGTGCCGAAATCAAGTGTTATTTTGTCTTGCGCTGGCTGGTGGCAAGATACGCCCGTATTGTAGTTGCCGCATCGTATTACATCGGTGCTGCTTGCCTCTATGTTGGTGTAAACACGACGTATCTTGTTCACGTATGCGCCCAAATCTATGTTTTCGTAAATCGGTGCGCCCGTGATTGGGTCTGTTCCCGTTTCCTTGAAAAACCGTTTGCCGCTAAACTCTGTCAACTCATCAAGCGTTACCAAATACACGTTTATAGCCCCGTACTGCTCGCCCACAACGGTAACGGGGTACGCTTCACCTATAATCGAAAATTTGCCCCAATCGCCGCTAACCGTTAAACTGCCCGTTGCCGTTTTCTTATTGTCTGAAATCGTAAGTTTTTGCGTATGTGGTTCGCCGTAATCATCGGTATAATAAAACGTTGGTTCGCTTTGCTCGGTGTCAAACTCCGTGTTTTCGTTTGCCGTAAGTGTAACGGTTAATACTTGCTTATCTTTCACGTATTGCGGTAAATCATCGTTTGCCGTGCAATTCGTTAGGCTTGTCGCAACCTCTATTACATTATCGTAACTACCCGTAAGCGTTACGGGCTTTGTCGGGTCTATGTCGGTAACGGTTAGCGTTGCTTGTTGGCTGTATTCCAAATCCTGCACCACAAACGGCGTTTTGGTCGATGTTCCTACCTTGTTCGTGTAACTCGCTTTGAGGTCAAAGAAACGCACTTTGTTAGGGCTGTATTTCCCCGTAACGGTGAAAGTTGCCGTTTCCCCGTCAAACGTATGTTGTTCGGTTACGCCGCTGCCCGTTATGTTGTTTGTAACGGTTAGTTCGGATGTTCCCTCGCTGGCTGTCGTACCCGTAAGCGTGAAACTCTCGCCCGTGTTGGCATCGTCATACTTCCAACTTGCCGTTTTACCGTCTGGCGAAATTGTCAAGTCCTTCGTATCGGGGTCGCCGTAACTGTCCGTAAACTCCACTTGCGCCGCCGTTATCTTGTAACCCTCGTTTGCCGTTACTTGTATGCTCGCATCAAAATAACTGCTTCCCTTTGTTCCCGTTGCGGTCGTGTTCGGTATGTTGTTTATAACTTCCAAATCGTTTTCGCTTCGGGTGTTTCCCGTGATAGTTATTTCCGTGTCTGTATCGGTGTCGGACAACTCACCAAATGCCCAAACCTTTGCGCCGTTTTGATTCAAAACAACGCTTTTCGGGTAGCCGCTTGTACTGTTATAAACCGCCTTAATATCGCCTACAAACAAATAACCGTCATTCGTTCTTACGTTTATATCCCAATAACCGCCGCTTGCGTTCCACTGGCTGTTATCATCGTGTGCGTTAGGTATATTTACAATTACTGCCATACTCTTTTAATTTTCGGTTGTTCCTTTCAAAGTTACCATAATAATGCCGCCCGTTTCATTGAGTAAGCCCGTATTTGCAAACGGCACTTTCTCGAAATTCGGGGTGCGCTTGTAAACCGTATCACGGTTTGAAATATACGGGTCGGGGTTGTCGCTTTCAGATACACGCCCCGTTGACGCCAAAATTTCGTTTTCGTAGGTTTTGAGTACATCTACACGCAACGTAAGTTCGTAGGAGTTGTTTCCCTCAAAACTTACCCTTTCCACGAAATAATACCGCCCCAAATCGGGTATGTAACAATAATTGAAAGTCGGTCGGGGTTGCTTTCGTAGTGTGACGGTCGGGCGCAACACATCGAAAGTTTGCCGCAAATCGCCCTCAATCGCCGTAAAGTCGCCCAACTGCTTGTTTACCGTGTTCGGGTGTCCGTTGTATGAATAAAAGTTTATCGTTGTCATATCTGCAAAGAAAAAAGGCGGTGCGGTGCGCTTTCACCTGCACCCACACCGCCCAAAGTTAAACAATCTAATACCTATTGAGTTACTCAATAAAGAATACTACAAAGTTTTCGTTTGTATCGTTGAAATATCCAGCGTCAAACTTGTAATAGTTGTTGAAAAACTCGGCTTTCGCATTGTAGTTGGTTGTTACCCGTCTGTCAAGATTGCAAACGCCCAACGCATCACGGTCGAACATTACGCCCAACACGCCCGAAATTTTAACGGCTTTGCCGCCGCTTTCCTTGATATTAATGTTTCCCGTGCTGACAAACTCGTAGTTTTGTCCGCTGCCCTGCCAAAAAGGTACGGTTTCGGCTTGCGGCAAAAGCACATCGCCACGGTTAAACGTGTCGGAATAAAGATAGGTTTGCGCTGCCTTTGCAAAGTCGGACAAAAGTACAACGTGTAACATATCTTTCGGCGTAAATCTTTCCTTGCCGCCAACATTGAACACGGTCGAAATGCTTTGCAGGCGGTCGGCATACGTACCCATTACGTAAGACGCAAAGCGGATAAAATCGGGGTCGGTTATCGCCTTTGCAGCCGTAAGTTTTGTGCTTGCGCCTGTCTTGTCGTTGTACAACTTCAAAAGGTTCACACATCTTGCAGTGCTTGCGTTTGCAAGGTCTGCCCCTGCCATATCACCTGCCTCCGTTGCTCCAAACGCTTGCGCATCAGCCAAAACCGTTTCCGCAATCATATTGTTAATTGTGCGCATAATCAAAGCGTCTGCCTTGATAGTCATTGACTTTTCAACGGCTGCATAAATCATAGAAATAAAGCCGTTAAGTTGTGCGGCGTTGCTAAAACTTTCCTTAACCTGCCTTTCGGTGATTGATACGGGCACTTCAAACGTAACCTTTGAGTTGAAAAACTTTGCCGAAACGGTCGGTTTGTGGAACACATCTTGCGAATAGGTCTGCCCGTCCGTCAAGTTCCACGTGTTGTTTTCCTCGGCTTCGGGAACATCGGCACTTATTTTTTCCAGCACGCTGCCAAACTCCCACGCATCCATAAGTACGGACGGCACTTTGCCCGCATAAGGTCGGTTTACGAAAATCACCTTGCCGATATGGTTTACAAGTGATTTAACGTAATTATCCACCGCATTTTGATTAAACACTTCCGTGCCTAAATCCACAATACCCGTCAAATCCTCGGTTACTATGTCAGTACGCCCCAACACTTCACCCGATACTCTGTTAATAAGCGTGTAAATCTTTTCTACTTCCATATTGCTAAAAATTAAATTAGTTATTCGTAAATACTCGTTGTTAATTCTCTTACAAGTGCAAAGATAATGTTTTTTCTCCAATTATCACGCCGCAACTGCAATTCTTTTGCAATTTCACTTGAAATTGATTTGCTTGCGCCCGTTCCTTTGCTGGTTTCGGTTGTTTGGCGTTCCTCTGTGCGGTTTCTCTCATCGTTTGCGGTCTTTCGGTCGCTGTCTGAAAAATCGGTGTCATTAAACGCCTTGTTTGCGCCCGTTTCGGTGTTGTCCGTGCTTTCCTGCAAAGTTACGGTTTCCGTCCGTTCAATTTGCCCCGTTACGGGTGTCAGTACATCGTAATCGGCTAACATCGCCGCCGCTTCACGTTCCCAGCCTTGCACGTTTATCGCAATCACCGCCGAAACAACATCGCTTGCGTTGTCGCTGGTTATGCTGCTTAAAACGGTCTTGCCGCCGTACATCAGTAAGGCGTAAGCGTCTAACTTGGTCGGGTCGGTATCGCCGAAAATTGCGGCGTACTCTGTCGGGTATTCGGTCTTGAAAACCGTTGCGAATATCCCGTTACCCTTTGTAAATAGTTCGCTGTATTTCATTGCTTATCGTCTTTTGTTTCTGTTTCCTCTGTTTCCTCTGTTTCCTCTGTTTCCTCTGTTTCCGTTTCCGTTTCTTCGGTTTCCTCTGTTTCTTCGGTTTCCTCTGTTTCGGTCGTTTCCGTGTCGTTTCCGTCTTGTTGGTCGGGTTCTTCTGTCGGGTCGGGGTTTTCCTTTGCCGTTTCCAAATCAGCCGCCAAAGCGTTGTAATTATCCCTTTCCAAACCCCAACTTGAAGCAAGTTTAACCGAAATTTCGGTGTCGAACATTTCGTTAATTTTCTCAACTGCATTTTGTCTTTCTTTTAGCATATTATCCACATACGGCAAAAGTACGTCCACATTCATTGACACCTCGCCCAAATTGAGCCGTTCACGCTTCATATTATAATTTGCGTTTAACCCCAATTCATTGTACATACTCGCTTTGTAGTATTGTATCAGTTCAATAAGTTGTGTAATATACACGCTGTTTGTGGTCGGGGCTGTCTGCATATTTACGCCTTTGAAAAAAGCGTTTTCCCCGATAATTGAAAACTCGCCGTCCTGTATCTTGCGCAAAAACTCATCGGCACTCTGTTTTGTCTTGTCATCGCTGGCACTTATAAGCATCGTGATACGGGTCAAAATGCTTGCCGTGTTCAACGAAATAAGCCCGTCAGTATGCAAAACGGCATACCGCCCAATAAGCGGCAAAAGGCTTTCGCCGTTGCTGTCATTCTCAATCAAAACCCCGTCTTTCTGTATATCGTAGGTTTTGTTTAACTTTAATGCAGGGTTCGCCACGGTGTAAAGCGTTGCCCGTCCGTAAACATCGGGTTCGCCGCCTTTGCCGCCCGAAAGCGCATACAAAACCCCGTCCACGCTGGTAACAAAGGCGTTGCCCGTGGTCTGCAAAAGCCGCTCCAATTCCTTTTGCGGTATGCTGTCGGGCAAACCCTCATACTCAAACATACTTTGAGTTTTCGCCAACGTGTTCGCCATAAATTCGGTTACGGCGGTGTCTTTGTCCCTTACTTGTTGCTGATACAACTTGTAAATGTTATCTTTCCTTTTCATCGGTCAAAACTTTAATAAGCGTTGTTAATTCGGCTAACACTTTCGTATTTTCCGCAATCGTATCTTTTAGGTGTTCCGTTTCTTCTTGGTGCGACTGCCTTTGTTTCACCATATACCAAAACAATGCGCCACACATCACAATCGGAAAACCCAAACTTGAAATGATTTGAATAATAGTATTTGCGTCCATATCAATAAATTTTTAGTTCCTATTGCAAAGGTATTTATTTATTTCGTAAAACGTGCGGTTCGGCACGAAATTTGCACCAAACCGCCGTTATTTTCATTTAAGCGAAACAATGTTTGTCTTTGCGCTTGTAATTAAATAATTGCGTACTATTTCGCCGACTTCGTTGTCTTGGTAGAAAACTTTGTCTATTGCGAAAAAACGTGCTACTTGCTGCTCAACATAACTTGCGGTGCTTAACAACTTGCGTTTGTAGTTCGGTTTGCCGTTCATTTCAAGCGAATAAATAAGGCTGTTTTCCTCATCTTTTATCGGGGTGGTCTTTGCGTGTATGTACGTGAAACATTCGTTGCCTACTTGTATAATGTTGCCTTGTAACACTACATCGTTAAACTTGATATAATACACAAACAACACATCTTGCGGCTTGTACTTGCACGGCAAATGCGGATATACTGCAAGTTCCCACTTACCGCCCGTAATCATCTGCAAGTTTTGATTATCGAAACAAAAATACTTGTTGCTGGCTTTGTGTTGTACTATCGTGCTGCAATACTCAACCGCCACTATTGCGCCGTGTTCGCCAAATCTGTATATATCTATCGTTCCCTGCTCCATAAACGGCACTTGCTTCAAACCCATTTCCGTAAAGTACGGGCAAAACTTGTTTACCGTGTTCCCCAGCATAAAAACCTTAACATCGTTGCGCTGGCGTATTATCGTGCTTAACAAGTTCATAAACAACATAAACTCATCGGGCAAATAATACCGCCGTGTCAAAAACTCATCAAACACAATCGTTGTAACATTCGGGTAACTGCTGCTTTTTTCGTGTTCCTGCTCGGACAAACAAAACCCGTAACAAAACGGGGTCGGGTCGGGTGTGCGCTTGTTTTTCTCTGCATCGTAGTACGACAAAAACCATTTGTTCGACATATAAAACACTTCGTTAAATTCGCCCTCTGTCAGTTCCTCAATAAGCCCGTTTGCCACGTGGTTCGCAAACAAACTTTCGGAACGTTTGCCCCGTAAATCCTCACGCCAACGGCGTATATATGCCATTTGCTTGCCCGTCTTGATATAGTTTTCCAAACCATATTTTAAGGAGGCATAAGTCTTGCCGTTTGACCTTTCGCCAAATATAACATTATAGTCGGCGTTCTTGCTTAAAATCGCTTTCAAGTCGTAAAATTTCGGCTTGTCTGTCTTTGTCTTTCTTGTTGTCATAACTCTTTTATTTTAGTCCTTAAATTTAATTCCACGTAAATAATTTATGTACATAACTGAAAGGGAAAGGCTGTACCCCGTTGGCTCTAAATGTACGCCCGTGCGTTCGTTGTAATGCGCCGTGCTGCCTTTGTAGTCGGTTATCTCGCCTTGTATCTCGTAGTCAATGTAAGTATGTATGTTTTTGCCCGTTGCCGCTGGCGGTATATCCAGATAATTAGTGAAAGCGTCAAAGATACCGTTTGCCCCGTACTTTTCAATAAGGTAGGGAATTGCGGCTTTTTTGTTCACGCCCGAAACGGTTAGACTGAAATCGTATGCCCGTCCGCCTGCTTTTAGTGCGTTCGGTTCTTGCACCATATACCGTTTAGCTCCCAGCGTCTTAAACCTTGTATATGTGCCTTCAAAATCCCAAACGCCCAAAGTCTTTGTTATGCCTTTTATCGTTTGAGGTTCGCAAAGCGAAAACGGCAAACCGTGGTATTTGCAGGCTGCACGTAATTTCATTTGCACCTGCATATTATAAGCCTTGAAATATGCTTCGTGCGCCTTGCCGTTCATTATCTTAATGCTGTCGGTGTCGCTGTAAATATAATCGTCTTTCGCTTCGTGTATGCCCGTGAAAAGGTTGCGCCGTGCGTATGCGGTTACGAAAATGCCCCACGGGTAAAACAAGAAACGGTTTTTGCTGGTGTTGTACTTGTATAAAAGTTCTTGTTTTTGTTCGGCTGTCATTGAGTTAATATCCCATTCGCCGTTATATGTAAACTCATCACGCAAAGGGTTGGTAACACTCATACCGTAACAACTGTTTAACATTTCCTTGCTGTTTAGGTACTCCACTTCTTTGCCCTCAACGCCTTTTAATTTCGTCTTGCTTTCGTACAAATGTAGGATAGACTTTACAAACGGGGTCGGCAAATAATCTTTCTTGTAACAATACATTTCACCCACACGCATACTTTCCCACGTGTAAAAGTTTTTGATTATATTAAAATCCACATCGGTAATTGTCAGTGCTATTTTTGAAGCCGCCACAATGCGCCCGTTATTTTCGCACGGGTTTTCTTTCACAAAACATTTGCTTGCCGAAATCGGGTTGTCTTGCGTTTCGCTGGCAAATATGTTGGTAAACTCAATATCAAACACGCAACAATACTTTGATATTAAAAACTCAAATTGCGCCATACTTTTAACCGTGATTGCAACGCCTTGCGACATCGGGTATTTTTCCGCAATCATTACATACGGGTAACTGCTTGTAAAGTCGTAACTATCCACGTTGTACATTATTTCGTCTGTATATTCGGCGTTGGCGTGTGTAAAACCGCCTGCAAACGCACGTTGTAACATATTAAATTCATTCATACCCGTAATTTGTAGTTCCTGCATCAAGTTTACGTAATCCCAATTCTGCACGGTCTTGCCTGCATCGCTTTTTTCACGCAAACAATGCGCACGGCAATACTTGCGCACAAACCCCGTCTTTGTTATCGGTATGTGCGTTATCCCCTTGCTTTCCTCGATACGTTCTTGTATGTAGCACATCACTACTTTAATATCATTTATGCAGTAATGTATTTCCGCATCAGTAAGCGGCGTTTCGCTATGCCTTATTTGCTGGTAGTCCAAATCGCCAACGGCTTTTGCGCACTTGTATTTCATAAGTTGTTCACCCAACTTTGCAAGCGAATAACCCGAAAGCAAGTAACTGCATCTAAACTCAATGTTGCCCGTTGTTATCGCATAAATCGGTTTGCGCAAATCAATACTGAAAACCCGTTGCCACTCAAACCACTTGCGCAAAAACTGAAATTCGTATGAAAGGTTATGCACATACACAATAAGGCGTAATTTGTCATTCAGTTGCAAAACCTCGCTTACGGTCTGCATCATCGTAACAAATTCGCCCCACGTGCGCCCCATTATTGTATATCCGTTTATGCCAAACTGCCAAACGTACATTATTGCGGCTTTCTCTAATTTCGCCTTTCGCCCGTTGCTGTCCTGCATACGATGCACTTGCTCGTATGTGTACGCCCGTCCGTCCGTATCACGGTAAAAACTTGTTGTTTCAATATCAAAGGCGCACGGTATGTTATAAAACCTTTCGCCCTTGCTGTTTCCGATAATGTTCTTTTCGTTTACGGCGGCTTTCAGTACTTCGTTTATTTCGGTCGGGCTGTTTATTCTTTCTTGTAACTCAAAAGGTATTTTTTTCATAAGCCAAACTTGTCAAAGTTGCGCAAAATGCGCTCTATATCGTTTTGCATATCCTCCATTTGGTCGGCTACCTCATTTGCTTGCCGCTCTATCTCTTCATCAATCGCCCGTGATATGCTTTGCGCTTCACTCTCAATTTGGGTGCTTATATCGCTTGCGCTTTGCTCCATTTCGCCCGTGAAATCCTTGTACCGCATCAAATACCGTTCCACGAAATCACTATCGGAAACGCTGTTTAACTTGCCTTGCAAGTTCCTTGCCATTAAATTGTACTCATCGGGCGTTAAGTCATACATACGTTGCAGGTGTTGCCCGTACTGCCTTGCACCTTGCGCCGTACTGGTTGGCTGGCGTAAAAACGAAATCGCCTTGCCGTACTCAATTTTTAGGGTGTTCCAATCGCCGTTCATTGAAAACTTGGTAAACCCCTTAATATCGCCTTTGTTCAACGCTTGCACGGCTGGCGAAAGTTGTCCGCTTTGCTCTATGTTCTGTATTCGGCGGTTCGCCATTTGAAAAACCCTTGCAATCTCTTTTCGATATTCGGGGCTGCTTTCCACGGCTTGCAATATCTCTTTTTTGATTTTCGCCCGTTGGGTTGCACCAAATACAGACTTTGTAAATTTAATCTTGAAACCTAACTTTGCCATACGCTGTTATATTAAATAGGGGTTACAAACATTGCAACCCCTACAAAGTTAAACATAACTTTTCAAACTCTTACAAGTCCACAAACGAAATCGAATAACACTTCTTGCCGTGGCTCTCGTACTCGTAAATCGTGTACCCGACTTTGCCGTCTTTGATAATTTGTACTGCCTCATCATCGGCAAGTATTTCACGCACCGTTTCGGCGGTGTGGCTTGGTATGTTCACCAACCGTTTGTTTTCCTCATCAATAATTACGGGGCTGTCGCCTAATTGTGATTTGTGGACATAAAGCCCATTGATTTTGTGTACCACATCTTTGCCACCCTCATTTTCAGAGTTGAAAATATCGGCTAACTTGGTGTACTGAAAATCGGTTGTGTCAATGCCAAACGTGGTCTTGTTAAATTTACTTGCAAAACTTTTCATTGTAGTAATCTTTTAATTGTTAAACTTGGTGTTAATTGTTATTCGGCAAATTTGGTTCGGGGTTGTCTTGCGGCTTCAAGTCCATAAGCCACGCACGAAAGCGGTTTATTTTCATAACTGCCCGTTGGTTGCGGCACACTTCATTACACGCCATAAGGCTACCCAAAGCCGACAAAGCGGCAAACGAAAATTCGTCAAATGCGTTTCTTTTTTCTTCCATTGTAGTAAACTTTTAATTGTTAAACATAGACTTCTTAAATTTCAACGTGCCGTTGTGTTTGACTACCGTTGTATCGGTTGTTACTATCGTAGCCTTGCCCCGTACCGTTGTACCCTTTGAAACGGTGCAACCCTGCAAGATTGCAGATAAAAACAACATCGCACCACATACGGCGAAAATCATAACACACATTGCAACTTCTTTAATTGCTTCTTTCGGTTGCTCTCTGAAATGCTGTATAAACTCTTTCATAATTTCAAAATGTTTAATTGAACACTGCAAAGATACAACATTTTTCTAACATACAAGCATAAGCGCACAAAGTATTTTCGTTTTAACTTTTCTTAACTCTTGGTGTTGTGTTCCACGTGAAACATTTTATTTTGTGCATCGGTGTGGCAGTGTTCCACGTGAAAT
>OIWQ01004517.1_pt1 | contig 11139 bp, 5 predicted proteins | sample 1587571 | NCBI WGS metagenome assembly OIWQ01 (sample SAMEA3888910, study PRJEB22519) | human gut metagenome | biome: human gut; feature: human-associated habitat; material: faeces | place: Denmark | collected 2010 | reverse complement strand
ACGGTATGCAGGGAGCCGCCGATCCGGGACACGTCCTCCGTCATGCGCGAGAGAATATCACCGACGGGCGTGTGATCGACAAAGCTGACGGGCAGGCGCTGGATTTTGTCGGAGATCTGGATGCGCAGATTGCAGGTAAAATACCGGCTGACGGCGCGGTTGAGCAGCTGCATTTTGCCGTAACTGATGGCGGCGCGCAGGAGATACACACCGGCCAGCGCCAGAAGCCCCGGCGCGAGCTGCGCCAGCACGGACGCGCCCGTCTCCGGCGCGTCAAAATAGTCAATTAAGATCTGCACCAGCGCGCCCATCTGCGTCGGGATGATCAGCGCGCACACAACGAGCGCCAGACTCATGACGACGCCAAGCGCAAGCTGCCAGCGGATGGCCTTCGCGCCCTTCAGCAGCTGGATGAGCGCGTCGGCGGAAACGTGGGTTTTCTGTTCCTGCTTCACTTCGCGTCACCTCCTGTCTGCGAGGCGTAGATCTCCTGATAGATCTTACAGCGGGACAAAAGTTCCGCGTGTACACCGTGATCGACCAGCCGCCCGCGGTCCATGACGAAGATGTGATCCGCGTTCATAGCCGAGGTGATGCGCTGGGTAATGACGATCTGGGTCTTGCCCTGAATTTTCTCATTGAGGCTCCGGCGCAGGTTCGCTTCTGTCAGGAAGTCGAGCGCAGAGAAGCTGTCGTCGAAGACATAGATCGGCGCGTCCTTCAAAATCGCGCGTGCGATGCACAGACGCTGCTTCTGGCCGCCGGAGAGGTTCTTGCCGGACTGCTGGAGCGGATGCTCCAGATGCTCGGGCAGGGAATTGAGGAAAGGTGTGAGCTGCGCGATATCGGCGGCTTCGAGAATGTCCGCTTCCTCCGCGCCGGGACGGCCCATCTCGATATTGTGCCGGATGGTGCCGGAATACACGGCGGTCTTTTGCAGGACACAGCTGATGTTCTTCCGGATCACGCCCCGGTCGATCTGCGAAGCGCTGACGCCGTCGAAGAGGATCTGTCCTTCGGTCGGCAGACGGAAGGACAGCAGCAGCTGCACGAGCGTACTTTTGCCGCTGCCCGTGCCGCCGATGACGGCGATCTTCTGTCCCGGCAGGATGTGCATGCTGACGTCCTGCACAGCAGCCTCCGATGCGCCCTCATAGCGGAAGGTCACATGGTCGAGGGCGATTTCGCCCCTGAACGTGTGCTCCGCGCCCTTGGCTGTCTCCTGCATTCCTGTGGCGTGAAAGATCTCGCCGATGCGATCAGCCGCGACCTTTGCGTGCGGCAGCATGACCATGGCAAAGCCGCCCATCAGAACGCCGTTGGCGACAAGCGCCAGATACTGGATGATGGCGAAGATATCGCCGCCGGAGATGGCGTGGCTGCCCGTCTCCATGCGCCAGCCGCCGAGCCATATGATCGCCACGCCTGCGAGATTCACAAGCAGCACGGCCGCCGGGCTCAGAAGTCCCATCTGCACGTTGGCATTGATGATGTTCTCGGCCATGACGTGTGTGGCGTCGGCGATCTTCTGCTGCAGACTCGCTTCCTTATTAAATGCGCGGATAACGCGGATGCCGTGCAGACGTTCGCGCATGACGTCGTTCTGGATATCGATGTACTTATCAGATGTTTCGTGCAGAGGGCCGATGCGCTTGCTGATGGGCCGGACGATCAGGAAAATCGCCGGGACGAACAGCAGCAGGATCAGGCTCATCGTCACGTCCTTGCGCAGCGCCAGAATGACACCGCCGAAAAACAGCACCGGAATCGTAATGAGGCTGCCGGAGATCATCGATGCGACCCAGGAGACGGTGCCGATGTCGTAGGTTGACCGGGACAGGAGCGCTGCCGCGCCGATAGAATTGAATTCCTCGAACGTCATATTATTGACGAGGGAAAACACGTCTGTGCGCAGATCGGCATTGAAACCCGCGACCACGTCACAGCTGATCTTCCGCCCGGCCAGAAGCGCGGCAAGACCCGCCGCCGCAACGGCCAGCATCCACGCGCAGCAGCGCACAATATATGCAAAATCCGACTGTCGGACACCGTTATTCAAGATGTCGTTCATAATCGTCGGCAGCAGCAGATCGCACACTGTCGCCGCCGCGACCAGCAGCATCGCCAGTGCAATGCGCCTGCGGTACGGCTTCAGATAGGGTAGGATATCCTTCATGAATGGCTCTCATTCCTTTCTGTCAATCAAATTCCAAGAGACAGTCTTAAAAGGTATTATACCATAGAAAACAAACGTTCGCAAGCGTCAATTCCTTTCTATTTTGCAGACCCGCGGCCAGAGAAAACGGCAGATATTCCATCCGGCGGCCGTCTGGATTTCTTTTCCTATCAGCAAGGAAAATCCATATAATTATCGATGAAAATGTCGAAGAGGGTTGAAATTTACGGAAAAAACTGCTATTATTATAGTCCGCAAAGAGGCATTTACTTTCATGAGGGCGCGCCGGGGCATATATGCCAAGTCCCGGACGCACGCCGAACAAAACCGCATCTTACAAAAGGAACAGAGAAATCATGGGAAAGCGCACAAGCAGGCCTGTTGACCTGCCGACCGCAGAGCAGCTTGCGACGGAACGCAGGCGGCTGCGATATAAAAGCAAATATAGCCGGACGCTCAGAAGTACGGTTGCAATTCTGGTCGTCGTCGCAGCGCTGGCGGTGCTGATCGCTACGCTCTGGATGCCGGTGCTGCGCATTTACGGCAGTTCCATGTCACCGACGCTGCAGGATGGCCAAATCGTTGTCAGTATCAAAAGTTCACGCTTTGAGCCAGGCGATATCGCCGCGTTCTATCACGGGAACAAGCTTCTCATCAAGCGGTATATCGCAGGCCCCGGGCAGTGGGTTGACATCGACGAAAACGGAAACGTTTTCGTTGACGGGTCGCTGCTGGACGAACCGTATCTTATGGAAAAGGCTTACGGCCAAACCAACATCGAACTGCCGTATCAGGTGCCGGACGAGCGATATTTCCTGATGGGCGACAACCGCGACGTATCCGTTGATTCTCGGAACACGACGGTCGGCTGCGTCTCGACGGAGCAGATCGTCGGCAAGGTCATTTTCCGGATCTGGCCGCTCAACGTATTCGGCCCTGTATATTGATAATGTAACTAATGTAACAAAACACGCACAGAAGCGGAAAGAGATGAGGTATCGGCATGCGGAGACATCTGCCGGTTCGGGCAATCAACTATCTGAAAACACATCTCCAAAAGAAAAAATGGCGCCGCGTCGTGACGGCGCTCTCCTGCATCGTCGTGTTCTGCACGACCTATGCGCTGATCCTTCCAGCGGTTACAATGTCGCAGCAGCCGTTCTGCGGAAAGGAAGAGCATATCCACGATCCTGAAAGCTGCTATGCGCGCGTGCTGGTCTGCGGACAGGATGCGCCGGATGAAGACACGCCGGAGCAGCCGGAACACGTCCACACGGACGCATGTTATCAGGAGGAGGCCATTCTGGTCTGCGAACTTGCAGAGGGCGAGGGTGCCCACCTGCACACGGCGGACTGCTTTGACGAAGCGGGCAATATCGTCTGCGGTCTGGAGGAGAACCTCGGACACCAGCATACGGCCGACTGTTACCGCACAAGTTGGGTGCTCATCTGCGGACAGGAAGAGGGCGCGGACGAAGAAGCCCCGACGCAGCACGAGCATACCGATGCCTGCTATGAAGATCTGCTTATCTGCGAACTGGAGGAGCATCAGCACAGTCTTGCCTGCTATTCAGACCCCGAAGCCGACCTGGAGTCCCCCGCCGTATGGGAGCGGACAATCCCGCAGGATCTCACGGACGATTTGGCTGCAAATGTCGCGGCAGTCGCAAACAGCCAGCTTGGCTACGCGCAGAGCAGCCGCAACTATGCCGTGGATGAAAACGGCGGGATTCACGGCTATACGCGCTACGGCGCGTGGTTCGGCGATCCATATGGCGAATGGTGCGCCATGTTCGCCTCTTTCTGTCTGCACTATGCAGGCGTCGAGCAGTCCGTCTTCCCCTATGCCTCCGGCTGCATCTACTGGACAGAGCAGCTGACGGCCGCGGGACTCTATGCCACCGCCGGAACGATGGCTCCAAGGACGGGCGACCTTGTCTTCTTTGATCGAGACGGCGACCGCCTTGCCGACCATGTCGGCATCATCACAGACGCACAGCCCGAAGCGATCACAACTGCGGAGGGCAATGTTGGCGGCTGCGTCGTCAGAAAAACCTATGCCCTGGACGACGCCTCGATCCTCGGCTACGGCGTCCTGCCCGTCAGCGCGCCGGATACCCCGGATGAACCGGACACCCCTGACGAACCGGATCCTGGCCCGCAGCCCATCTGCGGGTTGGAAGCACACACGCACGGCCCGGACTGCTACAGCGAAGATGGGCTTTTGATCTGTCCGCTGCCGCAGCATACGCACACGGCGGACTGCTACGAGCAGTTGGAAGAGCGAACGCCGCTGTGTGGTCTGAACGAGCATACACATACGGAAAGCTGCTATGATGCGGACGGAACGCTTCTCTGCACGCTTCCGGAGCATACGCATACGGATTCCTGCTATCTCCCGCAAGAACCGGCCAAGCAGGACTTCAGCTATGATGATGCACAGCTGCATCTGCGCGTCACAGTCGAAAGCCCCCAGCCGCTGCCGGAGGGTACAGCGCTTGCCGTGCAGACGGTGGACGCAGACAGCACGCTTCTGTCTGCGTCCGCATCGAGCGGCGCGGAGCAGTGGATCGTCCGGCAGATCGGACTGACACAGGCTGAAACACCGGTTGATACCAGCGAAATGACGCTGACGGCGGAGGTTCTGGTCAAGAGCGCCGCTCTGTCTTCCCTGTTTGAACAGGCGGACGAAGATATACTGGATGCCGACACGGGCGTGACAGTGTCCGTCATGCAGACGGACGAGGATGCAGGTTTGCAGGAGGTCGAGAGCGTAACGGTCGCGCCGGGCGAGTCTGTGCCCGTGCTGACGGTCAGCGTACAGGATGGGACGCTCGTTCTGCTGGCCTCGTCGGCGAATCCGGAATTCACGGTGCAGTATTACGCGGAAATTCCGCGCTTCGCCTCAGAGGGACACGCTGCACTGACCATTTTTGACACAAGCGGTCAAAAGCTCCCAACCAACGGCACAACGAACCCCACAAGGGAGCTTCACCTGACAGAGGCCGGGACGCTGACAAGCAAGAATGCCGGAAACGCAACGCAGGAATATGTCGTTGCGACTACGCCGGAACTGACGCGGATGTACGCCGACAATACCTTTGAATATGTCAGCGCGCCGGAGCCGAAATATGTTGACAAGCTGATGGACAACGAGCACTATCAGATCAAGGAGATCTGGGTGCTGAAGGACGGCCGGGACGGCGCCAGTACCAGCGCGGACGACTGGGATGTTTACACCTACTCCGACTCCATCCGCTTCACCAACCGGCAGGCTGCCGCCGCGCAGGATCCGAGCCTCATTTATATCAAGCCCGGAAAGCAGACTGTGCTCCGGCTGGTCTACGATGCGGTGCAGGACAACTTCACCACCCCCGCCGTGTTCTATGACTATGACATTTCCAGCGGAACGAACGGCGCCGGAAAGTGGTCAACCGGCATCACGGGCATCAATTCGCAGGGGAACTACGGAACCAGCACGAACGGTCAGCGAAAATGGGATTCGTACTGTGATGTGCTGGCCTTCGGCAACGCAAACTGCGGCACCGGTATGGGCAACTACAAATTTGACAACATCTATCTGAACCGCCACAGCGGCGTACCAGCGCATTTCGGCTGTACCTTCGGTCTGGTAAAGGGACTGCAGGACGGCAAGATCGTTTATGACGACTGGGTCGTTGCGCCGAAGCTCTTCAACGACGGCGACGCCAACGGCAAGCACACCTATTCCGGCAGCAGTCTGACGTTCCAGCAGGTGGGCGATACCCATACGCTCACCGCGGCCAGCGTCGCAGGGCTTGGCTCCATCGACCGGCTGGACAAGTTCTTCAATCCGTCTCCCATCGCCAGTACGACGCACACGCATATTTACACAAACGACTTCTGGCCGCTGGACGCGGCGAAAGAAAAGAAAGACCCGCTCTTCGGCAGTTACAGTAATCCGATCTATTATCAGGGTTTCAAGAGTGATGACGGTGTCAACGGATCAAACTGGACAGATGAATCCACAGCGCTTCCGGGCAGCGACGACGGGCAGGCGCACAACTCCTTCTTCGGCATGCAGTATGCCGTCGAATTCACGCTGACGCCGGACTATATCGGGCCGCTGGAATACACGTTCTTCGGTGACGACGATATGTGGGTCTTTTTGGACAATACGCTCGTCTGCGACATCGGCGGCGTCCATTCCTCGGTCGGCGAATACGTCGATCTGTGGGACTATCTGAGTCAGGAAGGCCGGACAGAGACCGAGAAGCACACGCTGACGGTCTTCTATACCGAGCGCGGCGCGTCCGGCTCCACCTGCTACATGAACTTCACGCTCCCGTCCGTCTCCGGCATCAACATCAAGCAGACGACGGGCGGCCTGATGGTCTATAAGGAGGTCTCCGGCGAGGCTGACCCGGAGCAGGCGTTCACGTTCCACGCCGTCTTTACCCGCTCAGACGGCAGCGCGCTCACGGACGATCATACCTGCTATCGCTATAATGCAAACGGCGTCAGAATTGATCAGTTTAATCTCCATTCCAGCGGCAGCTTCCAGCTGAAGGCCGGAGAGCATCTGGAAATTCTGAACCTGCCGGTCGGCACAAGCTACGCCATCGTCGAAGACAGCGCCGCCGGCTATACCACGACACACACGGTCAACGGCGTCGTCAGCGCAGGCGCAAACGCCACAGGCATCATTGTCAAGGATACGCTGAACGAGGTCGTGTTCACCAACACACGCGGAACTGTCCCGCTGCGGCTGCAAAAGCTGGACCAAGACGGCAATCCCCTCTCGGGCGCAGTCTTCCGCCTCCAGAACGCGGACGGAGACACGATCAATGTCGTCAAAAATGGCGACGGCAGTTACTCTGCCGTCACCAGCGCCGCAGATGTGATCGAACCCGGCAATCTTTACTACATCACCGCTGCCGGCGACCAGAGTTATGTGGTCGGACAGAACACCTCGCTTTCGACCTTCGACGCGCAGCTGCAAAAGAAAACCGGTGCAGATACGCAAAAGGTTCGCGTCTACCAGCAAACGGACGGTTCTTATAGCTTCCAGAGCGCTGCGAACGACAAATGGCTCGATCTGGACAGCGGTAAGCTGGACAACGGCACGCTGATCCATTTCTGGGAAAACGCCAGCACGCCGACAACGCACGACAACCAGAAGTGGTATCTGTCCGTCAACAAAGACGGCACATTCAAGATCAAACCGCGCGTGGCCGTTCTGCACGAAAGCAATATCGTGTTTGACCTGAATCAAGCGGCGTTCGCCGAGGGCCAGAAAATTCAGGGCTGGGCCGACAACGACTCTCCTGCACAGAAGTGGCTGCTCGTCCCGGTCGATCCAGTGCAGTCGCCCGCCGCGACGCAGGATCTTGAGGTCAGCGCAACCGGCGAACTGACTGTGACCGGCCTGCTGCCCGGCTGCTACACGCTGACAGAAACGAAAGTCCCAGCGGGCTTCCGGGATTCGCTCGGCGAGATCTCCCTCAAGGTCAATGCGGACGGAACCGTGATCGTGACAAAGCCGAACGTTTTTGTCGAAGTTGACGGAAAGGGCGCTCTGCTGAAAATCAAAAACCAGCATGAGGATGTTGATCTGACGCTTGAAAAGCAGCTGCTCCACAGCACGGTCACGACAAAATTCGCCTTTACCGTCACTTATACCACACCGGACGGAAGTACGCTTCAGGAAACCGTGAAATTGCAGGGCGGCGAGCAGAAAACGCTCACGCTCCCCTACGGCTCCAAGGTCACGATCACGGAGGAAAACCATGACGGCTTTGCCGTCGCGTTCCAGACCGGCGGAACGACGCTGGACTCGGACAACGGCTCCTGCACGTTCCGCCTTACGGAGAATATTCTCATCACTGCCGTCAACTCAGCCGGCTATGCCCTGCCCTCCACGGGCGGAGGCGGCACAGGCTGGTTTATGACCGCCGGACTGCTGCTGCTCTGCGGCGCAGCGCTCGCAGGCATCTGTCTTAGAAAGAGGAGGGATGCCCACTGAGGTCATATGGCGGACAAACCGCGTTTCTGTTTATCAGGATCATAAAAACAAAAAGCAAGAAAGGAAGAACAAAAACAAATGAAATACATCAAAAGAACCCTGGCTCTGCTGCTGGCCGTTGTGCTCGTGCTGGCGCTGAGCATTTCGGCATTCGCAGTTGACACCAACGGTAGCATTAAGGTCGATAATGCGGTTGTCAACAAAACCTACACCCTGTACCGCATTTTCGATCTGGACAGCCACAACACAGACTACTCTGCAATCAACTACAAGGTCAGCGCAAAATGGGCAAACTTCTTCGTAACCGGAGCAGAAGGCCTGAACTATGTCACGATTGATGACATGGGCTATGTGACATGGAAAGACGGCGCAAATGCCGCTGACTTTGCCGCAGCTGCGATTGCGTACGCTACAGCAAATGGTATTGCTAACGATGGCCAGCAGAAGGCCACAGGCAGCATTGTCGAATTTACAAACCTGCCGCTTGGCTACTATCTGGTTCAGTCCGATCTGGGCGCGCTGTGCTCGCTGGATACCACCATGCCGAACGTGACCATCAAGGAAAAGAACGGCAAGCCGACTGTTGATAAGGAAGTCGAAGAAAACGGTGTCTACGGCAAGACCAACGACGCCAACATCGGCGACACCGTCAATTTTAAGACCACCATCACCGTTACGGACGGCAACCCGGTCGCCTATATCCTGCACGATAAGATGAGCGCAGGTCTGACCTTCGTTCCGAACAGCGTGACCGTCAAGGTCAACGGCAAGAACTTTGCCGCTGCAAACTACGATCTCGTTACCTCCGGCCTCACCGACGGCTGCACGTTTGAACTCCGATTCCATGATGTAGGCAATGCCAGCGTTTTGAAGCCGAACGACGTTGTGACTGTGGAATACTCCGCAACGGTCAACGGTCAGGCCGTGATCGCCGGAACCGGCAACCCCAACGACACATGGCTGGACTATGGCAACGATCAGCAGACCGAGCATTCCACAACCCGCACTTATGTTTGGGAAATGAAGGTCATCAAGTTCACCAAGAAGAACAACGAAGAGGTCAATCTGAAGGACGCACAGTTTGTTCTGTACAGACTCAACGGTACAACGAAGGAATACGTCGTTGCTGACAGCAACAAGGTCACCGGCTGGACGGAGAACACCTATGGCTCCAATCTGACCCCCAAGGCGACTGTCTTTACCACTCCTGAAAACGGTACGTTCACGATCAGCGGTCTGGACGCCGGTACTTACTATCTGGAAGAGATCAAGGCTCCCGCAGGCTACAACATGCTGAAAGAGCCGATCGAGATTGTTATCACTGCATCGATCGATCAGACTGGTGTCGGTACGGCTACCGTGACCTATAACAGAACCTCTACGGGCGATGTCAAGGTTGAAAACCAGACCGGCACGGAACTGCCCTCCACCGGCGGCATCGGCACGACGATCTTCTACATTGTCGGCAGTCTGCTGGCTGTCGGCGCTGTGATTCTGCTCGTGACCAAAAAGCGCATGGGCAAGACTGAAGGCTGATCATCCCAGCTTATAGGAAACAGGTGCGCGGCCTCGGCCGCGCACCGCTCACAGCATCAAGGAGAAGCCTGCAAATGAAAAAACATCTGTCCACGATTGCGTTGATCCTCGTGCTGCTTGCAGGCGTGTCCCTGCTTCTGTATCCGACCGTCAGCGACTACTGGAACGCCCGCCACGCCTCGAAGGCTGTGGCGGATTACACGCAAAACGTGCAGGCGCTGGACCAGGACGCCTATGACGAGCTGCTGGCGGCGGCGGAAGACTATAACCGGTCGCTGCTGACGCGGGAAAACGGCTTTTTCCTGACCGAGGAGCAGCAGGCGCAGTATGAGAGTCTGCTGGACATCAGCGGCACCGGCATCATGGGCTATATCGAGATTCCGTCCATCAACGTCTCTTTGCCGATCTACCACGGCACCAGCGATTCCGTTTTGCAAATCGCGGTCGGACATCTGGACTGGACAAGTCTCCCGGTCGGCGGCGAAAGCACACACTGCGTCCTCTCCGGCCATCGCGGACTGCCCAGCGCAAAGCTGTTTACCAATCTCGATCAGATTGTCGAAGGCGATACGTTCATCATCCGCGTGCTCGACGAGGTTTTGACCTACGAGGTTGACCGCATCCTGATCGTCGAGCCGGAGGACGTCACTGCCTTGCAGATTGAGTCCGGAAAAGACCTGTGTACGCTTGTCACTTGCACGCCCTACGGCATCAACTCCCACCGGCTTCTGGTGCGCGGCCACCGCGTTGAAACCGAGCAGGAGGAAGCGGCCGTCCGGCTCGTCTCCGACGGCATCCAGATCGAGCCGCTGCTCGTCGCGCCCGTCGTGGCGCTGCCGATGCTGCTGGCGCTGCTGCTCGTTCTGCTGCTGTCCGGAAACAAGCGGACACACAATGACGAGACAGATGACTCGGACGCACCCTCCTGAGTCTTCGCTTTGAGCGCCTCGCATTATTTCGATATCGTCGTATATATATTCAGTTATATCGAAACATTAGCTTGCATCCATGGCTTTAGGATGGTATGATGAGTTTGCTGAAACGGACAGCGGAATGCGCGGAGGCATGCGGCACTTGTTCGTTCCAATTCCTCGTCATCCTTTCTGACATTTCTGACATCTCCTCTCCGCATCCGCACCGCACATTCGCAGGACCCCGCCGGGCATTCGCCGCCCGGCGGGGTCCTGTGCGTTCGGCAATGCGGAATTTTATCATTTTTTGTTTGAAATTACGAAACGCTCCATTGCAATCCCATTCGGCTGCTGGTATAATGCGAGCAGAAGCAGCTCCTGCTGGTACTGCTTTCCCAAACGCTATTTTCTTCGGAGGATAACCATGCGATATAAAAAATTTCTTGCGCTTCTGCTGGCGCTGACGCTCGTGTGCGGGAGCCTGTCCGGCTGCGCGTCTGAGCGGCAGACGG
>OIWQ01004515.1_pt1 | contig 11141 bp, 7 predicted proteins | sample 1587571 | NCBI WGS metagenome assembly OIWQ01 (sample SAMEA3888910, study PRJEB22519) | human gut metagenome | biome: human gut; feature: human-associated habitat; material: faeces | place: Denmark | collected 2010 | reverse complement strand
GCAATAAAAAAATAAGGATGCAGAGAAAACGGTACATAACATTCTTTTTTATATTCATCAGCATGGTCATGCTGGTGGTACCGGTTATTCCTCACCACCATCACAATAATGGGTTGATATGTATGAAGAATGACATAACTCCCAATTGTTGCGGACAACAACACACCCCGGATAGCGAACATTGCTGTTGCGATACGGGATGTGTTACTACTCACTTTTTCCAGCAAACTCCCAGCTCGGACAACGGATGGACACATCCGGATTTTCCACTGGTTATCACATTATTCTCCGAACCCCTTCTCAGACTATTGGTCCTCCCCGAAGAAAGCGGGCAAAGACAGGACTGCATATACCAGGAGTCACTTCATGGCACGTATCTCACACGTGCCACAGGACTTCGCGCACCTCCGTGTGTTCTTACTTTATCGTAAAGTCTGCAACTTTATTGCAGGCTTTTATCTCTAATTTTGCACACAGATAAAAGTAAGAACATTAAAATATCATCATGAAAAAAATTCTTTTTATGGGAGTCATGGGATTATTCCTGTTAGGCTCTTGCAATAGTAAATCCGGCGACGGACACGAAGGTCATAATCATGAAACAGAAAAACATGAGCACGAAGGTTGTGATCATGATCATGAAGGCGAAGACCACAATCACGAAGGTGACGAACATAACCACGATGGACATAGCCACGATGAACAAACAGCGGCCGGACATAGTGACGAAATCATTCTGCCTACTGCCAAAGCACAGGCTGCCGGAGTAAAATCCAATGTTGTAGAACCGGGGATTTTCCATCAGGTTATAAAAACCAGCGGTCAGGTAATGGCAGCACAAGGAGATGAGAGCGTGGCTGTAGCAACCGTAGCTGGTGTAGTATCTTTCCGTGGAAAGGTAATCGAAGGTATGAGTGTCAGTAAAGGTACACCACTGGTGACATTATCTTCCAAGAACATGGCGGATGGTGACCCCGTAGAACGGGCACGTATCGCTTATGAAGTTTCCAAGAAAGAATATGAGCGCATGAAAGCCCTCGTAGGAAATAAAATTGTTTCTGAAAAAGATTTCGCTCAAGCGGAACAAGCATACGAAAATGCACGTATCAGCTATGAAGCCGTAGCTAAAAATAGTTCAGCAAGCGGACAAGCGGTAATTTCTCCTATCAGCGGATATGTAAAAAGCCTGTTAGTGAAAGAAGGTGATTATGTAGCCGTAGGGCAACCGTTAGTCAGCATTACGCAAAACCGCAAATTGTTCCTGCGTGCTGATGTATCTGAGAAATATTACCAATATCTGCGTACTATTGGTTCTGCTAACTTCTGCACTCCTTATAATAATAAGGTATATACATTGAAAGACTTAGACGGGCGTCTTCTCTCTTATGGCAAAGCTTCCGGTGGTGATGGTGGATATTACGTACCTGTAACCTTTGAGTTCGACAACAAAGGTGATATTATCCCCGGTTCGTTTGTAGAAATCTTCTTATTGTCTTCCCCTATAGAAAACGTAATATCCCTGCCCCATTCAGCATTGACTGAAGAACAAGGCAGTTTCTTTGTCTATCTGCAACTGGATGAAGAAGGATATAAGAAACAACTTGTGACTCTCGGAGCCGATAACGGTGAAAGCGTACAGATTCTCTCAGGTGTAAAAGCCGGAGACCGCGTGGTAACCGAAGGTGCTTATCAAGTGAAACTGGCAAGCGCTACGAATGCGATACCGGCACACAGTCACGAACACTAAACTTATTTACTATTTGACAAGTTACTATTTACTATTTGGCTGCACAATGCGTGAAGCTGATGATAAGAATAGTAAATGTCAAATGGTAAAAGACAAGGTGTATCAAATAGTAAATAATAAATAGTAAAATAGTAAATATATCATCGTGTTAAATAAGATCATACATTTCTCACTTCATAACCGCATCCTGGTACTTGTAGCCTCGGTGTTGTTACTGATAGGCGGAACCTACACCGCCATGAACACGGAAGTGGACGTATTCCCTGACCTCAATGCACCTACGGTTGTTATCATGACCGAAGCAAACGGCATGGCAGCAGAAGAAGTGGAACAACTCGTTACATTTCCTGTAGAAACAGCAGTGAACGGTGCAACAGGTGTGCGCCGCGTACGTTCTTCATCTACCAACGGCTTCTCTGTAGTATGGGTAGAATTCGATTGGGATACGGATATTTATCTGGCCCGGCAGATTGTCAGCGAAAAGTTGGCCGTCGTAAGTGAAAGCCTGCCTACCGGTGTAGGTAAACCGACGCTGGGCCCACAATCATCCATTCTGGGTGAAATGCTGATTATCGGATTGACGGCCGACTCTACCTCCATGCTCGACCTGCGTACAATAGCCGACTGGACCATCCGACCGCGTTTGCTCTCTACGGGCGGTGTGGCACAGGTAGCAGTACTTGGCGGTGATATAAAGGAATATCAGATACAATTAGACCCGGAACGGATGCGGCATTACGGCGTTACGCTGAATGAAATCATGACTGTAACCCGCGAAATGAATCTGAACGCAAACGGTGGCGTGTTATATGAATATGGTAACGAATACATTGTGCGTGGAGTACTTTCTACCGACCGTGTAGACCAACTGGCACGTGCCGTAGTTAAGGGAGGAGTTGACAAGGCTTCAGTCGACAAGATACAAGGCAATGCCTCGTCAACTGGTCAACTGGTCAACTCTGCCCCTGTCCTTCTCGAAGACATTGCAGATGTACATATCGGAGCAAAGTTACCCAAACTGGGTACAGCATCCGAACGGGGTAAATCCGCCGTACTGTTAACAGTAACCAAGCAACCAGCCACCAGCACACTGGAATTAACGGATAAATTAGAAGCATCTTTAAAAGACTTGCAGAAGAACCTGCCACCGGATGTAAAAGTCAGCACAGACATCTTCCGTCAGAGCCGCTTTATCGAAAGCTCTATCGGAAACGTACAGAAGTCCTTGTTTGAAGGAGGTATCTTCGTTGTGATTGTCCTATTCCTATTCCTTGCGAATGTACGTACAACGGTGATCTCATTGGTTACACTACCGCTTTCATTGATTACTTCACTGGTAACGCTGCATTATATGGGCTTCACAATTAATACAATGAGCCTCGGTGGTCTTGCCATCGCTATCGGTTCGCTGGTGGATGATGCCATTGTGGACGTGGAGAATGTATATAAACGACTCCACGAGAATAAGTTGAAGCCTGTGGAAGAACGCCTTTCCATACTGGAAGTAGTATTCAACGCATCGAAAGAAGTACGTATGCCTATTCTGAATTCTACGCTGATTATCGTAGTCAGTTTCGTACCACTGTTCTTCCTCACCGGTATGGAAGGCCGCATGCTGGTTCCACTGGGTATTGCATTCATTGTAGCACTGGCAGCTTCTACGGTAGTGGCATTGACAGTTACACCAGTACTTTGCTCCTATCTTTTAGGAAGAGACAAAAAGAAGGAACAGAAAGAGAGCAGCGACTCGTTCGTAGCACGCAAGATGAAACAGTGGTATGGTGCTGCATTGGCATTTGTACTGGGACATAAGAAGATCGTACTGGGCAGTACAATCGGTTTGTTCGTAGTTGCTCTGGTATGTTTCTTCACATTGGGACGTTCGTTCCTGCCACCTTTCAACGAAGGTTCGTTTACGATTAACATATCTTCTTTACCAGGCATCTCATTAGAAGAAAGTGACAAGATGGGACACCGTGCAGAGGAATTGCTACTCAGCATTCCCGAAATACAAACCGTTGCCCGCAAGACCGGACGTGCCGAACTGGACGAGCATGCACTTGGCGTGAATGTTTCGGAAATAGAAGCTCCGTTCGAATTGAAAGAACGTTCACGTAGTGAGTTGGTTGCCGAAGTACGCGAGAAGTTAGGTACTATCGAAGGAGCAAATGTGGAAATCGGCCAGCCTATCAGCCACCGTATCGATGCTATGCTCAGCGGTACGAAAGCCAACATCGCAATTAAACTGTTTGGTGACGACCTGAACCGTATGTTTACCTTGGGTAATGAAATCAAAGGTGCCATCCAGGATATTCCGGGTATTGCCGACCTGAATGTGGAACAACAAATAGAACGTCCTCAGCTTATCATTTCGCCCAAGCGGGAAATGCTGGCTAAGTTTGGTATCTCATTACCGGAATTCTCTGAGTTCGTGAATGTATGTCTTGCTGGTGAAACCGTATCACAGGTATACGAGAAAGGTAAAAGCTTCGACCTTACCGTACGTGTACGTGATGATCTTCGCGACGAAATGGAGAAGATACGCAACTTGATGATAGATACCAGTGACGGAAAGAAAATACCTTTGAACTACATCGCAGAAGTGCGTTCTGCCATGGGACCGAATACGATCAGCCGCGAGAACGTGAAGCGAAAAATCGTAATCTCTGCCAATGTTGCCGACCGCGACCTGCGCAGTGTAGTGAATGATATTCAGGCCCGTGTGGACAAGGATATTAAATTGCCCGAAGGGTATCATCTGGAATACGGTGGCCAATTTGAGAGTGAACAGGCAGCAAGCCGCACCTTGTTACTCACATCATTAATGAGTATTGCGGTGATCTTCTTACTGCTTTATCATGAATTCCGTAGTGTAAAAGAAAGTGCAATCATACTTATCAACCTGCCACTTGCATTGATCGGTGGTGTGTTTGCTTTGTTGATGACAACGGGAGAGGTGAGTATTCCGGCTATTATCGGTTTTATTTCACTATTCGGTATCGCCACCCGAAACGGTATGTTACTGATCAGCCACTACAACCATTTACAACAGGAAGAGGGAATAAACGTGTACGATAGCGTAATCCGTGGCTCAATGGACCGTTTGAATCCGATTTTGATGACAGCATTGTCTTCGGCTCTCGCTCTTATTCCATTGGCACTGGGAGGAGATTTGCCGGGTAATGAAATTCAAAGTCCGATGGCGAAAGTTATCCTTGGTGGTCTTTTAACTTCCACGTTCCTGAACGGTTTCATCATTCCGATTGTTTATCTGATGATGCACCCTAAAAAACAACCATTAACAATATCAAACAATGAAACGAATTCTCATATTTAGTTTTATCACTTTTTTCCTATATGCGGGAATGCGTGCCCAATCGGTCGGCATAGACGAAGTGCTGCACCGTATTGAAGCAAACAATAAGGAGTTGCAGGCCAATGCGCAACTCATCACTTCACAGAAATTGGAGAACAAGTCGGAGAACAATTTGCCTGATCCCACTCTCTCGTATGCCCATCTGTGGGGATCGGAAGATAAGAGTGAGACGATAGGTGAACTTGTTGTTTCTCAGAGCTTTGATTTCCCGACCTTGTATGCTACACGCGGAAAAGTAAACCGGCTCAAAACCGGTGCGCTTGATGCGCAGTCTGCCGCCTTCCGTCAACAACTGTTGTTGCAAGCTAAAGAGCTTTGTTTCGACATCATGCAGCACCAGCAAGTGATTCTGAATGAACGTATGAAACAGGCTGAGGAACTCTCTGCATACTATAAGAAACGTCTGGAGACAGGTGATGCCAATGTATTGGAAACAAATAAGATCAATCTGGAGTTACTGAATGTACGCACAGAATTCCGTACCAATCAGACTGCGCTTGATAACGCCTGGAAATCTCTCCTTGCACTCAACGGAGACCAGTCTTTGCAAGATAATGAGCTGAGCAGTTTCCGCTCCATCAACGACTATCCATTGCCCCTTCTTCCTACCGACTATGAGCAGTTACGTTCGGAAGTGTTGGCAGCCGATCAGACTTTGCTGTCATTAAGCAGTGAAAGTGCTGCCGCCCGCAAACAGATTTCTGCAAGCAAACAAGGTTGGTTACCTAAATTGGAACTTGGATATCGCCGTAATACAGAGTCCGGTACTCCATTTAATGGAGTTGTAGTAGGCTTTTCCTTCCCGCTGTTTGAGAATCGTAATAAGGTTAAAATAGCCAAAGCGCAATCTCTGAACCTCGATTATCAGAAAGAGAACGCTGCTTTTCAAGCCGAAGCAACCTTGGCAAAACTATACAGCGAAGCACAATCATTGCAGACTTCCATCCAGGAATACAGGGAGGCATTCAGTTCACAACAAGATCTTGCATTACTGAAGCAAGCTCTCACCGGTGGACAAATCAGTGTGATAGAATATTTTGTAGAAGTTTCTGTGATTTATCAAAGTAAGCAGAATCTACTTCAATTGGAAAATCAGTATCAGAAGGTAATGGCACAGATATACAAGAGTAAGCTATAAAAATATTATTCTTGTATCATAAAAGTAAAGCGAAGAATCGACTCCCACAATTGAAGGAGTTGATTCTTCGCTTTCTTTATAAATATCAAACTATAGTTCTGTAATCTTTCCCATAAAGAGGATAGCTCCCGTACTCTTTTCCTTAACCATAAAGGCAAAAGGACGATTCACAAAGAAGGGAACAGGAGAAGGAAAACCGACAGCATTATCAAACATTCCTCCTACTGTAACCGCAGCCGCTTCGGTACCTTCCTCATCCACATTTATATAAGTAAACTGTTGCAGAAGGCCAATATATAATTCTGCACCGGACATATTGGCAAACTTTGCTTTATAAGCATCGAAAGCATCTTTCATCCCCATAGCTATCATGTCCTCTTCCAGCTCTTTGTCATATTCTACTTTAAAACGAGGAAGTTTAATTTGTAGTTCTTTTCCTACCATATTCTTACTCCACTGTTTCCAGTTCTCATAATTCAGGCTGGGTAAGCTTTCATCCAAGGTCTTATCTCCAGATGGCAACAGTATCACCATACTAAAAGCTTCATTGCCATAGGGTAATTCCGCAATAGAGAAATCATCAGTCTGGGTGTAATTGAACGTTGCGGTCTGGTTCATCATAGCTACTTTCTGCTGACTGCCGTCAACATTGGTAAAGTTATCCTGTCCAGTAGCCGACTTATCAAACTGGCTTTTCCAGATACCTTTAAAATAGAGTGCATTAATCAGATACATACGAGCATCCGCAGGTATTTCCTGAATAACCTCTTTTATGCAATTATTAGTCTGAGTGGCGCACCATTGGTTTATCACATCTTTGGCGGTCGGAGATGTGAAATCAAGTTCTTGCACCTGAGCATCGTACATTTTCTTATTTACATCAACAAAAGAGTCATAAACCTTAAAACCTTCCTCTATCCAGATAGAATTAGCTATTCCGAGTTGAGTTGTATTGTCCAAATCCAACAAAGCTGAAGTTAACTTTTGATTATAGTTGTTCAGATCATCAAGAGAGAAAGTATTGGCAGGGAATCCTAATACATTCTGCATCTCAGCAAGCGTATTATCAGTAGCCCCGTTCGTAATCATGGATAAACAAAGTGATGCACTCAATGGAGACACAAAAACATTCGGTTTTTCTTTTTCGGTACTGCACACCTGATCGAAGAAACGGAAAGCAAAGTCTGTACCTTTGTCCATAAACTCTTGTTCCGCACGGGTAAGATTGATGTCTTGACGTGGTTTAGGTTCCGGTTGAGAAGGATTCTCATCATTCTGACAGGCTGCAAGGATACTGAGTAGGCTTAGCGCAGCAATAGTTTTCTTTAGCATAAGCATTATAGTATTAGTTTTCTATTAAGTTACTCTGTTAGAATAAATGCATAAATTTATGAAATACTGCATCCTATAATAAATAAAACATAAATCTTTCCTATCTTTGCCCTTCGGTTTTGTTGAAGTATGCCTTTCGGTATGCTTCATGAAAAGGGAATTGGGTGTAACTCCCAAACAGTCCCGCTGCTGTAAACTCATTGTCAAGGATTTACCAATCACCTATGCCACTGCCGGTATTCGCACGGTGGGAAGGCGGTAAATCCGGAGTAAGTCAGAAGACCTGCAAAACCTATCATTCCTTATGTCTTCGAGGAAAGGACATGAGATGTATATAGTTTTTATAGCATTCTGTTTATGATAAGAGATAATCTATGTCGGTATGCCCGGCTACGGTTTTATTTGTCTTGCTTTGTATGTTGGCTTTGTGTCAGCCTGCAAGCACAACAGGTGGGAGACTCCATTACTGGAAAAGTGCATGCCATTCCGGAAGTGGGGATAAAAGGGCGGCGTGTGCCACCGGCTCTCTCAGCAACCGCCCCGCTCCAACAGATGAAGAAAACTGATATGGAACGTTTGGGAGTATCGGATGTGGCCGATGCTGTTCGTCATTTCTCGGGAGTCAGCGTTAAGGATTATGGTGGAATTGGTGGATTAAAGACTATTTCTGTACGCAGTTTGGGAGCACAACATACAGCAGTCAGCTATGATGGAGTAACTGTCAGTGATTGTCAGTCAGGTCAGGTAGATATCTCCCGTTTCTCGTTAGACAATGTTTCTGAACTGGCACTCAGCATTGGTCAGAGTGATAATATTTACCAGACAGCAAAGATGTTTGCCTCTGCCGGTGCTTTAAGTATCGAAACCGCACGTCCGGATTTCAGTGACCGACCTTTCCGGTTGCTTGCAAATATGAAAACCGGTTCTTACGGGCTTGCTAATCCTTCTCTATTTTATGCTCAGAAATTAAGTAACCGTTTCAGTCTTTCTGCCTATGCTGATTATTTACGGGCGGACGGCAATTATCCTTTCAAAATATGGAATGGGAATAAACTGATTGACTCTAAACGAAACAATAGTGATATAGAGACTTATCGGGCAGAATTAAATTTGTTTGTAACTCTGAATGAGAAACAGGATTTGAAAGCCAAAGTTTATCTCTTTGATTCGGAAAGAGGGTTACCCGGCGGAGTGATTTATGACAATCCGTATGCTGCCGAAAGACTATATGACCGTAATTACTTTGGCCAATTGAAGTATGAGAACCGATTCTCAGAGAAATGGAAGCTACAAGCAAGTGGAAAATTTAACTTCAGCTGGAACCGGGACTATAATAATGAATCTTCCGGTATTACAGACAATCGTTTCCGCCAGACTGAGACTTACTTATCCGCTACCTTATGGAGCGAACCTGTGAAAGGGTTATCTTTCTCATTAGCACAGGATTTCGCCTATAACTATTTGTCAACGACTTTACAGAACAATCAATATCCGGAACGTTTCACCTATTTAACAGCAATAGCCACACACTATAAAAGCAACCGATTTTCTGCTACCGTTTCCCTGCTGAATACTTATATTACAGAGAATGTACGGACAGGAAAAGCTGCTGCAGACCGTAAACGCTTTTCCCCCGCTGTCAGCCTGTCGTGGAAACCTTTTGATTTTGGTCTACGTTTCAGAGCTTCATACAAAGATATCTTCCGTACGCCGACATTCAATGATTTGTATTATCTGGTAATTGGCAACTACAACTTACAACCTGAGAAAACAAGACAATTGAATATAGGATCTACCTGGAATTCTGCTTCGTTCTCTTTTGTGGACCTTCTAAACATATCTGTCGATTTCTATTACAATCGCATGAAAGACAAAATTGTAGCAGTACCCACCATGTTTGTCTGGAAGATGACGAACATAGGAGAAGTAGAAACCATCGGTGCGGATGTCAATATTTCGACACGCATGGATGTAAGTAATCAATGTGCTATATCATTTGCCGGAACCTATAATTTCATGCAGGCGGAAGATATTACAGACAAGAATTCCAAAGTCTGGAGAAATCAAATAATATACACTCCCAAGCATTCCGGAAGCGGTAATCTGTCTTTAGAGACACCTTGGGTCATTCTCACCTACAATATTCTTTTTGCTTCAGAACGTTATACGCTGTCACAAAATCTTCGTGACTATCGCATAAAGCCTTATACAGACCATAGTGTGTCCGTATCCCGACGTTTCAAGTGGAAAAAACACGCTTTGCGCATACAGATAGACGCTCTGAATCTCAGCAATAAGAATTACGAGATTGTTCGTTTTTACCCGATGCCGGGGCGCAACTACAAGCTGACTATCAACTATAATTTATAAATATAAGAAACTAAAAGTATGAGAAAACATTGGTTATTTACAGTCATAGCTGTTACTACATTCACAGGCTTTTCATCATGCAGTGATGATGACGACGTCCCTACACCTCCCGAAACGCCAGTAACGGGAGCCTACATTCTGAATACGGGAGGTATGGGTAGCAATAATTCAAGTTTGCAATTGTATGACCCAAGAACAAATGCAATCAGTGGAGACATATTCGAAAAAAATAATGCCCGCAAACTTGGCGACACAGCCAATGATTTATATATCTACGGTTCAAAGATGTATATAGCAGTATCCACTTCCGGAAAGATTGAAGTTTTGAACACAAAAGGTGCCAACGTCATTAAAACACTTACACTGAAAAATGAAGCGGAACAACCTATAAGTCCACGTTTCTTTACCGCCGCCGGAGATAATGTTTACTTCACCGCTTACGATGGAACCGTGTCACGCATTGATACCACTTCTTTGGAAATCACAGGCAAATTGAATTTAGGAGGATTCCCCGAGGCCTTGACAAATGCCAACGGTAAACTATATATCAATCAATCCAAATATTACACGATGCCCGATGGCGGAAATACCATATCCGTTGTAGACATTGCCACATTTACAAAAACAAAGGATCTTGAAGTACTGCTCAACCCCAGCGAAGTCAGTTTAACGGCCGATAATGGGAAAGTATACTTCGTATCAGTCGGTGACTATGCCGATCTTCGTCCTACGCTACAATGCATTGACCCTCAGACGGACATAGTTACCCAAATTTGTTTAGCCAGCAAAGTGGCCAACAAAGGAAACAAAATGTATATTCTATACTCGGAGTGGGGCGTTGAGGATTCAAAAGAAATCAGTGTGCTGGATTTAACAACTGGAGTGAAAACCAAATTTATTGATAGTAAACAGTTTTCCAATCCATACGCCATCGACATAGATCCTACTTCCGGGAATGTATACATAGGTGATGTCTCCTATTCTTCTATGAGCGACATGTATGTATTCGACTCTGAGGGGAACTTGATTAATACATTTGAGACCGGTATCGGAACAGCAGGAGCATTTTTCGTTACGCAATGAGTAGAATAACATTTATCATATTATCCGGCTTGTTACTTCTTTCCGCCTGCGGCGGAAAGAGCAGCACTGTTTCCGGCTCTGCACAAGGAGACAGC
>OIWQ01004506.1_pt1 | contig 11173 bp, 9 predicted proteins | sample 1587571 | NCBI WGS metagenome assembly OIWQ01 (sample SAMEA3888910, study PRJEB22519) | human gut metagenome | biome: human gut; feature: human-associated habitat; material: faeces | place: Denmark | collected 2010 | reverse complement strand
AAGACGACACTCGCCAGAGCTCCAATGGTCGCCAATCCCGATCACCTCCGACTAACGTTATCACTGAATTGCAGATTAGTCTTGATTTAAGAAAGCTTATTCTCACTGGAAATAATCCGGACGGTCCGGCTTCCTGCTGCTGCAAATTTCCGGTTGTATTTTCTTTGCCGGTTAGCTCTGATGTCAGATGAAGGGGGGATACCGGAAGCTCGTGGGAGTAGTGAGTAATTACACTGACGACGGTATTGACAGGAGCTTATTCATTTACTGCGATTCGGATCGGTTTTTACAAAGGGAATCAAAACTTATTGAAAAAATGGCTTAAAAATAAATAACAGATAATTTAAAAATAGTTTGCTAAATTTTGTGGAAATGCTATTTTTGTATCAGTCATATTTTCAATTATAAAAAATAAGTCATATGAGTAAGAAAGAGAAAAGTATTGAACTGTTGAATAAAGCAGTAAACGATGAGTTATTGGCTGTACACCAAATATATGTATTTTCATTTCCGGTGTGATGATATGGGATTCGATCTGGTTTCCAATTTATTCAAACGGATCGCTATCCAGGAGATGATGCACGTTGAACAATTGGCCGAACGTATTTTATTCCTCAAGGGAGAAGTAGAAATGAAAGTGGCCGGAGAAGTGAGAAAGCTGACCGAGGTAAAAGATATGTTGGAACAGGCGGTGAAGATGGAAATGAATAGTGTAGACGATTACAACAAATGGGCCAACGAATGTGCCGCCAATGCAGATTCTGTATCTAAAAAATTATTCGAGACACTGACTGCCGAAGAAGAAGTTCATCAGGATCAGTTTGAAACCGAGCTGGATAATCTGGAGAAATTCGGAGATCATTATTTGGCCTTACAATCTATAGAACGTAGTAAGAGCGTAGCTACCGGTACTCCGGCAGAATAACGTCCCCAGACGTTTGATAACGAACGATAAATAACAAATCGGGATTGTAAGTATTTGTTATTTATCGTTTTTTTATTCACTATAATCTATTTTACTTATGTTAAATCAATTATTTTGGATTGTACCGATTTGTTCGGTAATCGCCTTGTTATTTGCCTGGTTTTTCTTCAAAGGGATGATGAAGGAATCGGAAGGCAATGAGACCATGAAACGGATTGCCGGCCATGTCCGCAAAGGGGCGATGGCTTATCTGAGACAGCAGTATAAGATTGTTGGGCTCGTATTCCTGGTCTTGTGTCTGTTTTTTGCCTGGATGGCTTATGGTCCGGGATTGCAGAACGGTTGGGTATGGTTTGCCTTTTTGACCGGTGGTTTTTTTTCCGGATTGGCCGGTTTTATCGGAATGAAAACAGCCACTTATGCTTCGGCCCGAACGGCGAATGCGGCCAGCCGGAGCATGAACGACGGTTTGAAAGTGGCTTTCCGTTCGGGAGCTGTAATGGGTTTGGTGGTAGTCGGACTGGCTTTGCTGGATATTTCTTTGTGGTGGCTGGTACTGGATTGCTTTGTCGAAGAAGCCAGTGCTACCCACAAAGCAGTGATGATTACGACTACCATGCTGACTTTCGGTATGGGGGCTTCTACCCAAGCCTTATTTGCCCGTGTCGGGGGCGGTATTTTTACTAAAGCGGCTGATGTCGGAGCCGATCTGGTCGGGAAAGTAGAAGCCGGAATTCCCGAAGACGATCCCCGTAATCCTGCAACTATTGCAGACAACGTCGGAGATAATGTGGGAGATGTCGCCGGTATGGGAGCCGATTTGTATGAGTCCTATTGTGGTTCGGTGTTGGCTACTGCTGCGCTGGGGGCTGCTGCTTTTATCACTGTGCCGGAATTACAATTCAATGCAATCCTGGCTCCGATGTTGATTGCCGCTTTCGGCGTGATCCTTTCGTTGTTGGGTATATTTATGGTAAAAACCAAGGAAGGGGCATCTCAGTTGCAATTGCTGAGGGCATTGGACCGGGGAATCAATACCAGTTCCGTGCTGATTGTGGCTGCTACCTTCTTAATCCTGTGGCTCTTGCAGTTGGACAACTGGATTTGGATTTCATGCGCTGTCGTAGTCGGCCTGTTGGTCGGCATTGTGATCGGACGTTCTACCGAATATTATACTTCCCAGTCGTATCGCCCCACTCAGAAACTGAGTGAAAGCGGAAAGACCGGACCTGCCACCGTCATTATTTCCGGTATCGGTCTGGGTATGCTTTCTACGGCTATTCCCGTGATTGCGGTGGTGGTGGGCATCATTGCCTCCTTCCTGCTTGCTTCCGGTTTCGATTTCTCCAATGTGGGTATGGGGCTCTACGGTATCGGTATTGCTGCTGTCGGTATGCTGTCCACATTAGGAATCACACTGGCTACGGACGCTTACGGCCCGATTGCTGATAATGCAGGCGGTAATGCCGAAATGGCCGGTCTGGGTGCCGAAGTGCGCAAGCGTACCGATGCGCTCGACTCTTTGGGAAATACAACCGCGGCAACCGGAAAAGGTTTTGCTATCGGTTCCGCTGCGTTGACCGGACTGGCTTTGCTGGCATCCTATATCGAAGAAATCCGTATCGGTCTGACCCGTTTGGGAACAATAGACCTGAGTATGCCGAACGGCGATGTCGTCTCTACCGCCAATGCTACCTTTGTCGATTTCATGAACTATTACGACGTGACGCTGATGAATCCGAAAGTTCTTTCCGGTATGTTCCTCGGTTCGATGATGGCGTTCTTGTTCTGTGGATTGACGATGAATGCGGTCGGCCGTGCAGCCGGACACATGGTAGATGAGGTGCGTCGTCAGTTCCGTGAGATTAAAGGCATTCTGACAGGAGAAGCCGAGCCGGATTATGAACGTTGTGTGGCTATCTCAACCAAGGGTGCACAGCGCGAAATGGTGATTCCGTCGCTGATTGCTATCCTTGCGCCTATCGCTACCGGATTAATCTTCGGAGTGACCGGAGTACTGGGACTGTTGATCGGCGGTTTGAGCACAGGTTTTGTGCTGGCTATCTTTATGGCCAATGCAGGCGGTGCGTGGGATAATGCGAAGAAATATGTAGAAGAGGGGAACTTTGGAGGCAAAGGCGGTGAAGTGCATAAGGCAACCGTAGTAGGCGATACTGTGGGCGACCCGTTTAAGGATACTTCCGGCCCGAGTCTGAATATTTTAATCAAACTTATGAGCATGGTAGCCATTGTGATGGCAGGGCTTACCGTCGCCTGGAGTTTGTTTTAACTAAAAGAAGGTTTGTTTATTGAAGAGGGCGATAGCCGGAGATAAGTCCGCTTATCGCCTTCTGATTATATAGAACCGGGTAAACACCTTTTTTGCGCACTTAATCACTTTTTTCCGGCAGATAATCCTGTTTCGGGGCATTTCATGCAAATACTCGCTCAAAGCCATTTTCTCGTCTCTTATTATTTAGATACTTTTGCAAGACGATATATTATAAGTTATAAAGGGGAAATGGAAGAAATCTATCATAATGGCTAAGGGGAAAGGCTGATGTTATCAACGAACAAAATCTGTAAAACGAATGGTAGGGTGATGGTTCCGGTCGCTAGGGCTGTGAACCGGTAGAATATATTTGGGGAACAATTGTTTGTTTGTGTGAATGAATGACGGAAAAAGGGGACCTTGGATGAGGTCTCCTTTTTTATTTCCTTTATCTTTGTGGCAGATAAAAAAAAGAATAAGTATGCTACTACCTTACTTAAATAAAGACCTGATAGAGGCCGGCTGCGATGAGGCCGGCCGCGGTTGCCTGGCAGGATCAGTGTATGCTGCCGCCGTCATTCTTCCTAGAGATTTCAAGAATGAGTTGCTGAATGATTCGAAGCAACTGACCGAGAAGCAACGCTACGCACTTCGTGAAGTGATAGAGAAAGAAGCGCTGGCATGGGCGGTAGGAGTGGTGTCGCCCGAAGAGATAGACGAGATAAATATTCTCCGCGCCTCCTTTCTGGCGATGCACCGGGCTGTCGATCAGCTCTCTGTCCGTCCTCAGCATTTGCTGATCGACGGAAACCGTTTCAATAAATATCCTGACATTCCTCATACTACCGTGATAAAAGGAGACGGTAAATACCTCTCGATAGCCGCCGCTTCTATACTGGCTAAAACCTACAGAGATGATTATATGAATCGTCTTCACGAAGAATATCCGTTTTATGACTGGAATAAGAATAAAGGATACCCGACTAAAAAACATCGTGCCGCCATCGCCGAACGTGGAACGACTCCCTACCACCGAATGACCTTCAATCTGCTTGGTGACGGGCAGTTGAACCTGAATTTCTGATATTGTCTTTTGTTTCACTTTCTACATATTTTTGCAGAATAAGCACGAATTTTCTCCAAATAGCCATGAAAATGTTCGGTTTATGCTAAAAAAGTGTTGACTTGTGCTTTTATTTGTTACTTAAATGCTATATATTTGCATTCGATAACAAGAATTAAAAAAAGATAAAATCATGACAACAAGCAGACTTTATGCATCTAAGAAGTTGATGGGGGCTTTACTTCTTATGATGGGTTTTGTTTTACCTGCCAATGCGCAGTTTTTACGTACTTCTTATTTTATGGAAGGTACTCATTATCGGCAACAATTGAATCCGGCTCTGATTCCGACTCAGGGGTATTTTAATATTCCGGTATTGGGATCGGTCAATGCTACTGTCGGGTCCACTTCATTGGGTTATCAGGATATTATCGACATTATTGACGATAGCGACAATTTCTACTCTAATCCCGATTTCCTCAGCCGTCTGAAAGATAAAAACAACTTAAATGTAAACGTAAGCACGGAGATTCTTTCTGCCGGATGGTATAAAGGAAAGAACTTCTGGTCATTCAACGTAGGTGTTCGTGCGGATATAGGTGCAAGCCTTACCCGTTCCATGTTTACTTTCCTGAATGAGATGGATGCGCTTGAAGATAACTGGAGAAACAGCAATTACGATATCAGCGGTCAGAAACTGGATATTAACGCTTATGGTGAAGTTGGTTTAGGGTATGCGCGTCAGATCAATAACCGTTTGACAGTCGGTGGTAAGGTGAAAGTATTGCTGGGTATCGGCAATATGAATCTGAAGATCAACAATGTAATGATGAAAGCTAATCTTCCGAGTGATACCCGCATCAGCCAATTACAGAATATTCAGTTTAGCAGTGATCCTGTACAGGCTGCGAAAGAGATAGAAGCTTTGCAAAATGAAATTAAAGGTTATCATGCAAAGCTGACAGTCGATGCTCATCTGGAAAGTTCTTTCAAAGGACTGGAATTGGTAGAAGAAAACGGTCAGGACTATATCAGCGACTTTGATTTTGATAGTGGTAAGTTGGGTATTGCAGGTTATGGTTTCGGTATTGATTTGGGAGCTTCTTATAAAATTATGGATAATCTGACAGTGTCTGCCTCTGTTCTAGACTTAGGATTCGTCAAATGGTCGAAAGGTGCTACTAAAATAGCTTCTGCTAATCCGGAAGCAATTAATATTGCAGGTGATAATTATCTGACAGGTATTGATCCAAATAATATTGACGGTTCTGTAATTGCGGTTCAATCTAATATCAACCGTTTGCAGAATGATGCTAATGGATACATGGATCGTGTAAATGGTGGTGATGTACTCGACTATGAAATGTTGCAACTTCAGACAGAGGACGTACATAAATCACGCAAGTCTAGTCTGGCATCTACAGTTGTGGTAGGAGCAGAATACGGCTTCTTTGAGAACAAACTCGGAGTAGGTGTATTGTCTACGACTCGCTTCGTGCAACCGAAAACTCTGACAGAAGTAACATTCTCCGCAAACTATCGTCCGAAAAGCTGGCTTAACGTTGCGCTCAGCTATTCGGCTATTCAGTCTGCCGGTAAGTCATTCGGTCTGGGCTTGAAGTTGGGTCCGGTGTTCCTCGGAACTGACTACATGTTCTTAGGTAAGAACACCAATTCTGTAAGTGGATTTGTTGGTATTTCTGTGCCGTTGGGCGGAAAGAAATCCAATAAAGAAGGATAAAATAATTTCTCTCTCTTAAACATTCTCTTTTTAATATTCTCTATCGAATAAAAAACGTATTGTGTGCAGCCTGTCATCGCCGACCTTGAATTCAGGTCTTAAGAATGACAGGCTGCTTTTTTATGTCTCTGAAGTAAAGGGAAATTGAGAACTGCTTGAATTGCAATCGCTTGAATTAGAACCACTTGATTTTCCGGAATACGATAAACGCTAATGTCGACAGCACGACGGAGCACAGGATAATCAGTGCAAAGGCATACGGCATCTCTTCCAGATGGATATCCACATTCATTCCGTAGAAACTGGCTATCAATGTCGGGATCATCAGTGTAATGGAAAGGCTGGTCATGCGTTTCATGATGGCATTCACGTTGTTGGAGATGATGGAGGCAAAGGCGTCCATCGTTCCGGTGAGGATATCGCTGTAGATGTTCACGGTATTAAATGCCTGTTTCAACTCGATAATCACGTCTTCCACCAGTTCCTTGTCCAGAAAGTCGGTGTCCTGAAAGATACTTTGCAGCTTTCCGATCATTACTTCATTTCCTCGGATGGAGGTGTTGAAGTAAACGAGTGTTTTCTGCAGTCTCATCAGACGGAGCAGGTCTTCGTTGCGGATACTGCGTTCCAGTTCCTTTTCGGCGGCGCTGATATCCAGATTTATCTGTTTCAGATATTTCAGAAACCATACGGCAGACGAATAAATCAGCCGGAGAATCAGATCGAGTTTGTTGCGGACTTCGATTCCTTTTCGGCGGGTGTGTTCGATGAAGTCCGGTAGCAGGTCTGTATTGTGGTAGCAGACTGATACAATGATTTCATTGTTGGTGATGATGCCGATGGGTACGGTGCCGAAGGGAAGACTTTCGTTCTGACCGTTTTGCATCGGGATGCGCAGAATCGTCAATAGCCAGTTGCCTTCCGTGTCGGTGCGCGGACGTTCGTCTGTATCGGCTATATCGTTCAGAAATGATTCGGGTACATTCAGGGTTTTAGTCAGAAACTCAAAGTCATCGTTGTCCGGGCATACTACGTTTACCCAGCAGTTAGGAAGCCATTGCGGTTTTTCCACAAAGCCAGCTTCACAATAAAGATATGTTCTCATCTTATTGCCTCCTTTCGTTTGTTTACACGAGCAGAGGCATCAGTTTTCAATGACTCTGATCGCTTTAATTAATACTATAAGTGCACGTTCGCGGGTTTGAATCGTCCATTTTTCTATGATTTAATTTAAAAGCGATACAAAAGTACGGAAAATTAACCGAGGTTCCGTCTTTTGCATCGCTTTTTTTAGATTTTCTTGTTGTTTATGGTCTTTCGGCGTGCGGGGAGTTCATTAGTTGGCTATGGTAAAATCACTTGTAAGATAGTGCTGAAGTTCCCGTTAGCTCCTTACATAGTAGACTTTCCTTATAAGGAAAGTTGGGATAAGGTGCCGACATTGTTAGTTGTTCACGGCCGTGGTAAGAGTTGCTCACGGTTGTGGTAAACGCTGCTCACGGATGTGATCAGGTCTTGTCACGGCCGTGAACAGGTAAAGATGTCGGTAGCTTAATGGAAGTATAAAGGCATGATGAGCTAAAAGCATTGGTAGCTTATGGTATTTGTTGTATAAGGACAAGGCTCGGATGAGGCGTGATAGGTAATAAGTAACAGGTAATAAGTAATAGGTAATAAGATGGGGAGGAAGTGACAGGTAATAAGTCGTGAAATAGGGGTAAAGTGACAATAAAAAGCATGATTTACGGCTATTATCACCTTATTATCACCCTATTGTCACCAGCTATTATCACCAGCTATTATCACCCGAAGTGTGTTTATTATCAGTTTGTTATCTTCGAAAGGTGATAAGTGACAATAGAAAAGCATTTATTTCTAGAGAGTATTTGTCATGCTGAACTTGTCGAAGCATCTCCTCTTAGTATAAACTGAAGAAGAGATGCTTCGCTATCAATGTGTTCCACTTAGGTTCAGCCGGGATTACTGAGCATTTTCTCCCTGTCCGGCAGACCCGGAAACGGGGAAGTGCTCCTCCAAATACTTTCTGATTCTATGCGTCCCCAGTTCTTCCTTGGAGATACTGCCGTCTTTTAGCACAAGTTCATAGTGCGGAATGCCGTTGAAGCGGAAAAGTTGGCGCAGATAATTGAACTCTGAGTCGGTGACATAATAGCTGGCTTCTCCTTTCAGATTCTTTTCCACGTATTGCTTATATGCACCGGCTGGTGAGTCTTTCTGTCCGGTGATATAGATGAACTCGAACTCCGGATGATCTTTGTATTTTTTGCGCAGGTCTGCCGTCGCTTCTATTCCTGCGCGACAAGGTCCGCAGGTCGTTGCCCAGAAGTCGACGAACAGGACTTTTCCCGGATGATTCTTAATAATGTTGCGGAAAACGTTGGTGGCTTTGCCTTCCGGAAGTTGATAGGAATTGACTTTTTCCTTCGGATGCGTTTTGGCGAACAGATATTCGGCCTCTTCTGCCAATTGTGGGTGAGTGAGCTTTTGCTTGATACTGTCCACATACTCACGGGCAATGGAACGTGTCTTGATATTCTGCAGGCTGAAACCCAGGTTGCGGACTTTGGCTATTTGCCAAAGCAAAGGATCGGGCACATCATATAGCCGGGCAAGAATGCTGTCTTTCTTATGACTGTTTTTTTGTTCCATCGAGATAAAGTTTCTGTCCATGTCTTGCTCTGACTGCTTGTTTTTATACTGCTTGTCGATGTACTCCAGGACCAGTTTTTCTTCTTTTCCGTATAAGCCTTTCACCTTGTCATTCTCTTCTTGAAGTTCTTTTAAGGGGATTCTGACGGTTGTTCCTGCCAGTTTCTCCTGTTTCAGTCTGATTGCCTCCTGTTCTGCATTCAGTTTTACTCCTTTCTCTTTAAGGAAAGCGAGAAGCGATTCTTCCGGATACGTGTAAGAGATGGTATCCTTTGCTTTCGGTGCATGATAATTATAGGCTGTTCTGAAGGCGTCCATATATTCAAACCGGTTGATAAAAGAGCTTGCATTGGCATTGGCGAGCACTGTTTCATCATTCAGCGGCATCTTCTTCAAGAAGTCGTAATAAGAATCTTCTTCTTTCACTTTCAAGGCTTGGTTGGCTGTATCTTGCTTCGCATAATAATCTCTGCTCATCAGAAAGTCGAAGAATAAGCCTCCTGCCTGCAGGTCTGCCTTATTCTTGATCAGACGGGCAGCCTTTGCCGATGGGCGGCAAATCTGAATAAGTGAATCGGCTGTATGCTCCCATCGGGCGACAATCGGCTTCATGTGCTCCTGATATTGGCTGGGAGTCAGTTTGTTGCGCGCGTTGGATAAATCATCGTAACGGTAGGGGATCAGCGACTTGAATTCCTTCAGCAGATAGGAGAGGGAAGCCGACGGGCCCATGTAGGCTGTATTCTTGATCGGGAAATAATAGTCGCGTGCACGGCTGCGTGCCAGCAATGCTTCCCAGTCGATATACATGGTAAGCGTCTGTCCGGGCTCGATATAGAATGGAATCCAGTTATTGTCAAGCGTAACGGACTGTTCCACAGGATGCTTGATGACAAACTTGCACAGGAAGCTGCCGTCTTCGTCTATCTGAATCACAGTCGGGTAGTCCTGGCGGGTAATATGGTTGGATAGATAGATGAGTCCGGTGTCAAATCCCAGCCGGCGGTCATAGCCGTCGATATACCCTTGCAGACAGGTGGTGTCTGTGTGGAAGAACTGCTGAAAGCCTGTGTCGGCAGCGATTGTCTTGGTAGCTTCCCTTTGCCGGGTATACAGCTGATTCTTTTCTCCGTTCACTTGTATCTGGCAGCTTCCGTCTTTCTGCGGAGTCACCAGCAGGGTACGTATGTTTCCATTCTGCTTGTCCTTGACGGTGATTTCCACCCGCTTCCCTTTCTTGCGGATGTTTTCGTTGGTAAATATCCGGTTGTCCATAATCGTGACAGAATCGTAGATGCCGTATTCCCAGGCGTTCAAGTCGTCTGCCTTGAACCAGTTTCCCTTGATTGCCGTCAACGGCGAAACGTTTTTGTCGGAGGACGGTACTAAAGATATGTCATACGTATTTCCTTCCGTATCGCTCGGACTAAGGAGATGGATGACCTGCGTCTCTTCCGGCAGGGCTTCGAAAACGAGCACATAGTCCATCTCGCCCGAATCGGGCATATACACTTCCTTATTGAGCTCAATGCCTTCCGCACTCTTGAACTGATATTTCTTGCCGGTGGCTGCATCTTCCAGATAACTGTCTCCTTCTTCCTTTATCCACCAGTGCGGACGGAAGATGGCGTGAATATAAACACGAGTGCCATCGGGCGTGCGTTCTATACGGGTGATGTTACCAATACTTCCCGAACGGGCTTTGAATGGCGGATTGTCGACGGTTTGTGCTGTGAGCATACCCGACAGCATGAGCATCATGCAGAGTAGAATCGTTTTCATAATATTAAATTTTGAATAAATGCGTTTAGTAGTTCCCTATACAAAGAAAGAAAAATATCCATCGCTCCCTCTCTTTTTCCCCTTTAACTTAACATAGATTAAACGTTTACGTAATCATCTTTTTTGTACCTTTGCACCCGAAAATCAGAGTGATAATTTAAATATTGCCGCATACAGAATGTATGGTAAAACAATAACATGCTCTGAGATTGGTAACAGTGTATCCAAAGCATATCAGCTTAAAAAGAAAGGTAAAAGCAAAGAGGATATTTACTGGGAAATAACACCTGAGGACAGTACCTATATCCGGCAGGATATTTACACTATTCTGATTGATGTCGGTATGGCAGCTGATGCTGAAAATCATAAATTATTCACAGAAGCCTGCCGGAAAAACGGTCTTTCCAATTCATCTGCTACATCCTTTCTTCTTCATCAGGGTTCGTCAAATCATAAATTTATCATAGCATACTTTTTTTCTCGGAACAATTTTTTTCTATAAAAAATCAGCCCATGAAAAAGGCACAACCCATAAAGGATTGTGCCATAGCTTCGTTATTTTTATACCGACTGAAAAATATCAGCCCTCCTGTACGAAGGAAACCAGCAAATCGCCCTGATTTACCTGTTCGCCCTCTTTTACATAAATCTTATCAATCACGCCGTCCTGATTTGCAACAATGGAGGTTTCCATCTTCATTGCTTCAAGAATAAACATAA
>OIWQ01004499.1_pt1 | contig 11199 bp, 6 predicted proteins | sample 1587571 | NCBI WGS metagenome assembly OIWQ01 (sample SAMEA3888910, study PRJEB22519) | human gut metagenome | biome: human gut; feature: human-associated habitat; material: faeces | place: Denmark | collected 2010 | reverse complement strand
TGGCGACAATCCAGACTATGCTTCCAAGTACGCAGTTATCAACTTTGCGCAGGCTTGTGAGGGTCAGATGGGCAGATACGTTATATCTTCTCGCAAGGGTACTGTTGGCAGGGCACCTGTTAATCGTTCCTATCAGTTGCGTATCTTCAACACGCCAACTCCTTTGTCGGCTACTGTGAATGGAAAATCTGCAACATATAGCTATGATCCCAACAAGAAGTGTACTACAGTAGAAGTGCCTTATGGCAGTTGTTCTATTGACAGAACGGTTATTGTAAAGTACAGCGAAACTTTGAATACGGGTATTGTCAGCGCAAAGGCAGATAAAATGAAGGTTGTGTATGAAAGAAACAGCAAAAAACTGAAAGGTTCTTTTGAAAGTACTAAAAAAAAAGTCGCGCTCGAAATAAGTAACAGTGTGGGCAAGACTGTGCTCAGAAACACTTACAGCAACGTGAATAGTTTTACAGAAGACCTGACATGTTTGTTCCCACAGCTTTATATCGGCAAAGTGGTAGCAGACAATCAGACTTATGTTCGGAAATTCATCAAAGAATAAAACGACTCACTCATGAAAAGAATAAGTATATGGCTCTGCGCTTTATTTGCAGTTATGATGATGAAGGCTGCAGATATGTCTAATTCCTTAGAACTGTCGCAGTTGTATATCATCGGTGATGCTACTCCTTATGCTTGGGACGTACAGAAAGCTGGTGAAATGCAGAAGGTAGATGATGGCGTGTTCCGTTGGTCAGGGCATCTTGAGGCTGACAAAGAGTTTAAATTTATAAACACACGTGCTTTCGTTAAGCATATTGTTGCAACTTCCTCAGGACAGCTTGTTGACAAGGGTAAAAGCTACAATCTCAATTTCGAGATAAATTACGGCCTGGATAATAGCAGAGACTTAAAGTTCAAGCCCGCTGCCACCGGTGATTATACGATATATGTGGATTTGCGAAGCATGCAGATGGCACTCTATGATGAGGAACAGGCTGTTAATCTTCCAGACAAACTTTATGCTACTGGCTCTGCTCTTGACGGCAAGACTGTTGAGATGGAAGTGATGGGAGGTATAGAGTATAAGTTAGCTGGCGACTTCAAGTCGGGCAAAATTATCTTTCGAGATACGCCACAGCCCACAGCTTCCACAAAGTATTATGTCCCTTTGTTCGATGGTGTGGACATAACTTTTGGCAAGGACGTGAAAGCTTCTTTAAAAGAAACCACCAATGGCGATGTAGAGGGATGGAGTGTTGCTGTTCCAGGCAAATATACTTTCTATCTGCGTAAGGATTTACAGTTAGCATACGCCAAGGTGTTCAAACCTTTTAGCACACTCTATTTAGTAGGTGGCTGTTGTGCATCAGCTTGGAACTATTGGGATGCTGCAAGTAGCCGCTTTACTCCCAATCCATCCAAACCAGAAGAATTGACATGGGAGGGATATTTGACACCGAACTGGAATGATTCCCGTAATGAGCCTGATAAACTGAAGATATTAACAGCTCCCGATTGGTTCTCTGAGACTTATCATCCATATGTGCCCGATTATCCTTTGGTTGGCGAATATAATTTCCGTACAACAGGTAGTGAGGATTTTAAATGGATTATCTACGATGCAGGAACGTACCGTATAACGGTCAATACATTGACGGAAACCATGAAGGCTGTGAAGCTGAACAATAATGCTAAACAGAATGGAACTGATCAGTCGACGACAGCTATCGGCTGTGTAAAGGAGCCTTCGTTGGTCAAGGTGGCATGCAGCCGTGGTGCAGTGTATGTCAAGTCTGCTGTCGGAGAGGTGGCAGTATCTGTTTACACCATAGACGGTAAACATATGGCTTCAGTTCCAGTTGTTATGGATGGTATTGTGGCAGAAGGTTTGTCTAAAGGCATTTATGTCGTTAAGTTAATTGGAAATATGGTATGTCTTTCACGCAAAGTCGTGATGGATGAATGAAATGAAAAAATATTAACGCTAATATAAATTTTAAATTAGATGATTATGGTACAAAAAATTACTCGTTCTTTAATGTGCTGCGTTTTGTTTGCCATGAGTGTTGTGGCTTCTTTTGCAGCAAACAAGTTGATGATTGTCGGTGACGCTGTTTGGGGTGGATGGACTCCTGAAAATAGTGTTGTTATGTTGCCTGATGGCGAAAATGTGTTTAAGGCGACTGTTTATCTGAAAAAGGTAGATGGTGAGACCGTTAAGGAGGGATTTAAGTTGCTGACTGCTGCTAATTGGGGTTGCTTACAATATCATGCAGGTGACAGCGACGTTGAACTTGAAGAAGGAGTGGCTGTTCAGCTGTACGATAACCAGGAGAATGGTAACGACAAGAAATTTCAGGTAAAGGAGTCTGCAAACTATGATGTAGTTTGCGACCTCAATACCAAGACCATTACAGCCACCAAGTCTGCTTATCAAGAGCACCCTGTCAATCACAATGCTTTGTGGATGGTTGGTGATGCAACTTCTGGTGGTTGGGATTTTGGCTCTTTAACCCCGCTGACACAGGATTTGGAGAATCCAATGGTTTTTAAAGCTACGACCTATTTGAAGGTTGGTGAGATGAAAATAGCTCAGAATAATGATGGTGGCTTTGAGCAGACTTTCTATTTGAGAGATGCCACAGATGATACTAAGGTGGTTTTTGGCGGTGACGATAATAAGTGGACAATCACCGAGGCAGCTACCTACGATGTGACTGTAAATCTTGCCGACATGACAATTGATATCAAAAAGCATTATGCCGATTTTGTTGTAGATCATCTGTTTGTGATGGGCGATGCTATCTGGAGTGGTTGGGGATTTGCCAACAGTACCGTACTTCTTCCTGACGAAGATGGAATTTGCAAAGCTACTCTTTATCTTGAGGCAGATAAAGGATTTAAGTTGATGGCTGAGAGCGACTTCAATGGTTATCAGCTCCGTGCAGGCAATGAAGATGTTGTTTTGGAGAATGGTACTGCTGCTCAGATGTTTTCTTCTGAGGTAAACCGCAACGATACGAAGTTCAAGGTAAGCGAGTCTGCCAACTATGACATTGTTTGTGATGTAAATAACAAAACTATAACCCTAACCAAGTCAGCTTATCAGGATGCCCATGCCAAACATGCTGAGTTGTGGATGATAGGCGATGCAACTCCTAATGGATGGCAGATAGACAAAGGTGTACTATTGACGCAGGATGCAGAGAATCCTATGGTTTATACCGCAACAGCCGATCTAAAAGAGGGTGAGTTCAAGTTTATTGTCAATAAGTATATGGGATTTGATCAGACTGCTTATGTAAAGGATGCTGCAGACGACAGCAAGGTTGTATATGGTGGTGACGACAACAAGTGGAATATTACCGAGGCTGGTACTTATGATGTGAAATTGAATCTTGCAGATATGACGATTTCTGTCATCAAGAAAGGTTCAACTGGTATTTCGTCGGTGAATGCAGATGTAACTTCTTCTGCCGAATATTATACACTTGATGGCAAGCGTGTGAATGGTTTTTCTGGTAAGGGAATCTATATCAAGCGTCAAGCTGGTAAGTCTGTTAAGGTGGTTGTTACCAAATAACTCCATTTCTTCATATAGGTATAAGCCCCCATACGTGCTTATGGGGGCTTTTGTTTGCCTTTTTTCTTCTGATAGTTCATATTCTCATTATACAATAATAGTTTCTTTGATTTGTAAAGTGTTGATTGTTAGTGGGTTGCAAAATTATCATTTATCTTTTCATTATATATACGTTAGTCTTCTTGTATCATGTTTGTATTGGCTGTAATTTTGCACCACAGTCTATGACTTACAACAATAATATGAATTAATAAATATGAACAAGTTTTTGAATGTTATGAGAGCCGTTGTCCTAACGATGGCATTGGGTTCTTTGCTCCAGGCGCAGGCTTCGGTAGCTGATGCAAAGGATTTTCAGATACCTGGGCCCAAGGCTGACGGTATTGCTGGTGCTGCCGTTCCTTATGTGCGGTATGATTCTCAGAAGGCATCTTTAGGTGGTGGTGCCACCTTGAAGACTTCGGCGATGATGGATCGTTTCAACATTGCGTCTCAGGCTTCCGAACATAGTTATGTGGAATTGCCTGGCAATGGTGCCAGTGCAGAGTGGACAGTACATGTCATTGAGGATGCCAATGTCGTAGGGCGTGGCGTTACCATGCGCTTTACCATGCCTGATACAGGTGATGGTATGGGACAGAAAGGTTCCCTCGATGTTTACGTCAATGGCAATAAGGTGAAGACCGTTTACCTAAACTCGTATTGGATGTGGCAGTATTTTGCCAGTGGCAATCCTTCTGATGCTCCCGATGGGGGTGTTGGCTGTTTCGCTTTTGATGAGGTTCACTTTCTGTTGGACGAGCCTCTTAAGGAAGGCGACAGGATCAAGATTCAGAGCAGTGGTGCCAATGGCTTGACTTATGGTGTTGACTTCTTGGAGATAGAAGATGTTGTCAATCCTATAGGACGTCCAAGTGGTGCGGTAAGTGTCACCGACTTTGGTGCCTGTCCTGATGACGGAAAGGATGACCTTGCAGCTTTTGTGGCAGCAGTGAAGGCAGCTGATGCTGGCAGCAAGGTGGTATATATTCCAAAAGGTACGTGGCATCTCAGTGGTATGTGGAACATCTACTGCAAGGATGTGAAGATTACGGGTGCAGGTATCTGGTACACCAATATACAGTTTACAAGTGATAAGGCTTTCGGTGGTGGTATTTCTGGTGGTAATGGCAGCAATGGTGGTGCAGATGGCTATTGCAAGAACTTAGAGTTCTGCAACATGTATATCAACTCTAATCTCCGCTCTCGCTATAATCAGCAGGCCGTATACAAGTGCTTCATGGATGTGTTCTGTGACGGCTCTGTGATTCACGATGTATGGGAGGAACACTTCGAGACTGGTTTTTGGTTTGGCGACTATAATGGTGCTATGGACTATAGCGATGGCGTGAAGGTTATCAACTGCCGCATTCGTAACAACCTTGCTGATGGTGTCAACTTCTGTCAGGGTACAAGCAATGCAGCAGTCTATAACTGCTCCATCCGCAATAATGGCGATGATGGCTTGGCTTGTTGGAACAACAGTTATATGAACGCCAAGGATGAGGAGAACAATGTCTTCGCTTATAACACCATCGAGTTTATCTGGCGTGCAGGTGGCATTGCACTCTATGGCGGTAGCGGTCATCATGTTTACAACAACTACATCTGCGATATGTTCATGGCAGCAGGTATTCACCTGAATACAACTTTTGATGGATATAAGTTCAGCAACAATAAGGGCATTACTTTCGAAAACAACATCCTTGTACGTTGCGGTACCAATGCCGACAGCTGGAATGAGGATTTGGCTGCCATCGATTTGAAGCAGGATGTGAAGAATATAACATTCCGCAATACGCAGATTTACGATTCTCCTTTCGATGCCGTGCGTACATTGACAGGACCAAGTAATGTCGTGTTCTATGATACTCAAATCTTAGGTACGGGTCTTACCGGTGAGGATATCACCTATTCTTGTGTGGGGCATACTTGTGGCGCCATGCGTATAGCTGATAAGAATGTGAAGTTTAACGGCTTGAAGATCGCCAACTATGGAAGTGACAAGAAAGGCAATAACTCAACTTATCCATTCTGGACAGACAACAATAAAGATCTGGCCCAGTCTTTAGGTGCGGAACTTTTAGGTAATAACGTTTCCTATGTCGTTCCCGAGCCAGGCAGGGTAATCCTAACAGTTTCTGTTGTCGACCCTTGGGAGAATGTAAAGGACTATGATCTTGAATTAAAAGAACTGTCTTGGAGAAATCAGAACGATGAGTATAACCTCCAGGAAGGTGACCAGGTCGTTTTGTATGGTAAGATAAAGAACAATTCGGATGTAGATATTCCAGAGAAGGCTAATTTTACAGTTGCAGTAAATATTGATGGAGTTTCAAAAGGTTCTGTTACTATAAGCGATGGTTTGAAGGCACATGAGTCTGTTGATTTTAAACTTGCTTCTTCATGGGAAAGTGTGAAGGGCGGTCATGTTGCTGTTGCGACAGTGTGCCCAGATACAGATCTCAAAAATGAACTGACCGAAGACAACAACTCTCGTACCAAGCGTTTCAATGTGTCAGCTTCTGCAGACAACTCCAATAAGTTCACTCCTGTTACAGGAGGCTACGATCTGGTTGTCACCAAGGTGTTTGTCAGCAACAAGAAGGAAGAGGATGCCATCAATACTGGCGACCACCTCGTGATGGGCGCAGTCATTGCCAATGCTGGTGACAAGGATATTCCTGCAGGTACGAAGATTGGTCTTCAGTTCCAGATGGACGGCAAGACATACGGAACAGGCTTTATCACTTGGTGCGATACTTTCAAGGATGGTTTGAAGTCGCATGCAACGGCTACATTGATTGCTAATGGTGGCGGTGGCTCTGTGACAACAGGTGGTGCAGATAATTACTTCATCGCTCCTGAGGGAAGTCATACCATTACTGCCTGGATTGACGATACCAACGACTGGAAAGAGGTTGATGAAAATAACAACAAGAAGGATATGACCCTTATGATCCCATTCGGCGGCGTTAAGTATCTTGCTGACACAGATTTGCCTGACGATGTTAGCGGTGAGAATCCTCCAGTACCAGTTGTGAAGTCTACAATCGTCAACGGTATCAAGTATGAAATCGTCAACGACTATGCCCAGGTTGCTGGTTGGGATGAGCTGACTTTTCCTGCCAATGGTATTGCTGTCATCGAGAAGAACGTGAAGATTGGTGACAACTACTATGATGTGAAGCGTATTGCCGGAGGTTACGACGACAAGTTGAGTGGCAGTAAGTGCGACGAGGCGGGTGCGTTCTATAGTTGTAGCCAAATCAAGGGCGTCGTTCTGCCCGACGGCATCGAGGTTATCGGCGATCATGCTTTCAAGAATGCAAGCATTGAGTACTTCAATCTGCCTGGTTCGCTTTCCACTATAGGTGCTTGGGCGTTCGAGAATACTCAGTTGACTAATGTGACTTTGCCATGGACAATCTCTAATGTTGGTGAAGGTGCATTCTATAACATTCCAACCCTTACAACCGTGGTATGGACAGCCAATGTGTGGAGCTTCCCTAATATGGTGTTCAACAGTCCTAACGTAAAAGATGTTTACTTCACCTTGCCCTACAGTATTTCGGAGAAGGGTGACTGGACATGGAACAACAATGCATTGCCACGTTTCCATACACGTCCTGCTGGCATCGAATCATGGAAGAGCGCAGGTTATGAGAATATTGACGATCAAGTCATCATCAAGCCAGAGGAAAATCTTGTACCCTGTTCGTTCAATTTTGATGTCGATTTCACCGATGTGTCAGGTATCTCAGCCTATAAGGGCGCATACGATGAAGGTAAGGGTGCTGTTGTCTTGACGAAGGTGAACAAGATTGGAGCACAGAATGGTTTCCTGGTTCGTGTCAATGACGTGCCTGTAGGAGGCTACTCCAAGGAGTATGCAGCCAGGATTCTCGATAATGGTGATGATTGTGATAGCTTTGAGGGTAACAGCATCTGGGCTTCCACAACTCCCACCTACATCACAGATGAGAATCAGTATTATTTTGCTAATGGTTGTTTCAACCGCTTGTCAGAGCCCAGGTTTGTGCCCGGTATGAGTGCTTGGCTCAACCTCTACGACAAGGCAGGAACTGCAAAAGATGCACTTGGCTTTGACTTCCTTGCACCTCCTTCGTCAACAGGTGTTCATTCTGTTCAGGTTGACAACAACGAGAGTGCTGCTTATTATACTCTCAGTGGTGTGAAGATTGCGAAACCTACAACTAAGGGTGTGTATATTTATAAAGGAAAGAAGGTGGTGTTCTAATGGGATTTTAACGGTGTTATAACCGTATTCTAATATTTTAATCTCCAATTGGAATTTCTTTAGCTTTAAGATGAACTTTGGTTTAAGTAAAATGAATATGAATAAAAGAAAAGTTTATGTTGTCCCAGAGGTGAGGATTGTAGAGGTTTGTCAGGAGAATCTGATGGACAATCCTGTGTCATGGTCTGACGGCTGGGGCAATAAGCAGCCGATTGTCGAAGGTACTCCTGACGAAGGAAGTGACAACTATGCCAAATGGCATGGTTTTAATGTGTGGGATGATGATATTAAGTATTGATAATGTATTAAAAAATTATAAGATGAAGATGAAACTCTTTTTCAGAATTTCGGTGCTTGCCTTGTGCATCTCGATGTCCTTGTCGTCTTTTGCCCAAGATCAACAGGATAGAATTAGTGTAGAGGATATAGACTGGTCTGCTTATAATCAGAGTTTAGGGTCAATTGTCAGCACTTCGAATGAGCCGAAAATAACATATTTGTATGCAACAAAACCCAACAAGTTTGTAACAGTGGGTGGCCTCTATGGAGCGCAGCCTATCCTGGCAGAAGTGGGTATGAACTTCTATGTAGAGGAGGTCGCCGACGATCCTAACAACAGCGATCCTAGCAACAAACGTTATTACATCCACTCATGGGTGGATAATCCTACAACTTCTCACGATAACGGAAGTGCCGACTATCTTGGTGTCAAGCCTACCATGGCTAATGATGAGCGCATCTTTCCTGTGGCGAACGATGAAACTAAGAAGTCCATTTATTTGTTTGTGGATCGTGGAAAGCTCAATGCCGAGGATTATAAGGATGGGAATGGTAATTTGATTAATTCTTCTCCCGATAGGGTTAAATGGTATATTGAGTCTGTTCCTAATACCCGTAATGGTTATAAAATCTATTCTAAGTGGAAGGACAATCTGGAATATAGCGATAATGAAGAGCGAAATTATTACCTGAGTTATTATCAAGGTAATCCAGAAGAAAAACCACAGAAGAAATTCCTGGTGGTTACTACGGACGCAGACAAGGCTGAGACGTTCTATTTCATCCAGATAGAGGACTACCGTAAGGTCATTAATAGCCAGAAGAAAAAGTATATCAATGTATCTGGTCTTGTGCAGGATGCTCGTTTCGAACGAAACAACAAAGGTATTAATGGTGATTTGTATGGTGATTATGATACAAAGTCAAAGGACAATGTTTGGCAGTTCCGTTATAACAGAAACGAAGATACCTATGTTTTCCCAAATTTGCAGGATAATGTGCAAGAACTGGCGTATATGACGGCTTGGGTAGGCTCTAAAGGCAGTAAAACAGATGAAAAAGGCAATTATTTGATTCAGAAAATTACAGGCTTGAAGCCGGGGCTTTATCGTGTCAATTGCCAAGGTTTTTATTTCAATCCTAATAGTCAGAACGACAGGAACAATACTTCTTTTGTCTTTGCTTCGCAAGATTATACGAATATAAGCAATCAGACGACTCTGAAGACCATTGAATCTGCAGACTGGGATTTGATGCAGAGTATGACCTTTAATGGTTCCGAAAAAACAACGGATGGCTTGAATGGTTTTACGAATACTGTTATCAAGTATTGTGTCAATGCTGGTAAAATATTCGCAGAGAACAATCCTTATGAAGACAAAGATGTGGACAGTCGTAAGTACGACAACAGTGTGGCAGTCCTCGTAAAGGCGGATGAAGGCTCAACGACGGGTACGGGTACTCTCTACATCGGTGCTGGCAAGAGAGCCAACGAGGGAGGCTATGCCTATTTCGACAATTTCCAACTTTTCTATATGGGAGACAAGCAGTGGTATCTCGATGCTACGAACACAAGCACCGATGAGTTTACCATAAAGAACACCGACACTCCAAGTGGCATCAACCGCAATCCTGAGGGTACTGACCACTATAAGTTCCCCGTTATTTACAACATACGCCGCTACTTCAACCTGGACAAGTGGGAAAGCCTTATTCTTCCTTGCACACTGACGGGCGACCAGGTGAAACAGACATTCGGAGGCGACAAGCAGGTGAAACTCAGTGTCTTTGACAAGGTGGAAGGAACCTGTGTCTATTTCAGGGCTGTTGATCCTGATAATGAGGGTATCGTTGCTGGCAGGCCTTATATCATCAAGGTGGGCAAGAAGGCCGATATCGAGACAAAGAAGGATGAATACACATTCCCTTGGGGTAACAATACCACGGTAAAGGTAAATGGACCTATCTATCAGGTAAAGGGTGTTGTTCCTCCTACATTTACTGGTAATGACGTAATAGAAGAGAAAACTTCTGGTGATTATACGGTTCAGTTCCATGGCTTCTATTACGACCCAGGTGCAGCTCCTACGAATGCATACGTGGTTAATAACGGTGATATGTATCATCTCAGTTCTGCTTGGAACAGCTTTGTGGGTACAAGTTGGTATGTCACCATAAAAGATGCACAAGGCAATGCCAAGGCGCTCTCGTTCAGCTTTGATGGTGATTCTTCTACGACAGCCATAGAGAACGTGGCAGGACAAGAGGACGCTGCGGTTCAAGCCGATGGGTTTGTTTATAACCTGAGCGGGCAACGCGTGGGCACCCGGAATAATATGAGCAATCTTTCTTCTGGCATATACGTCGTGGCTGGTAAAAAGTTTGTTGTTAAGTAATGTATGAACGTCAAATCATGAATGTAATAGAGAAGAGCATTATTGGCAAGAAGTGCCAGGAGGCCTGTGAGGATGGACTGGTCGTGACCGGTGATTTCATCGCCGTAATAGATGGCAGTACGAGCAAGACCCCAAAGCATCTCAATCCGGAGATGAAGAATGGTCGTTATGCCATGATGCTCATCTCTCAGTATATCCAGCACGAACTGAAGGCTGATGCTACGGTAGATGATTTCTGCCAAGGCATCACGCATTATATATGCGATAAAGTGTATAAGCCTTTGGGCGTGGCTGAGCGATTGTTGCAGCATCCCGAGGAACGCCTTACGGCTTCTGCCGTTATTTACAGCAGGGCAAGGCAAGAGGTGTGGATGGTGGGCGATTGTCAGGCTCTCATCGACGGAAAACTCTATGAGAATGGTAAACCCTACGAGCAAGAGATTGCAGAGAAGCGAGTTGACTTGATAAAGGAAGGAATGTTTCCTGCTGAGGCTCGCAGGCAAATAGAGCCTTTGCTCGTTGAGGCGATGCTTTCGGGACAAAACAAGATTTATACTGTTATTGATGGATTCCCCATCTATCGGGAGAGGCCGTCCGAAAACTTAATTAGGGAAGCAAACAACTGAATTGAGCATTTTTCT
>OIWQ01004498.1_pt1 | contig 11201 bp, 6 predicted proteins | sample 1587571 | NCBI WGS metagenome assembly OIWQ01 (sample SAMEA3888910, study PRJEB22519) | human gut metagenome | biome: human gut; feature: human-associated habitat; material: faeces | place: Denmark | collected 2010 | reverse complement strand
TGCCTCTATCTTCGCCTTCGCCTCAAGGCGCTTCTTCATGGCGCGGTCGTAGAGTTGACTTTTCAAGAGAAGCAATGCCTTGGCACGGTTCTTAGGCTGGTCGCGCGTCTCGGTATTCTCGATGAGGATTTCCTCTTCCTCGCCTGTGTCGGGATCAGTATACCAATAACGCAGACGCACACCCGACTCCACCTTGTTGACATTCTGACCTCCGGCACCACTGGAGCGGAAGGTATCCCATGACAACTTGGCTGGGTCTACATATACCTCAATAGTCTCGTCGACCAACGGCGTAACGAAGACACTTGCAAAACTGGTCATACGCTTGCCCTGAGCATTGAAAGGCGACACACGCACCAGACGATGGACACCATTCTCGCTCTTCAGATAACCATAGGCATACTCGTTGCCTTCTATCGTCATGGTAACACTCTTGATACCTGCCTCATCGCCTTCCTGCATATCGGTAATGGTCACTTTGTAGCCATGAGCCTCAGCCCAGCGCATATACATACGCATCAGCATGGAAGCCCAATCCTGGCTCTCTGTACCACCGGCACCTGAGTTGATTTTCAGCACACAGTCCATCGGGTCTTCCTTCTGGCGCAGCATGTTCTTCAACTCCAAGTCCTCTATGGCCTTGATGGCCTTATCATAGTCGGCGTCTACCTCTTCCTCGGTCACCATTTCGTCTTTGTAGAAGTCGAAAGCCAACTGCAGCTCGTCTGCATACTGGCGCACGGTCTTGTAGCCGTCTATCCACTTCTGTATACCCTTCACTTTCTTCATCTGTTCCTGGGCATACTTTGGGTCTTCCCAGAAATCGGGAGCCTGTGTGCGGAGTTGTTCTTCCTCGAACTCCACCTGTTTCTGGTCTATATTGAGATAGCGATGCAGGGCGTCAGCGCGCTCCATCACATCCTTCAATTGGTCAGCTGTTATCATTAATTTATTATAAATTATTGAAGTTATAGCAGTTAAATCCGTTACCGCTTCTTCTTCAGTCTCAAAGGAGTTTTTAGCCAATAGCCTTATGCTGCATATTACTCCTCATACATTTTGTCAATCTCTGCCTGATAGTTCTTATTGATAATAGGGCGGCGGATCTTCAGCGTATTGGTCAACTCGCCCGACTCCATAGAGAAGTGATGAGGCAAGAGTGTGATACGCTTGATCTGCTCGTAATAGGCCAACTGTTGTTGCAAGGTATTGATACGCTCCTGCAGCATCTTCTTCACCTGTTCGTTGGCACAAAGATCCTCACGACTGCTAAAGGCGATATGATGCTCGCGTGCCCAGTCCTCAACAAGTCGGAACTCCGGTACGATGAGTGCAGACACAAACTTGCGCTGGTCAGCAATGACAGCCACCTGGTCGATAAACTTGTCAACAAGCAACAGCGACTCCACCTGCTGGGGAGCGATATACTTGCCATTAGATGTCTTGAACAAGTCCTTGATGCGCTCGGTGAGGAACAACTCTCCATCCTTCATATATCCGGCATCGCCAGTATGGAAGAAACCTTCCTCATCGAACACCTTGGCATTGGTGGTGTCGCGATGATAATACCCCTTTGTAATGGTTGGACCCTTGAGCAATATCTCGTTGTCCTCGCCTATCTTAATCTGGATGCTGGAGATAGGGCGACCAACAGAACCGATGGTAAACTTCTTGTCGAGATGCACGCACGATACCGTGGCAAGACTCTCGGTCAAGCCATAGCCTACGACCATGCCGATACCGACAGAGAGAATAAACTCCTCGACTTCCGGACTCACATAGGCACCTGCTGTGGGGAATATATTAGGATGTTCCAAGCCCAACTGCTTACGCACCATGCTCAGGACAGTCTTGTTGATAATCTTATATTCCAACTCGAGTGTCAAAGGAGGACGCTTGCCATTGGCAATATACTCTATATTGCGCTTGCGACCTACGGCAAGAGCATGATAGAAAAGTTTCTTCTGTACAGAACCAGCCTCATCCATCTTGGCCTTTACGGCAATATACACCTTCTCCCAGAAGCGGGGCACGCTGCACATACAGGTAGGATGTACCTGGCGCATGCTCTCCTGAATCTCGTGCGGATAAGTGTTGATAAACAACTGTGCTCCCTCGCTCAAACAGAGGTAAGCCCATCCACGCTCAAAGATATGGGTAAATGGCAGGAAATTGATGACACGGTCTTTCTCGGAAACAGGCACTACCTCGTCGTTGGCTCTCAGGGCAGCATCATACTGTCCATAGGTCAGCATGACTCCCTTGCTGTCACCGGTAGTACCACTGGTATAAAGGATGTTAGCCATATCATCCATGCTTGCCGACTGATACAAAGCCTCCACCTCAGTCTGTCGAGGCAGGTTCTCACCCAACTTGATGAAGTCCTTGAAGTAAAGGGCAGCCGGGTCGTGAGTACTGATGCGCACGCTGGAATCGAAGATGATGATACGCTCCAACGAAGGACAGAGAGCGAAGACACGATGTGCCTTGTCGTACTGTTCCTGCTCGCCTACAAAGAGGAAGCGCACCTGTCCGTCGTTAATCATATATTGTATCTGCTGCTCGCTGCTGGTAGCATAAAAGGGAATCGAGCACACCTTGATGCCATAAGCACCAAAGTCGGTATAGAGATAATGCACGCAATTCTGGGAGAAAACAGCAATCTTGTCATGCGGCTTTGCACCGATGTTCAGCAAAGCATTGCTCACCTGTTTCACTCTCAGCGAAAACTGATTCCATGACACAGACTGCCACTTGTCACTGCCAAACTTCTTGAACGTAAGTGCAGTTTTATCGCCGTATTTATTGGCCAAATCGTGAATCAGTACCGAAAGATGACTTTTGACTTGCATAAGCATAATGTTTAATTATTGGATGCAAAGATAATAGAAAACATTAAGAAAACAAAATAAATCGGAATTTTATTTTGTCCTTATCCCGTTTTAGCTTAACTTTGCATCACAAACAAGACTAAGAGAGACTGATATGATGACACAAGAGGAATATGTAAGAGATGCCATCGGGTTGCTCAGCCAGCTGATTGCTACCCCTTCGACAAGTCGCAACGAGAAGGATGCCGCCGACATCATGGAAAAAGCCCTTCGCAACTATGGTTTCACGCCACATCGTGAAGCCAACAATGTATGGGTGATTGACCCACACTTCGACGAGCAGAAGCCCACTTTGCTACTCAATGCCCATATAGACACCGTGAAGCCTGTCGATTCATGGAGGCGCGATCCCTTTGCTCCTACAATAGAGGGCGACACGCTTTATGGTCTGGGCAGCAACGACTGTGGAGGCGGTCTGTGCTCACTACTGCAGACATTCCGGATGCTGACAGAGAAAACACAGAACTACAACCTTATCTATTTAGCATCGGCCGAAGAGGAAGTCTCTGGCAAAGACGGCATCAGCCGAGCCTTGCCTCTCTTGCCAAAAATCGACCTGGCTATTGTGGGTGAGCCTACGGGCATGCAGCCTGCCGTGGCAGAGAAGGGACTGATGGTATTAGACGTGATAGCGCACGGAAAAAGCGGACATGCAGCCCGAAACGAAGGCGTGAATGCCATCTACGAGGCATTGGACGACATGCGCTGGATTCGTGATTACAAGTTTGAGATAGTAAGCCCATTCTTAGGACCTACCAAGATGACACTTACCGTGGTGAATGCAGGAACGCAACACAATGTGATTCCCGACACCTGCACCATGCTGGTGGATATCCGTACCAATGAGTTCTACGACAATGAGGAGTTGTTTCATTTTATCTGCCAGCACTTGAAGAGCGAAGTAAAAGCTCACAGTTTCCGTCTAAAATCATCCCGTATTGATCCTGAGCATCCTCTTATTAAGAAATGTGTAGCCATGGGAATGAAGCCTTTCGGTAGTCCTACCCTTAGCGACCAGGCGCTGATGCACTTCCCTTCGTTCAAGTTAGGTCCGGGCGAATCCTCCCGCTCCCATTCTGCAGACGAGTTTATCAAAATCAGCGAAATAGCTGATGCTATCGCCAAATACAAAGAGCTCTTAGATGGCGCTGCCATCTAAGAGCTCTACTCTATTCATCTATTATACCTTAATATATATGACATTACAAGGACTTACCAATATAAGCGAAAGGAACGGTGATATTGTCGGCATCTTCCTTCTCTTCTGTAGTAGAAGGATCCTTAGAATAAGACTGATCGGCATTGTCGCTCATACTTGTGTCGTAAGGCAGACTGTCCATACCACTTGTACCAAAGGTAGCTACTAACATCACACCCAATCCCTTGCTTGCCACTTCGGCAGCTGTAACACCAAGCTTAGCTAAAGGAATCGAGATTTCATAATGGAAATCGTATTTGGAAGACTCGTGTCCTAAGGTATTGAAATCGACATAAGTAGATGTACCCTTTGTCATATCACCGACAAGACGATTCTGTGACTCTCCATAACATTCTTTGATACCCTTTATCGTCTTGCTGAGAATACCCATACCATACTTCACAACAACACCTGTCTCTTTATAGGCAACCTCTTCCAAAGCATTCAGTCCAGCGCTGCTTCCACCATAAATAAATGGGCCATTGGTGTTATTGGTTGAGAATACCACCACCTTGTTGACTGGGCTTTCGCAAGTAATGCCACTATCCCATAGAGTTCCACCTGCTGTAGTCTTACAATGATTGCCTATTCTTGTAGAGGCATTGTTGGTGTTGATGCCGATAAAGAATGGCATATTGTAATTAGGGAACAGGACACCATTATTACTGAGTGGGTAATCAGCTTCTGGAGCTACCACATCCTGAACATTGGTCATCTCCCACATCAGATAGAGGTTATTATCGTCATAGCAACCATAAAGCGCATAGAGATCGACAGGAATCTCGTGCATGGCAGCATCCATATATACACGTGGGTCGTCATTGGCAGCACCCTGTGCTATAATCATACTCTCATCCCAATCGCTGATATCACCATCTACAGTAATGGTTTTCTTAACACCTGCACCATTTGGATTGGTCTGATACTGAGCATCCAATTTCTGTGGGCTACTACCAGGGTTAGGACTTGGAGTAGGATCTGGTTCCGGTTCCGGATTTGGTTCTGGAACAGGATTTGGTTCTGGAACAGGATCTGGGTCAGGAACAGGATCTGGGTCAGGTGTTGGATTTGATGATACTTCTGTACCATCATTTACTACCTTTTCAGCTGAAGCATTTGCACCGTTGATAGGAGTACCGGCAGTACCATCGTTAATAAAGAACTTTGCATTCAAGTACCCCTTAGGAATTTCAACCTTATACCATCCTGTCTTACCATTGTGAGAAGCAGACTCATCGTAAGTCATCTTAACACCTGGCCATACAGAAGAAGAAGTCGTGCCATTATAGAAGTAGCAATAAACATTCTCCCAGTTGGAAGCGTTATCGAAGTAAACATACTCTGGATTGGCTACCACCTCGTCATGTACCTTGGTGACAGTAGTGCTGTATGTTCCATCAACATAGTAGCCGTGGTTGACAAAGTCCACATTATTTGATACCAATTTATTTCCATTACCATCGAGGAAGATGATGTGAGAAGGAACAGTTGTCTCATCACCATCATAAGTCCACTTGAAGACATTCTTTCCAGAAACACTCTTACCTACAAGAGGCAACTTTTTATTGATAGCATCCTTCCATTCACCAGCATACTTAATTATAGGGCTAACCTTACCATTCCACACATATACCGCTGCTGCTGCGTTTGAAGTTTCCAGGAAGCAGGAGATTTCATCTTCCTTGCCCAATTCTGGAACATAAGCCTTCACCTTCTTGTAAGTTACCGAACCTGTTTCTGTCTTGCCAGCCTTGTCGGTTGCACTCCAAGTGATAGTGACATTCTTACCATAGGCTACATCAGCACCTACTGTAAACTGCTTGGCAGCAGTAAAGGTTTGCTTAGCGCCACCATTCACCTGAATCCAGGCAGAAGTAGCATTCAAGGGAGTAGCTGTCACGGTGAGCGTCTCATCAGAGAAGGCTGTACCATCAGAAGGATCGAAAAGCACTTCAGGAGTCAGCACGATAGGACCAGACTGATAGATAACAGCGATACCCGACTCACCAACATGACCAGAGATAGTAGAAGCATTGACGGTGAAAGCACCACCGCTTACCATATCCTTATAAGTACCAGACTTGAGCCACTTGCCGTCGCCAGCACCATTGGCTACTGTCACATCACGGTCAGAGCCACTACCCAATACGATAATAGCGCCACTCTTACGAACCTGAGCACAAACGCCATTGCCTTTTACATAATAGTTAGGCTCACCAGCACAAACATTGTGCATGTGGTTTACCTGAGCCACTTCAGCATCTTTGAAGTGAACACTTCCCTTATCACCAAATTTGATATCATTCTTTCCCTTCTGGAAAGGACGGGAGAAATAAAGAGCTGTAGCTCCATTATTACCAGCTACGACAGCATACGCACGGTCGATAACATTCTGGCTTTTATTCTTTGACTCACCACCATCGTTGGCATAAGTATCATGGCTTTCACCCCAATAAACCAACTTTTCTGTCTTTGCCTTTCTCTGATTGAAATTACCTACAGACTCGTTGATAGAACCACCGGCAAAGGAATTGGCAAATCCGTTACCATAACCATTATCAGTAATACTCATGTAGGTCTGATACTCTGGGAAAAGGACATTATCATCACCACCAGTACTGTCAAGGATCTCACCATAGTTGTACATCTCCTGATCCACCACATTCTGCATAAAAGAGTCACCCTCAGAAGGCAAACCAATGTGCTTGATAGCATCCCAACGGATACCATCCACGCCACAGGCCTTCAAATCCTGGATGTATTGTTTGATGATGGCTTGCACAGTAGGATTGTTGGTATCGAGGTCCCACATACCAATCATGCCAAATGTCACCTGATGACGGTCGTGCCAGTTACCCACACCAAATCGTTCATGATAAAGACTCTCGTCCTTCAAGCGTTCAGCCACGTTAGGATGGTCGGTATGGTTGGCAACAACATCCACAATTACCTTGACACCATACTCATGAGCCTTATCACAGAGAGCCTTCAGGTCTGCTTCAGAACCAAGTCCATTACCTATCTTAAAATCGTATGGACGATAAACATCATACCAAACGGATCCTTTACCTGCTCTTTCGTGAACAGGAGATGTCTGAACGGCAGTAAAACCTGCCTTGGCGATATTAGGAATTTCTTCCTGGATATCTGCCAACGTCCAGTCGAAACAATGAAGGATGACACCATCCTGAATATTGTCTTTAAGACCGTATTTGTTGTCTGCAAAGATGTTGGATGCCATGCTGAACAGCATCACCAACATCAGGAGACCATAATTGATTGTCTTTTTCATAATCTGCTATTATTTTCTGATGATTACTTTCTTACCATTGTGAATATAGAGACCTGGCTGAGCAGGCTTGCCGATACGCATACCTGTCAAGGTGTACCAAGCATTGTCCTCTGCCTTCTGCACCTCCTGAAGAACGGTATTTTCGATAGACGAAGCCTGTCCGTTTACGTAAACCGTCTCGCCTGTGAGAACAGAGCCATTCTGTCCGTTGTTGATTACGAAATAGCCTGTGACAAAAGCAGCAGGGACTTCTACTGTATAATAGCCCTTCTTGCCATTGTACTCAGTCTCGTTGTCAAGACTCATCTTCAATCCAGGCCATTCCTGAGCCGCCTTTGTACCGTCGTAGATATAGCAATATACATCTGCGAGGTTGGCTGTGGAATTATCGAAGAAGACCATTACCTTGCCTTCAGGGCCAGGGGTAATTGTCTTTTCATATTTACCTTCTACATAGTAGCCGTGGTTAACGTATTCCTGATCACCGCCATTCAGTTTCTGCCCATCATCATGAGTAAAAATCACACCAGTAGGAATTTCAGTACCAGCTGTGTAAGTCCATTTAAAGACATTCTTGCCATCTTTAGTTCCCATCAAGGTCATGGCATCTCCAGGCCAAGCAGCAGTAGTAAACTGTTTTACCTTGTCATTCCAGGCCCAAATCTTGGCATTGTCATAACTTGTCTCCAAGAACACAGAGACCTCATCTTCAGTAACCGTTGGCGTATAGTCATCGGCAGTAACAGCAGCGAGAGCATTTCCCGGAGCCATCATCATGCCGAAAAGCATTGCCAAAGTACAAAGCATCGTAGAAAATTTTTGCATAAAATAATATGTTAAGTTGATAAGTTATTAGTTCAAACGTTGGCAAAAATAGAAATAAGTTTTGATAGACCACTTAGTTTTTCTGAAGAAAAGTCATTATTTGGTGAGCAATCGTTTGCACTATTCCCTGGAAATCCACCATATTATTGATGCAATACAAAAAGGAGAGGTAGTACTCACTTGGGCAAGTAAATACTACCTCTCCTTCAAAGAATATTTTAATCTAACTTTCGCATGTACGGAAGTTAGAGAAGTTTACATTAACGGGCAAGCCATGCCTCAGGGTTGAGTTTGGCTGTTTCCTTGCGCAACTGGAACTGCAGGATATTGTCGGCACCTACGACACCTAAAGCCTGACGGGTACTTACCTTCTGGCCCTTGTGAACACTCACCGACTTGAGGTTACAATATACAGAGATATAGGCACCATGGCGAACAAGGACATTCCACATACCTCCATAACCAAAGACGGCACTTACCTCACCATCGTAGATGCTACGAGCCACGCAACCGGGTTTACCCAAAAGGTTGATACCCTTATTGTCGAGGGTAACGCCGGAAAGACCCTGTACATTGTATTGTCCGAAATGACTCACTATCTTGTAAGTTCCTGAGATAGGCATAGGAAGGCGACCACGGTTGGCCTCAAAACCTCCACTCAACATACGGTCTACCGTACTGAGAGTAGCAGCATCATTGGCTTCCCGGCGGGCGCTTGCCAACTCTTTGCGGTTGCGTGCCTCATCAGTTTTTGCCTTCAACTCTGCAGCTCGTCTGTCGGCCTCAGCCTCACGAGCAGCCTGTTCAGCTCTGGCCTGTCGGTTGGCTTGTTCAGCAGCCTCACGGGCAGCCTTCTCTGCACGGGCACGTGCCTTATCCTGAGCTCTGGCCTTAGCACTGTTTTCGGCTTGCAGACGAGCTTCCTCCTGGGCCTTACGAGCCAACTCCTGAGCCTTACGATTCTCTTCTGCAGCACGCTGACGAGCCAACTCGGCCTCACGTTCCTTGCGCCGTGCCTCCTCTATACGGCGGGCATTCTCACGCGCCTCAGCCTCGGCCTGTTTCTTTCGACGAGCCAGTTCCTCACGCCTACGCTGTGCTGCCGCCTGAGCTTCAGCCTTACGCTTAGCCTCAGCTGCCGCACGGGCACGCGCTTTCTCTACCTCAATGGCTATCAGACGGTCAATCTGCGCATTGATAGCAGCATCCTTCTTGCGCTGATCAGCAATAACAGCCTGAATGGTTTTCTGTTGCTTCTGCAATCCCTGCACCACTTGCTGTTGCTCGGTCTGCTTGCCTTCGAACGCAGTTTTCTCTTGCTGACCTTTATATAAAAGGTTGTTCTTATGTCCCTTCACCACCTGCAGTTGCTTGTGCTTCTCGGTCACCTGCTTCTGCTTGGCCTTTACCGCCTCGCCCTGTGCCTTCTGATAGGCAGAATACTGACGTATGAACGACAGGCGGCGATACATCTGCGTAAGGTTCTTGGCGCTGAAGATAAACATGAGCTTGTCTTGCACGGAGTGATGACGGGTCATATAGCGCATAGAACGGATGTACTTGTTCTTTCGGTCCTGCAACTGCTGTTCAAGGGTTTTGAGCTGAGTATTGAGCAAGCCGATATTGCCATCAATGTGGTGGATATCCTGCTGTATACCATCGATGTTCTTCTGTCGCTGGTCGATTTCGCCATTAAGCACCATGAGGTCTTGCAGACGTTTCTTCACGTCGGCCTGATTGCGGCGGAGAGCTTTCTCCTGCTCCTTGATTTTCTTTTGTATGTTGGCACGCTGTCCCTGCAATCCTCGAATGGAAGCATTGCTATAGGCGGCTTTCTTCTCTGCCCGTGTGGGAGCCTTGGATTGGCGCCTTTTCACAGGTTTCTTTTTTGGGGTTTTCTTTTGGGTTCTTACCGTTCTTGCCGTTGTGGCAGTCTTCTTCCTTTGTGCAGTCTTCTGCGCATAAGGAGTCAAGACAAACGACAAGGCCAGAATAATCAATAATATACGTTTCATTTACAGACTCATTATTTTATTCAGCACGTCTTCTGCCGATACTTGCTTGTACTTGCTCGAAACTTCGGAACGCGACTCCCAGTTGCTGTCGGTCTTCACCTCGTTCATCTTGATAACGAGATTGACCTCCTTCTTCTGGCGGGTTGCATTAGTGACAAGAGTCATATCCAACAAGGCTGGGAACATCTTGACACCTACGGCGCGGAAGTTGTCATAACGAATATGCACTCCCGATGTGCCATGCTGCGAACTGACATACTCCACGTCGGCTTTGTCTATACGACCTGTGGCACGCTGGGAAGTCCAGGCATACGTCATGTTGCCATTCTTCAAGGTGACTGGCACTTCGTTCCCCTCTACAGCCAAATCGGCATCAAACTTCTTCAGATCAGACTCCTTCACCTGTTTGGCTCCAGGCAAGAGAAGCTGATTCCAGAACAGCGCCTGCAACGAATAGAAGTTGATGCCCTGCTTCTGCAGGAAGTCTACATGATTATAGTCGGCCTTGATATACTGTTTGTGATAACGGTCGATGATGAGCACATAATCGGGGGTAAACTCCAGACGTCCAATTTCAAAGCCCAGGATGGGAGCATACAACTGTAGACGTATCACATCGTCCTTACGCATTCGAAGCGCACCATCTACCGAAATTTTCTTCTCTCCCATGCGGATGGTGAAGTTTATGCTGCCCGTAATGTTCTTGGCGTACACCTGATTGTCGGACACCTTCTGTACAAAAGCCAGTTTCTGCATGCGTTCGGTCTCTACACTTTTCACCTCCTGATGTGGCAAGTTCTTGTTGCTCACGCCATCAGAGATAATTTGTTTCTTGGTGCCACACGATGCCAGCAACATCAAGGGCAGACAGAATGCTGCCAGTTTCATTATTTTGTTTTTTTCCATTTTCGCTTATATTTAATGATTTCACTTTCTGTCATATATTTCCTGCACTCGATTTTCACCTTCAGAGCATCAGG
>OIWQ01004494.1_pt1 | contig 11215 bp, 10 predicted proteins | sample 1587571 | NCBI WGS metagenome assembly OIWQ01 (sample SAMEA3888910, study PRJEB22519) | human gut metagenome | biome: human gut; feature: human-associated habitat; material: faeces | place: Denmark | collected 2010 | reverse complement strand
AAGCTGTGCGGAGAGCGAAGAAACGCTCGATAGAGAGAGCGATTACAGAGAAGAGCAATGTGATGATCACTGGAACGACAACACCACCTTTGTAGACTGTACCCATGAGGTTACCGTCCTTAACAGGCTGTGTAGGGTCACCGTTCACAAAGTGCTCAGGTGCACCAAGGATGAACTTGAAGAACAACACTGCGAGAACAAAACATACAAGGATGATAAAGAATGCATTTTTAACACCCTGGAATCCTGAAGACTTCTTCTTAGGATTCGCTTTAGCTTGTGTAGTTGCCATAATTTTTTGTAGAATTTAATAAGTTATTAATGGTTAGAAATTTATCCGTTGTTTGGGTTGTTTTAGAGTGGCTTAGGTATACGATACCGGCACTATTATGCGTGCCCCTTCTACTTAGTCAGGGCAAAGTTAGCAAATAATGACAAATAATCGAATGAATAAGCCACCTTTAACATATTTTTATTGCAATTTGGCGAGTGCCTCCTTTATACGGCGCATTGCCTCGCGGATATTGTCGTCGCTTGTGGCGTAGCTCATGCGGAAGCACTCGGGATCGCCGAAGGCATCGCCTCCTACTGTAGCCACATGTCCTACCTCAAGCAGGTACATGGCGAGGTCGGTAGAGCTGTTGATGGTGCGTGTGCCATCGGTCTTGCCGTAGAAGCTTGAGCACTTGGGGAAGAGATAGAAGGCTCCCTCTGGCTTGTTGACCTCGAGGCCCGGTATCTGCTTGGCAAGCTCGACGATGAGGTTGCGGCGGCGCTCGAAAGCCTGGCGCATTGTCTCGACACAATCCTGCGACATAGTGTAGGCTGCCTCGGCTGCCTTCTGGCTAACCGAGCATGGGCCTGATGTGTACTGTCCCTGGAGCTTGTTGCAGCCCTTGACAATCCACTCGGGTGCGGCGATGAAGCCGATGCGCCAGCCTGTCATGGCGTATGCCTTTGACACGCCGTTGACGATGATAGAGCGCTCCTTCATGTCCGGGAACTGTGCGATGCTCTCGTGGCGTCCTATATAATTAATGTGTTCGTATATCTCGTCGGCGAGTACGTACATACCCTCGTGGCGCTTGATGACCTCGGCAAGGCCCGCAAGCTCTTCCTTAGAATATACACTGCCTGTAGGGTTGCTTGGCGAGCAAAGGATAAGCATACGTGTCTTTGGTGTGATAGCTGCCTCGAGCTGCTCGGGTGTAATCTTGAAATTCTGATCGAAGCCGGCGTTTACGATGACAGGTGTGCCACCTGCGAGCTTAACCATCTGTGGATAGCTAACCCAGTAAGGTGCGGGGATGATAACTTCCTCGCCATCGTTGACAAGAGCCATCACGGTGTTGCACACGCTCTGCTTGGCTCCGTTAGACACGAGCACCTCGTTGGTTGTATAGTCGAGGTTGTTCTCGTTCTTGAGTTTAGCCACGATGGCCTTACGCAGATCCATATAACCAGGAACCGGCGAGTATCTTGAGAAGTTCTCGTCGACTGCCTTCTTGGCTGCTTCTTTGATGTGGTCGGGAGTGTTGAAGTCGGGTTCGCCCACACTGAGGTTGATCACGTCTACGCCTTGTGCCTTCATTTCGCTGCTCTTCTGCGACATTGCAAGTGTTGCCGAGGGAGCAAGACGATTGAGGCGGTTTGATAATTCTGCCATAATATCAAGTATCTATCGTTTATAAGTTCTTGCAAAATTAATTATAAAAAATGAGTTATACGAAGAAATTGCAAGCAAAATGATAGAATAAGAAGAAAAATTTATGGTTCTTTTACTTGTTAATATATAGCGGCGCTTTGAACCCAGGGCCTTAATTCACGCTCTCGCTGTTGAAAGCCGAGGTGATGGCAAAGCTTTTGGGAGCGTTAATTCGTGAGCTGGGGCAAAAACAATAGTTTATCGGGGAGAGGCGTTCTGATGTTCGTGTAATGAACGTATAATATTTTATCGTGTAATGAGCGTTAATATTGATTCGTGTAATGGGCGTTAATGTTTCTATCGTATTAACGCCCATTACACGAACACAGAATATTAGCGACAATTATACGAATCATAAATTATACGTCCATTACACGAACATCAAGACGCCAACCTCCCCGATAAACTCCAGTTTGTATCACTCCAGATATTACTTCACGACCTTGCGGCCACCAACGATGTACAAGCCCTTAGGCATTGCGTTGATGTCGGTGCCGAGCAAGCGGCCGTCGATAGAGTAGACACGGCGGTCGGCAACCTTGCTGTCGGTGGTCTTCAGCGTAGCGATGCCGGTAGCGGTGCTGTTGTCGAGGACGTTGTTGTCGTCGCCTCCCATTACGAGGAAGCTAACGGTGCCGTCGTCGTTGCGTGTTATCTCTGTAACTGGCTTGCCCATATACGAGGTGCCCAGACTTGCGTTGTGGCTGTTCCACAGCATTGCGGCTGGTGATGATGTATCGGTAAGCTCGTTGTTCATGAGCCTAAACGTACCATCATTCCTTTTAAATACCCAAGGATAAAGGTCGGCACGGATGCCCGCAGCAGAAAGTTTATCGTCATTATCGGCAGTTACAAGAGCCATACGCTGATGGTCGCATCCTGAAGCGTTCACCGTGTTGGATGTCCAGCGCTCCTTGAGATAGTCTACGTGTGTAACCATAAGTCCATCGCCATACAAGCCACGGTCCCAACCAGTCTTTTGGCGGTTCTCGAAGAGATAATACTCGTCCTTGTTGTTGTCGTTGTACATTATGAATGGACGGCCATAGTCGGTAGACGACTTCATAGCCTTGATGGTTGCTGCCTTGTCGATAACAATAGGCTCAACCCATCCTGCATATATACGCTCCCAGGCTGTGAAGTTAGGCGGGGTGAATCCCTCGCCAAGATAGTTGCCGTTAGCCAATAAGTCGTAATAGCCCATACCTAACTGTTTCTGTCCGTTGGTGTCGTAGGTATCAGGGAAACCGAGACAGTGGGAGAACTCGTGGCAGATGGTGCCAATGCCTATAGGCTGTGTCTCACCGGTATAGCCTTTGCTATCCTGTACGCCCATCAGCTCGCTTGCGCAGGCATATCGGTCTATCTTACCTGTGCTGTACGACAGCTTGCCACCACGATAGGACATATAGTGCATGTGCGCCCAGATGGTGTTGGGGTCGTTTGAAGCATTCTCGCCCAATCCGGCATAGAGGAAGAACACCTGGTCGGCAGAGCCGTCGCCATCCCAATCGTATTCGGCGAGGTTCACTTGAGGGGCTGCCTTGTTGGCTGCCTCCTTAAGCATAGCGCCCACATTGACATCCTGTCGCTGTCCTACATTCTTTCCGTAATAGGCATATCCTTGTGATGTACACACCGGACCGACAACATCGAAGGAGAGATCGAACTTGCCGTTGCTCTGTGCAAGGTAGTAATCGTGTACCGAACCTATACATCCCTCGTCGTTGGTATATCCGGGCTGGTTGACCAATGCCTCGTAGTAGGCCTTGTCGTGCTTTGCCTGGAACTTCTTGTCGGCAAACTCGACAAGGATGATAAGTCCCTTCTTCTTGCCCTCGTACGTGATGTGGTCGCCGCCTATGCCACCCTTCAACGGGGCACGCATGGCACGGGCACGTTTCTGCATCTTCTCAAACTGAGCCTCAACGAAGGTGTTGCCATCCTCAGACAGCGTGTATCGCTTGCCGTCGGAAGCCTGCCACCAACTAAGAAACTCGTCGCCTTGCAGCTCGGCGGTTATCATATTGCCGTCAACGGTAGGCAGTGTTTTCTTGAATCCCGGCTTAACGGGGGCTGCAAAAGATGTGGCTGCCGCTAAGAACAGAGCCACAAGAAAGGATAATTTTCTTTTCATAAGTATGTTTAAATATATTGTTTTTTTACTTTATGCACTCGCGTGTAAGGAAGTAGTTGTACTCGTTGCGGTAGCCATTAAAGACGTTGACGTCTACCTCGGGGCGTATGCCTGTGACACGTCCGTCGGGGCATAGCTGCCAATAGACAAGGTGAACGTCGGGCTTAAACTCGCCATAACGGGCTATCCAGATATTGTAGTCGCGCTTAAGGTCGGGTGCCGACGACAGATAGCGGTTTACAAAGGTCTGCGATATGTACAGCACGGGGCGTGTGCCAGTATGCTCGCCCACCATGCGCAGCCATGTGCGCACGGCGCGGAAGAGCACCTCGGGTCCGCCCATTGCCTTTATCTGCTGATGCGACGGCTCCACATCGAGCACTGGCGGAAGGTCGCCCTTGCGAAATATGGAGTTCTTTATGAAGAACCGAGCCTGCGCCGACGCCGGTGTGCGTGTGGAGAAGAAGTGGTAGGCGCCCACCTTTATGCCGCGTCCACGTGCCGAGAGATAGTCGGAGCGGTAGTAGCGGTTGCGTATGGATGTGCCCTCGGTCGACTTGATGTAGCAGAACGACACGGGATAATCAACCTTTCCCGTAACGTGCTTGCGCGATATATTGCCCAGATGGGATATGCGTATCTTGCTCCAGTCGATGGGATAATGGCGTCTGCCCTTGTCGTGCTGAAAGCGCGAGATGTCGATGCCGTATATGCGGTCGGCTGTATACTCGAGCCGTTCGCCGAGGAAACGGTCGGCTCGCCACTCGCCAGCCCGCACGTGCCGCTTGCTTGTAACGTCGAATCCGAAGCCCGTGCGCTTGCCGTCTTTCCAGTTGCCCATATATATATTGCGTTGCGGGTCGGCAAAGTAGCCGTGTCCTTGGGCTATGGCGTCCTGGTTCATCTCGCCCGAATAGGTGCCTGTCGAGTCGGTCCACGTTCCGCTTACGAGGGTGTCTGCCCTCCATGTGCCTACTATGCGGTGGTGCAGCGAGTCGTGGCTTACACCCTTTCCGCAGCGTTTGCCCATGCGCCACTGTCCTGCATACACTATGCTGTCGCCAATGGCGAGCTGTCCGTAGCCGTCGTACTTGCCGTCCTTAATGCCGCCCCGGTAGGTTATGTTGCCGTTGCGCACCACTGTCTGATTGTCGGTGGCGATGTCGCGGCAGCCTGTGAGGGCTATCAGGAAGGCAAGGACGATGGTGTATATTGTTGTATTCTTCATTTGTAGTCTACCAATCTTTAACTATTGAACCTCCTGCCACGATGCCCACAAACTGTCCCTTGGCTGTAAACACCGGCGCCCCGTCCGACACGAGCACCCTTGGCAGGTCGTGGCGTGCACCGCTAAGGCGTCTGCCTGGAACGATGACGGGCTGTATGGTGTCGCTCTCGAGACCGCTTTCGCCCAATCCCGGATAACCCACGGCACGTATGTCGCGCTCCTTGTCGCAGTTCCACAGCAGCGTATGCAGAGCCGACACGCCGTCGGGAGTGGTGGCATCCGTGGTCTGCAACGTAATGGTTTGACGTTTCTTGCCTATGGAGAGCACATCGAGAGGGGTGCGCGCCACGCGTCCGCTGTCGTTGCTGTACACCGCGGTATAGCTTACGGCGGTGCGGAGCGCAAAGCGATGCCTATGTCCTGACGCCACGCTGTCGAGCAGCCTGCCTGCCCTCTGCACGTCCTTGTATATCATGTCTATATGCGATGCCATGCCGGCTATGGCTTGGTAGCCATTGTCCTGAACACCGTGCACACGCAGATAATACTTCAGTTCGGTTTGTTGCGAGTGCAGCCTGCGGGCTTGCTCGGCTATCGAGGCACGGCAGAGACGCACTATGGTAGAATCGTCCTTAATCTTGGGCAACTGTTGCTGAGCCTTGAAAGCCGTAACCACCCTGCCCCGGCACAACGGAATGGCGGTATAGCCATTGAGCCAGCAGCCAGCCATTAGATGCCGATGCACAGCCGAGTCGCGGTTGGCTGTAACGCCAACAAGTACCGTATCGCCCTCGGCAGCGTCGAAGTAGAGCAGCGGTTTGCCGTCGACGCACACCTCCTGCCACACCTTCTGTTCTACAACCACAGTGCTGCGGAGCATCGAGCCGGCAGATGCAGGCACAAGCATCCATGCCGCAAAGCCGCCTATAAGCACCACTATCAGCACTATGATGCCAACGATTATTTTCTTACCTATATATTTCATAATGTAGTAGCCTTTGCATTTTCGCAGGCGAAATTACAAAATATATCGTTATGTTGACGCTTTTTCAGCCTATTTTTTTGTATATTCCGATGTTAATCGTAACTTTGCAAGATAGCAAAAAGACGAAAACCCAAAGTATGAATCTATCTGATTTCTTCAGGAAATTCAAAAGCCGCTACCTCATTGGCAATTTGTGCGCTATGATGGCGGTGGTGGTGGTGGCGTGCATCGGCGTTAAATATGGCCTTGATGTATACACCCACCACGGCGAATCCATATCCATACCCGACGTGCGCAAAAAGACATTTGAGGACGCTCAATACCTGCTTGAGCAGGCTGGGCTGCAGGTGGTGGTGAGCGATACGGGATACGTGCGCAACCTTAAGCCGGGCTGCATACTTGAGCAGACACCCGAGCCGGGCGAGCGTGTAAAGTCGGGACACATCATCTACGTCATTGTCAACGCCTCGCACACACCTACACTCACCGTGCCAGACGTCATAGACAACAGCTCGCTGCGTGAGGCTATGGCTAAGTTGTCGGCTATGGGCTTCAAGCTTACACAGCCCGAGTTTATCGACGGCGAGAAGGATTGGGTCTACGGACTTACCGTCAAAGGCAGACATGTAGTTGCAGGCGACAAGGTTTCGATAGACGATTGGGTAACGGTGCAAGTGGGCAACGGACAGCGCGACTCTACCGAGGACATCGACTACATTGACGCGCCCTACCCTGCCGAGGAAGGCATTATAGAGAATGAGGGCGGCGACGTGGACGAATTTCAGGAAGTGCATGGCCCCATTAACGACCAATAGGACTTAGAATTATGACAGAACAGATACAAGATATAGAAGAATTTGACAACGAGCTCGACTCCGCCGAGCTGAACGATGCCGATGAAAACGGCCAACTCTACGAACACTTCCGCTTCGTAGCCGACCCCGGCATGGCGCCGCTGCGTGTCGACAAGTTTATGTGCGAGAAGCTGCCCCACTCGTCGCGCAACCGCATACAGACGGCTGCCGACTCGGGATTTGTACACGTTGGGGGCCGACCGGTAAAGAGCAACTACAAGGTTAGACCCGGCGACGTGGTTACGCTGATGCTCGACCGACCACGGCACGACACAAGCATCGTGGCAGAAGACATCCCTATAAACGTGGTTTACGAGGACGACGACCTTATGGTGGTGAACAAGGAGGCTGGAATGGTGGTGCATCCGGGTGCAGGCAACTTCACCGGAACACTGGTAAACGCCATTGCATGGCATCTGCGCGACCTTAAGAGCTACGACCCCAACGACCCCGAAGTGGGCTTGGTACACCGCATCGACAAGGACACAAGCGGTCTGCTCGTCGTTGCCAAGACGCCACGCGCAAAGAGCGAGCTTGGACTGCAGTTCTTCAACAAGACCACTCACCGCTCGTACAACGCCCTTGTATGGGGCAACCTTACAGAGGAAGAGGGACGCATAGAGGGCAACATAGCCCGCGACCCTAAGGACCGACTGCGCATGACGGTGATGTCGCCCGACTCGGGCATAGGCAAGGAGGCAGTAACCCACTGGCGTGTGCTTGAGCGTTTCGGCTACGTCACGCTCATAGAGTGCCGTCTTGAGACCGGACGCACACACCAGATACGTGCCCACATGAAGCACATAGGACACCCGCTCTTCGGCGACGAGCGCTACGGCGGTATGGAGATTCTGCGCGGCGAACGCTCTGCCACATACAAGGCGTTCATACAAAACTGCTTCAAGCTGTGTCCACGCCAGGCTTTGCACGCCCGCACCTTGGGCTTTGTGCACCCTACGACAAAGCAGCAGATGGACTTTACAAGCGAGTGGCCGGACGACCTTACCAAGCTCGTGGAGAAGTGGCGCGGATATATAGGCGGCACAACACGCGACACATTCAACAAAGATTAAATTATACTCATTATACAATAAGATAATGGAAACACTTAAACGCAACATTGCCATCGTATGCGGTGGCGATTCATCAGAACACGACGTGTCCATTCGCTCGGCACAGGGCATCTACTCCTTCTTCGACAAGGAGCGCTACAACGTATATCTCGTAGTGGTTAAGACCGGACAAGACTGGCACGTAAACCTTCCAGACGGCAATACCGCCAAGATTGACAAGAACGACTTTTCGTTCGTGCATGACGGCAAGGCTGTAGTCTTCGACTATGCCTACATCACCATACACGGCGCACCGGGCGAAAACGGTGTTATGCAGGGCTACTTCGAGCTGCTGCACATACCATACAGCACATCGGGCGTGCTGGTTGAGGCTATGACCTTCGACAAGTACGTGCTCAACAACTACCTGCGCGGCTGGGGCATCAACGTTGCCAAGAGCTTGCTCATACGCCGTGGAGAGGAGAACAAGTACACAGACGAGTTTATCGAGAAGGAGATTGGTATGCCTTGCTTCGTAAAGCCGGCTGCCGACGGATCAAGCTTCGGTGTGTCCAAGGTTAAGAACGCCGACCAGCTGGCTCCAGCCCTTCGTGTGGCTTTCATGGAGAGCGACGAGGTTATGATAGAGAAGTATCTTAAGGGTACCGAGATTTCCATAGGCTGCTACAAGACCAAGACCAAGAGCGTTGTGTTCCCTGCCACCGAGGTGGTAACCGAAAACGAGTTCTTCGACTACAACGCCAAGTACAACGGTCAGGTGCAGGAGATTACCCCGGCTCGCATCAACCCCGACACCGCTAAGCGTGTGGCAGAGGAGGTTAGCCGCATATACGACATCCTTCACTGCAACGGCATCATCCGCATCGACTTTATCATTACAAAGGACAACGAGGGCAACGACGTGCTCAACATGCTTGAGATAAACACCACACCGGGCATGACTCCTACAAGCTTCATACCGCAGCAGGTGCGTGCCGCTGGTCTCGACATCAAAGAGGTAATGACAGATATCGTTGAGAACCAGTTTTAAGGAATTAAGAGTTAGGAATTACGAATTAAGAATTGTTGCGGCAGAGCCGCAATGGAGAATTAAGAATTATAAATTAGGAGTTGATTAGTCAACTCACAATTCATAAATTCATAATGCGCAAAGCGCACCAATTCGTAATTTCTAACTCCTAATTCCTAATTCGTAACTCCTAACTCCTAATTCGTAACTCCTAACTCCTAATTCAAAACATGGACATTCATCAATTCGACGCCATCCGACCTTTCGAGCCATCAGAGTTGCCCGAAGTGTTCGACCGATTGTTGCAGAACGAACAGTTCTTGCAGGTTCTTGCCTATCTCTATCCCGGTGTGCCAAAGGAGGCAATAGGGATGAAGATGCACCAGTGTCGCACCAACCTCGACTTTCAGAAGGCTTTCTGCTACGATTTCCTCAAGAATCTGCTGGCAAAGGCAAGCCTTGGCATCACTGCCGACTTCCACAACATCGACATCAAGAAGCGCCACACATTCGTCAGCAACCACCGCGACATAGTGCTCGACTCGGCTTTGCTGCACTTTGAGCTGATAGACGCCGGCAGCGACACCACAACCGAGATTGCCATTGGCGACAACCTGCTTAAGTTGCCATGGGTGAAAGACATCGTTCGCCTCAACAAGTCGTTCATTGTAGAGCGCAGCTTGCCGATGCGCCAGATGCTTATGGCATCCAAGCGCCTGTCCGACTATATGCACTTCGTCATTGCCGAGAAGAACGACAACGTATGGATTGCTCAGCGTGAGGGACGTGCCAAGAACTCGGACGACCGCACACAGGAGGCTATACTCAAGATGATGACAATGGGCGGCGAGGGCACCATAGCCGAGCGTCTTAAGGCACTGCATATCGTGCCGCTTGCCATAAGCTACGAGTTCGACCCGTGCGACTGGCTAAAGGCTCGCGAAATGCAGCTGCGCCGCGACGTTGCCGACTGGAAGAAGGGTCCTATGGACGACGTCATCAGTATGCAGACGGGCATCATGGGCTACAAGGGACACATCCACTACCACAGCGCTCCGTGCATCGACCAGTGGATCGACTCGCTGCAGGCTGATATGTCCAAGACCGACTTCTACGCTGCCGTGGCCCAGCACATCGACCACGAGATATGGCGTGGCTACCGCCTCTATCCGTCTAACTATGTGGCGCTCGACCTGCTGCGTGGCAACAACGATATGGCAAGCCATTACACCGAGGCAGACCGCACGGCGTTTGAGAAGTACCTGGAGGGTCAGTTGGCTAAGATCAACGACCTGCCCAATGCCGACACCGCCTTCTTGCGTGAGCGCATGCTCGAGATGTATGCCAACCCGGCTATCAACCAGCTGAGCGTTGTGTAAATTCGGAGATACAATGTATAAACTTGCGTATACGGCGCTGCTACTGCTCGCCCTCTCCCTTGGCATGGCATCGTGCCAGAACGACGGCTACGACACCGGCGACAGCGCCTACTCGTACATCACCGCCGAGCTTGTCCTCCTGCACACCAACAGCAACAAAGCTGTGGCATACGCCACTCTCGACGACGGCTCGCAGTTGCAGTTCAGCAACAAGTTTGGCCTTAAGTGGGCAGAAGAGGCGGATGCCGACTACCGTGCCCTACTCTACTACGACAAGCCACTCGACGGCAGCACATCGGTCAAGGCTCGTGGCGTTACACCGGTGCCCATCGTCAGCATCAGCAAGCCGGAGAAGGTAGAGCAGATGTACACCGACCCTCTCGGCATCGAGAGTGTATGGGTGGCTAAGAACAAGACATTCCTTAATATGTCGCTGCTGCTCAAGTCGGGTTCTACCGACGGCGACACCCAACAAACGGTGGGTCTTGTAGAGCAATGCCGTTCTACCGATGCCGACGGCAAGCAGCATGTGGTGCTTGAGATGTACCACAACCAAGGTGGTGTTCCCCAATACTACACGGTGCAGCAGTATGTCAGCGTCAGCCTTACCGAGCTTAACGCTGATGTCGTGGAGATACAAGCTAATACATACAACGGCAAGAAAAGTTGGATTGTCGAAAAATAATGAAAAAGTGACAGCCGCTAAGCTATTGCATTAATTGTCAATAACTTAGCGGCTGTCACTTTATATTTTCCGCCCTTGTATCTGCCAGCCTATCTGACATTCGTGGTAAGCGTATCCGCGATGCTAGTAGATACACTATCAAAAAATATAGCTCAAGTTT
>OIWQ01004487.1_pt1 | contig 11239 bp, 3 predicted proteins | sample 1587571 | NCBI WGS metagenome assembly OIWQ01 (sample SAMEA3888910, study PRJEB22519) | human gut metagenome | biome: human gut; feature: human-associated habitat; material: faeces | place: Denmark | collected 2010 | reverse complement strand
AACTTTTTCTTTCGAAAAATCAACTCCGATAAATAAATTCTTCATATCTTTGTACAAATTTTATTGTGTAGAATTGGTCAATAGTTGTATGGACTAACACTCTAACAAGGCTCAGAGCCGATAACTTTCTATCTGGTCTTTGCAACTATGTCGATGAGGTCCGAAACAGATTATAGTCTTCCGACTAGCGTAATCCTTGGTTTACCTCTTCGACAGACCGATTCTACCTTTTTACAACAAAGGTACGAAACTGTCTTTAACAATCATAGTTTTACCTTGATTATTTAATGTTTATGCGACTGCGTCGCATTCTTCTGCAAACTTAGAGTGGATTCTTGCCTCGCGAAGCGTAGGCTATTCTGTGGATTCAAAAAGCTTAAGCCCGTAGGCTTCTGTGTTCTCTGTGAGTTCTGTGGGAACTATAAGCAAAATAACCAAAATCATTGATTTGGGTTATGATTTATCATAAATATCCGTATATATATAACTTTTTAATACTTTTCGCCTCTGTTTAAATAAAAAGTATTACTTTTACACCGAAATTACCAATATTTACTAAAAAACCATCAAACCATGTTTAAAAAGTTTGTTTCTTTATGCGTAATGCTTATCGCTGTTGCTTTAAGCAGTATCGCGCAAACTACCTCGTCGAGAGGTGAGGCAGGCAACGTGAGAAGTGGCGGTTTCAGTTCGCATAAGGTCAATGTGCCTTTCGGATTTGAGACAATCCGTCAAGATCACCAGTCATTAAAAGTTCAACGGCCTTTGTTGGCACGCAAGAAAGCAGTACCCACAGTTGTTGGAGATGGCACCACGCTCTACGGCGAGGTCACCTACTCTACATTGATGGACGACCAAACAAACCCTGAGGATGCTATAAAGTGGGGTTTGTACTCTTTCAAGGCTCAATCGGGTACCGATTTCACCAGCAAACTTATCCACAAGTCTATCTGCGCCAATGGCGGTGGTACCTACGCCAATGGCAAGCTCTACTTCACGAGCTACTATGAAGGAATGGACGGCAACTTAGGCTATCTCTACTTCTGCGTTCTTGATCTCGCTACAATGAACATGAACCAGATAGCCCTCCATAGCGACTATTACACCTCTATAGCAACGGATATGACCTACGACCCCGTAGGCAACACCATTTATTCTCAAGCATATCCTGATGACGCCAACACTTCTACCGATTGGAAATACACCCTTTCTACAGTAAACCCAGCAACTGGTATCGCTTCGCGTATAGCCCAGTTGGACCGTATGTCTATGATTGCCTGCGACGAAAGCGGCAACCTCTATGGTGTACGTTACAATGACGGTATGTTCTGCTCTATCGACAAGCAGACTGCCAAGGTTAAGGAGATTGGTCTTACTGGTGTCAACCCTAAGTACAACGCTTCGGGTACATTCGACTATAAGACCGGCAAACTCTACTGGACAACATGCGAGCGCAACACCGACCAGAGCGGCTTGTACGAGATTGACCCACAGACAGGTGCGGCATCGTTCATTACCTCTTATCCCAACAACGAGATGGTAAGCTGTCTTTACATCCCACAGGAAGCCAACAACTTCAAGTTGGGCGAGATTGCAGATTTTACCGCCGACTTCAGCAACACAGCATCCACTACCGGTAGCGTGTCTATCACCGCTCCTTCAAAGGATGCAGCCGGCAAAACTATCACTGGCGAAGTAACCGTGCTTCTTTATGCCGACGGTTCGCTCTACTTCTCTAAGTCGTGCGCTCCCGGCGCAACCATCACCGAGGATGTTACACTCGACAAGGGCGCACACGTGCTCGAGGCTGTAGCTACCCACAAGACAATGGGCCGCACCACAAAGAAGCAGCTCAACGTATGGGTAGGTATCGACGGACCTGCAGCTCCTGCCAACTTCAAGGCTGTAAAGCTCGACGATACAAGAGCCAAGCTTACATGGGAAACTCCTACAATAGGCGCACACGGCACAGTCATCAAGCCTGCCTTGGTCTACTATTCTATCTACCGCAACCCGGGCAACGAGTTGCTTACCGACGAGGCAACCGGCAACGAGTACATCGACAAGATTACCAATCCAAGTATGCGTCAGTACACCTACACCATCGTACCTTATTATAAGAACGAGGAAGGTGAGCCTGCCGTATCCAACGCTGTAGAGTTTGGTAGCCCGATGACTATCCCTTACAAGGAAACATTCGATACATTCGACGCCTACAAGACATTCATCGTATACAACGCCAACAAGGACACAGGCTTCTGGGGTTGGGATCAGGCTGGCCAATGCGCCAAGTATCAGTACGACACATTCAATGCCGGCGACGACTGGCTCATAAGTCCAGCCCTCCACATGGAAGGCGGCATGTCGTACAAGCTCAAGTTCAAGGCCAAGTCGGACAGCCGTCTCTATCCCGAGTCGATGGAGATACGCATGGCAGACGCCCCATTCATCTCAAGCTTCAACACCGTGCTTATGGAGAAGACCGAGTTCAAGCACAAGGATTACCAGGAGTACGAGGTTACAATCCACTCTCCCGAGACCAACAACTACTACATTGGTTTCCATGCAGTGAGCGCCAAGGGTCTCTACTGGCTCTATCTCGACGACATCGAGATTGTTGCAGGTCCTAAGACCGGCACCCCGACAGCCATCACCGACCTTGCAGCCAAGCAGGTATTGGGCGGTGTACAGAAGGCCGAACTGTCGTTCACCACTCCTTCTACCGATATGTCGGGTGCTCCAATCACCTCTATCGAGAAGGTTAATATCTACCGCGACAACACCCTTATCCACACCATCAACAACCCGGCTGTAGGCACCAAGCTTACCTACACCGACCCCGCTCCTGCACAGGGCTACAATACATATAAGGTGACTTGTGTAAACAAGGACGGCGAAGGCACACCGGCTGAGGTCAAGATTTGGGTTGGCATGGACAAGCCTTGCGCTCCAACCAACGTTGTACAGACCACTACCGACAACAAGGTGGCTCACATAACATGGGAGGCTCCGCTGTATGGCGAGAATGGCGGCACACTCAACACCGACGAACTTACCTACAACATCTACGACAGCAAGGAGCGTCTTGTAAAGAAGGGTTTCAAGGGTACATCTTACACCGACAACGAGATCGACTGCAGCAAGGGTCAGCAGACCATCTTCTACTATGTTCAGGCTGTAAGCGCAGCTGGCGAGGGCGACGGAGCTGGCTCTAACTTCATAACCTATGGCGATGCTTACAAGAATGGATTTAAGGAGTCGTTCGCTAACGGCGAGTTCACCACATCCGACTGGATTATCTCTGTTATAAACCCAAGTCCGTACAACAACGAGTTCTATGGCCGCTACTGGGGCACCAAGCATGGTAAGCACGACCGCGGACCTAAGCCCGAGGCACAAGACGGCGACAACGGTATGCTTATTGCCTACACCGACTTTATCGACGTATCTTCTCGCCTCGTGTCTCCACGTATCAACGTGGCTGATATGAAGAACCCTGTGCTCAACTTCTGGTTCTACCACTACTACTCTTCTTCGGAGGATCAGTACTCGCACCCCAACGAGACCATGACCGTAGAGGTTTACCAGGACGGCAAGTACACCGAGATGCTCGAGAAGCCTATCATGCTTATCAACGGCAACGGATGGTACAGCTACTCTATCGACCTTAAGAAGTTTGTAGGCAAGAAGGACTTCCAGTTTGCATTCAAGACACACAACTTCTTGAGCCACGATATGCACATCGACAACATCACCATCGAGGATGTGCCTTCATACGACCTGGCTGCTACATCGTTCGTAGTGCCTGAGAAGATATCTGCAGGCTCTTCACGCGAGCTTACTCTCACCGTTGCCAACAAGGGTGTAGAGACAGCCGAAGCCTACTCGGTAGAGTTCCTCTGCGACGGAAAGGTATTCGAGAGCATTGCAGCTGACGCGCCATTGGCTTTCGCCCAGGAGCGCACATTCGCAGCTACCGTTGCTCCCGGCATCACAGAGATGGGCAAGACCCACACCTACTCGGCACGCATCGTCTTTGCTAAGGACGAGAACGCTGCCAACAACACCACCGAGGAGATTCGCTCAGAGGTACCAGCCAACAACCTTCCGGTTGTAAACAACCTTACACTGAAGAAGAGCGACAGCGGCTCTGCATTGGTTTGGGACGAGCCGGAGGAAGGTTCGGGCAACACATTGGTTACCGAAGGCTTCGAGAGCTACGAGGCATTCACCATAAGCAACATGGGCGACTGGAAGCTTGAGGACGTTGACAGGGGCTATACCTACACTATCGCCAACTCGGGCAGCTCTACAAAGGATTACGACTATCCTAACGCTGGCGAGCCTATGGCATTCCAGGTATTCAATCCTTCAATGATCAACCTCAAGTCGAAGCTTTGGACACCGTACCTCGGCAACCAGATGGCAGTTTGCTTCGACTCGGGCAATGAGGTAAACAACAACGACTGGCTTATCTCTCCAGAGGTTGTAGGCGGCACCAAGGTAACGTTTATGGCAAAGAGCGTAACAGCACAGTACGGCATGGAGAAGATGAAGTTCTTGTATTCTACCTCCGACCGCGAGACCGCAAGCTTCCGTCAGGTAGACGACGTTATAGCTGTACCAGCCGACAAGTGGACCAAGTACACCTTCACTCTTCCTGAGGATGCCAAGTACTTTGCCATCAACTGCGTGTCAGAGAACAGCTATGCTCTTCTTCTCGACGAGATAACCTACGAGAGCACAGAGCCAATAACGCTTTCACTGCTCGGTTTCAACGTATACCGCGACGGCGAAAAGATCAACAGCGAGTTGCTCGAAGAGGGCTACTATGTGGACACCGAGGCTCCTGCCGGCGAACATTACTATAATGTAACCACCGTCTACGACAAGGGCGAGTCGGCTTTCAGCAACCAGGTTAGCACAACTACCGGCATCGACGCTGTTGCCAACAGCAACGTCTCTGTATACACCAAGCAGTCGACCATCTACGTTAAGGGTGGCAACGGACAGCAGATCAGAGTGTACAACGTGGTTGGCCAGTGCTTCGAGAACAAGACTATCAACAGCGACAACTACGCCACCACCCTCACACCGGGTATCTACATGGTATCTGTAGGTGGCAAGACAACAAAGGTTGTGCTGAAGTAAGGTTAATAAAAAGAGAAAAACATGAACAACAAATTATTTATATCAATGGCGGCAGTTCTTATGGGAACTGCCACCATTAACGCCCAAACGGTCACCCCGCCTTATCTCAACGAGTTCGCCTCATCCATTGGCGACATGAAGGTGATAAACACCGACGCCGATTCGCCTTCCTTCATCTTCAGCAGCTATGGCGGAAATTCCTATGGTGGCGGTGTAACATATACCGGCAACTCAACCTATAAGGCCGACGACTATCTCGTTTCTCCAGCCTTGGAGGTTAAGGAGGGAAATATATACACCATCTCCTTCATGTACAAGAATGGCGCAAGCGGCAATCCTTACAAGGTGTCTATTGTAAAGGGCGACGCCGAGGACAACCTTACAGAGGTTATCGACTCGAAGGAAATAGACATGGCCTACTCGTTTGCTACCTTTAGCTGCAACTACGAGGCCAAGACCACAGGCACCGTCTACTTTGCCATACACATCGAGCGAGAGGCTGGAGCCGGAACCATTGCCTTCGACAACTTCAGCGTTTCGGCTGGCGTCTCAGCCAAGGCACCTGCTGCCATGACCAACTTTACAGCCACACCTAAGGTGGAAGCCAACAAGTTTGTTGTGGCTTTGGATGCTACAGCGCCTACACTAACCCACTCGGGAGCTGCTCTTGACGGCAAGGTTAAGGTTACGGTAAAGCGTAGCGACGACAAAATCATTGGCACTAAGGAAAACGTCAACCCCGGCGACAAGGTTAGCATCGTCGACGAGGAGCCGCTTAGCAAAAACACCACCTATACCATCTGCGCCGAGAACGAGTTTGGCACAAGCACCACTGTAGACGCCGTATCCAACCCGACATTCGGCACACCGGCAGCTGTCAGTGGCTTAAGCCTCACCCAGGACAACAACAAGATTGCCCTGCAATGGGAAGCCGTAACCACATCGGCAAGCTCGGCTACAGCCATCTTCATTCCTTCGGAGGTTACATACAAGGTGGTTCGCGTCGTTGGCACAACCAAGACAGTTGTTGCCCAGGACCTCAAGACCACAAGCTTCAACGACACCTACGAGATGCCTGAGAGCGGTCAGGACGCTGTCTACTACACAGTGTCGGCTGTATACGGCACACGCACTGGCGCCGAGGGCACAAGCCAGACCGTCCTCATAGGCAATCCGTATAAGGGCGAGTATGCCGAATCGTTTGCCCAATATGCCTACAACACCAAGACATGGACCGTAGAGGGCAATACCGCCAACGTGTGGATGACTACATCATCGTCGTACACACCAAGCTGCAATCCGCAGGACGAGGACAACGGTATGCTTAAGTGCCAGAACACGGGTGCCAAGAACGTATGGATAGCATCGCCATTAATCAACGTCTCGGAGATGAAGAACCCCCGACTCGACTTCTACGTATATCAGGACCCGTCGCTTACATACACCAACGCCATCCAGACAATAATCCGCACAAGCAAGGGCGACACCGTCCTTGGCGACAAGATTGCTGTCAATGGCGGCACAAAGGGTTGGAACCGCTTCTCGTTCTACATCCCGGAGGACACAAAGGCTGGCGACTTGCAGATTGTGTTCAACGCTCTGCCCGGCAGCTATGCCGCTGTATGTATAGACAACATCACCATTAAGGACATCCTCGACAACCACCTTGTGCTCGAAGAGATGGACGTACCCGAAAGCGTAAAGCTTGGCGAGACATTCGCCATCAAGCCTGTACTTGAGAACAAGGGTTCTAAGGTTGCTACTGGCTACAGCGTCAAGCTCACCCTCAACGGCGAGGAGCTGGCTTCTGTCAAGGGCGACGACATAAACAGCGACACAATCCAGACGCTTGAGTACGAGTTCCGCGCTACACCTGCCTATGCCAGCAAGACGCTTACATTCGAGGCTCAGTTGGTGTACGACGTCAACGAGAGCACCGAGCCTAACAAGGTTAGCAAGACCGTAACTGTAGAGACCAACGACTATCCTACACCTACCGAGCTTGCCGCAAAGCAGGAGAAGGAGGCCATAATCCTTAACTGGACCAAGGCTGAGGTTCCTACAGAGGGCAGCCAGGAGAACGTAAGCGAGGACTTCGAGGGCTGGACATCATACACAGCTGAGGGCGAGAAGGGTTGGACCTTCGTCAATGCCAACGGCACCAAGTGTACCGGCATCGACGACAACCACGCCAGCACAACCAACGCTGTGATGATAGCCGACAACGTCAAGGGCTACGCTGCAAAGTCGGGCACCAAGGTGCTTGCCTTCTCTAAGCCTTACAGCTACAGAGACACACCCGACTACTGGGCTATATCGCCTGAGGTCATTGGCGGTCAGACCATCTCGTTCTCGGCTGTAAGCTACAACAAGTACGCCTACATCTCAGATGCCGACCAGTTTGTTGTATGCTATTCTACCGGCTCTACCGACCCTAAGGACTTCAAGCCTGTAGGCGAGGCTACAAACATCAAGAGCCTGCAGTGGCTCGACTACACCGCCGAGCTGCCTGCCGACGCTACCCGATTTGCCATCCACGTCACCAAGACAAACAATGACGGCATCTTCTTCGACGACCTCAAGTTTGTACAGGGCACCAAGCCTGTTGTGTTCAAGAGCTACAACGTCTATCGCAACAGCGAGCTTATCGCCACAACAGAGGATTGCACCTACACCGACAAGGACGTAACCGTAGGCAACGACTACATCTACAACGTGTCGGCTGTGTACGACCGCGGCGAGTCGCTCTGGTCTAACGAAGCCACCGTCCAGGTTGCAACCGGCATCGGCAACGTCGAGGGCAGCAATGCCAAGGCATCTGTACGCACCGTCGAGGGCGGCATAATCGTTGCTGCCGACAATGCGGCTGTAAAGGTTGTCACACCTTCTGGAGCACTTGTATACGCTGGCGTTGCAACGGGCGGCAAGCTCTCGGTTGCCTTACAGGCTGGCATCTACCTCGTACAGGTAGACGGCGCCACCTACAAGGTTTGCGTTAAGTAATAATTCCCTTCACTCGCCAAGACAGAAACTTAGGGCTGCAAACGTCCTTGGTCTCTGTCGAGGCGACAAACGATTATTTTACTTTATGAATAAAGAATTATCATTCAAACGATTCTATCTACTAATCGTATTGATAGCATTGCTACCCGCCATGGCATTGGCTATGCCTGCCAAGAAAGGCACCATAACCTACACTATGGCTAACGGCGAAAAGATAGAGGTGAAGCTGCACGGCGACGAGCACCATCACTTCTACACCACAACCGACGGATACGTTCTGTTGCGCAACGACAAGGGCGACTTTACCTACGCACGCAACGAGAACTCGAAGCTTGTAGACACCCACGTGCGTGCCACAAACATCAACCGCCGCACAAGCGAGGTTAAGACGATGCTTAGCACTATCGACCGCGACGCGTCCTTGAAGCTTCAGCAGATAAGCCGCGACGAGCTGATGCTTAAACGTTCGCCACGCTTCAAGGCTACCGCTTCCAACAAGTACGAGAGCCAGCTCAGCACCTTCCCCAAGACGGGTTCGCCACGTGTGTTGGTGCTTCTGGTTCAGTTCTCCGACGTCAAGTTTACGCTGTCTAACCCTAAAGAGGCTTTCAGCAACCAGCTCAAGCAGCAGGGCTACAGCGACAGCGGTGCCACAGGCAGCGTGCTCGAATACTTTACGGCAAGCTCTAACGGACAGTTTACACCACAGTTTGATGTCTATGGCCCTATCACCCTGTCAAGACCTATGAGCTATTACGGCGGCAACGACCAGGGCGGCAACGACCTTCACCCTGCCGAGATGATTACCGACGCCTGCGCACTGCTTGACGACCAGATCGACTTCTCGGTATACGACAACGACAACGACGGCGTTGTGGACAATATATACGTCTACTACGCTGGCTACGGCGAGGCCGATGGCGGTCCGGCTGCATCTGTATGGCCACACTCATGGGACCTGCACGAGGCCTTCAGCCAGCAGTTTGTCTTCGACGGTAAGCGCATCGACCATTATGCCTGCTCTAACGAGTTGCGCGACGGAGCCGGCTCGGTTATTGCCGGTATCGGCACCTTCTGCCACGAGTTTGGACACGTGTTGGGCTTGCCCGACCTCTACTCTACCACATACACATCGGCATTTACACCGGGCGAATGGTCTATCATGGACCACGGCAGCTACAACAACCAGACACGCACACCGCCTTTGTATAGCGTATACGAGCGCTACTGCATGAACTGGGTTGAGCCTACCGTCCTCGACGACCCCTGCAACGTAACCATGCGCAGTGCCACACACATTGGCCACTACGACGACGTGTACTTGATAAAGACCTCGAAGGACACCGAATACTACCTGCTTGAGAACCGCCAGCAGGATGGTTGGGACAGCTATCTGCCTCACCATGGTATGCTTGTATGGCACATCGACTTCGTTCCTGACATCTGGAATATGAACATTTGCAACGTTGGCAAGCAGTACATCGACATCGTCGAGGCTGACAACGACGCTTCGGCTTACTCTATCGAGGGCGACCCGTTCCCGGGCAGCGCCAACATCACTGCCTTTACCGACGACACCAAGCCTTCTATGCGCACATGGAACAACGAGAAGCTGTATGCGCCTATCACCGAGATAAAGGAGCAGAACGGTATCATCTCATTCATGTTCAAGGGTGGCAAGGACATCTTCGACCAGGTTGTGGCTAACGAGCCTACCGAGATTAAGGCTGGAAGCTTTACCGCTTCGTGGAACAAGGTGGACGCGGCTACGGGTTATCTGCTCACTGTATACAAGGTTAATGAGGACGGATCGAAGACAGTGGTTAACAACTACGACAAGGCTGAGGTAGGAAACGTGGACAACTTCAAGGTTACCGGACTTACCCCGCTTACCAATTATGCCTACGAGCTGTATGCCACAAACGGCCGTTTCTACTCTAAGGCATCCAACCTTGTAACACTCAAGACCCTCGATCCTACCATCGACTTCAAGAAGGTGGAGACGGCTGCCGCTACCGAGGTTGGCTCTACATCGTTCGTTGCCAACTGGAAGGCTCTGGAAGAAGCCGAATACTACACCATCAACGTGTATACCTTACAGCTTGGCACTCCGTTTGAGGACAAGGTCGACTTTGCCAACAACACCATTCCCGACAGCTGGACTACCGACAGCAAGACCTTCGACAGCCGTGCTGCCTACAGCGTAACGGCTCCGTCGCTTAAGCTTGGCGACAAGCAGTATCTGCAATCGCCTGTATACAAGCAGGATGTACGCGGACTGTCGTTCTGGTATCGTGGCAACACCGCCAACACCGAGAACAGCATCGTTATCTACGGACTGGCTAAGAGTGGTTGGGAAGAGATCGACCAGATTCCTTCTGTACTGAATACTGCCGGCGGCATCGAATACAAGAACGACAACATCAAGGCAGGCTACAGTCAGATAAAGATTGTCTTCGCACGTCAGACCACTGGCTACGTATTCTTAGACGACGTGGTTGTCTACTATGGCGGCAACAAGGAGGAGCTTCCTCTCAAGAGCTATACCGACCTTAACGTTGGCAACGTTACATCGTGTCTTGTCAAGGGCCTCACACCTGGCACCACATACAACTATGCTGTGTTTGCCCACAACGCCGACTTGCGTTCTATCGAGTCGCAGCGCATCTCGGTATCGCTGCCTACAAGCACCGGCATAAGCAGCACCACATCTACAGCCAACAAGGTTGTTGCTTGCGATGGAGGATTCGTTGTTACAAGCAACGGCTGCCACGAGGTTAAGGTGTACGATGCCTCTGGCCGACTGGTGGATGCCTTCAAGAAGGAGGCAGGCTCGGTTAAGCGCAGCCTCAACCAGCATGGCCTGTTTATCGTTGTATGCAACGGTGTTGCTACAAAGATTGTGATGTAAGCATATCTAAACGGTACACTCACCAACATTCCTCTTCCCCTCGCTCGGCTTTTCCGAACGAGGGGAAGAGTTTTTTTAGGCTCATCCGATATTTGGAGTGATACAAGCTGGGGGGTATCGGTGATATGCTGGCGTTTTAATATTCGTATAATGAACGTATAATATTCTATCGTG
>OIWQ01004484.1_pt1 | contig 11246 bp, 9 predicted proteins | sample 1587571 | NCBI WGS metagenome assembly OIWQ01 (sample SAMEA3888910, study PRJEB22519) | human gut metagenome | biome: human gut; feature: human-associated habitat; material: faeces | place: Denmark | collected 2010 | reverse complement strand
CACGGGTTGAATATCCTTGTATCTTCATCAAAGCAATCTGCAATGTAAGCCTGTCTACCTTAATCAAGATTTGATATAGGCATTGATTTTCAATGCTGTCCAGAAAATCCTCAACCGTTTTCACTTCGGGTTGCGTAGTATCTTCGGCAAGTTCATCAAGATATGTACCTGTTTCCTGCACTCGCTGATAATACCGTCTGTCGGAATTAAAAATCGCCCAATCGTGAATACGGAGTTTTTCTATATCGTCCTCATTAACACCTAAGTTTCGCAACTGCTTTTCCTCGGCTTCTTTCCAGAGCCGCCATTTCTTTTCTTCTTTGGCTTTGTTGTAAACCATAATGTGTACCTCCAATCTGAATTTTTTTGAAAATCCAGATTGGCAGGCGGAGAACGACAACCAACGCAAGAAGTAGCCTTGTTCTGTGTTAAGACATTTTTCGACAAACAAAAAGCCGCAAAGGTACTAAGACCTCTACGGCAATAAGCGCAAGCATATCTATAATCAAGAGATGTAATATCTACTTGTAAAATGTAAGAGTGCCACGAGTGAGTGATGATTTTTTCTAAAAGATAATCTTCACTCCACTGTGACACTCCGTAAATAGTAGCTGCTTCTGATGAGCAGCATTGCGGTCATATTCGACCATCGCATAAAAAAATCCCTCCAAACTCGAAAACGGGTTCGGAGGGAAGTTGAATTCTCATCTGGGCGTGTTTATACTGCCCACCAAAGCACCGTTTTTTTATTTGGTGGGCTGTGCTGCCAAATATTTATGAAATTATTTCTCTTGCAATAAGAGATTATATGCCCTATTGTAAGAGATTTCAGACCGTTTCATAAGAAGCCTCGTTTCTGTAAAATATATATAGTATGATTTTACAGGCACAAGGTGGTGAGCTTATGGACGAAAGAAATAATGATTTTGACTTCGATTTTACGCCAATCGGTCTGGCTATCAAAAAAGCCAGAACAGCACAGGGTATGACAAGAGAACAGCTTGCCCGTATCGTTGACTACGACCCAAGGCATTTACAGGCGATTGAAAATGAGGGGCAAAAGCCGAGTCTGGAGCTGTTTATTCAGCTTGTGACGATGTTCAACATTTCGGTTGACGAGTACATATTCCCCAATAAAGAAGTCAATAAAAGTTCCGCCCGCAGACGCTTAGACGCACAGCTCGACAATTTAGATGATAAAGAACTGTCCATTGTAGAAGCAACCGTCAATGGTTTATGTAAGGCAAAGGAGCCAGAGGATTAAAACCTCTGGTTTTCTTTTGCACATTTACGCTCTACGAATAATATTTAATCTGTGTCCCATACGGCTTAACAATTCATTGGTTATGCTTTCTGCACTTTCAGCTACCATCGGTGCTGTAATTTCTTCCTTTCCATCTTTACCAATCAGCGTTGCAATACTTCCAGTCTTAACATTGGGAATATCTGTTACATCAACTGCAAGTTGATCCATACAGATTTTTCCGACAATAGGGGCTTGCCGTCCACCAATCAGCACATAACTATTTCCACAAGACAGATTTCTTGGAAAACCATCTGCATATCCAATTGGTAATATGGCAATTAAACTATCTCGGGTTGCAGTAAAAGCCCTGCTATAACCAACACTTTCGCCCTGCTTTATCTTCCGAATTAAAACAACTTTTGCTTTCAAAGAAAGTACAGGTCTTAAATCAAGTTCTAATTTTGTTTTGTCATTAGTAGAGCTTAAAACACCATACAGAGCAACACCCACTCTGATATAATCACATTCAAGCTCTGGATAATTCAATAATCCATAACTACTTTGGATATGTACTTTAGGTATATTCAAACCGCTGTTTTTCAGCCAATCAAGCACTTTATAGAAACTGCCTATTTGCTTGTTTGTAAATGCAACATCATTTTCTTCAAGGCTGTCAGCCGCACACAAATGTGTAAAAATTCCCGCAACTTTGATGTGCTTCAAAGAAAAAGCTGCAAGGATTTTATCCTTATCTTCTGTGCTAAATCCAAGTCTGTGCATACCAGTGTCAATTTTAATATGTGCTTTAATGTCATATCCCTGTTTATTTAAAAGCAACGAATACCTATAATCTATCAAGGTTTGTGTCAGCTCATACTTACAAAGTTCTTTTGCCCTTGAAGGCGATGTATAGCCTAAAATTAGGATTTCGCTAGAGATGCCATATTTTCTCAATCGGATACCTTCATCAATGGTAGCTACCGCAAATGAAGAAACTCCTATCTGCTCAAGATATGTCGTCACTTCATACATACCGTGACCATAGGCTTCCGCTTTTACAACCGCCATCAATTCACATTTAGGTGACATTGCTTTTTGCAAAGTGTTTACATTATGCGCTAAATTATTTAGGTTGATTTCCAGATACGCTCTATCCGTATCGGCGGTATGTTTTGTCTTTTTCGGTTTCAGACGGCTCAATAACGCTGTTATAACCACTGCGAATACTACCGCTGCAAAGCAGACCGCAATATAATGAACAAGGCTGTTTTCAACAAGCAGGCTTTGTAGATGCAGTAATTTGGCAAACAATCGTATTACAACAATCATAAACGGATGAATGATATAGATAATCAATGATATTGTCCGTAATCCTGTGCGGCGTTTTCCTCTAAAGTGCAGAAGAAGATTAAATAAGCAATACACACTCGGAAGTAAAAGCACATACATACTGTCATGTTTCTGTATATCAAAATGATGTAAAGTAAGGGCTTCTCCAAACATAAGGGCAAAACAAACTATAAATCCTACTATACTTCTTTTTAACGATAGCCTGTTTTGATTATCAGAGATATATCCACCAAGCACAAAAAAGATTGGGGCAAAAAATATTCCGTTTCTTGTGTAATCTGTTAATTGGAAGATTAGATTGTAAAAACCATTTAAGCAGGAAACGCTTTTCACAATTCCATAATAACTATCTCCAAATAAGCCTATGATATAGAGTACAGAAGCTATCAAAAAGGCTTTGCGATAATGAATTTTCTTTACCAGATACCAAGCAATCGCAGCTCCGATAATAGATGCAGGAAGATACCACAAGTGATATAAAGTACCATCAAATACAATGTCTTTTATGATATTTGGCAAAAGGTTGTCCATTTTGAAATAACCGTTATAAACATTGATAGGTATGTATAAGAGTATTGCAACCCCATAAATTAAGGTTGTCTTTTTTATAAAAGCTCCCAGCTTTTCGGCATTACAGGTATATCTGGAAATCAGAAAAAATCCAGATGTCATAAAAAAGAACGGAACGGCTACACGGGATACAATGCGTGTACATATAAAGTTGCCTGTTTCACTAAAAGAAGAGAGAGGCGAAGTATGAATAGCAACAATCAATAAGGCTGCAATAAATCTAAAATAATCAATGCCAGAATAGCTTTCGTTTTTAGTCATCTGTTTTCCTCCATATGGTCACAACAAAACCGTCTATGTTATTACCAGAAATCTGATAAACACAATTTTCTGGTATTTTTATCAGCGTTTTGTCGTCTTTTGCAGGAACATAATATATTTCAATCTCAGCTCTGTGAGCCTGCTCAAAAAGATATTTTTTATCTTCCAGATAGGCTTTTATAAATTGTGTGTATTCTTCAAGTGAGAAACCATTTTCCTGCATAATTTTTGAGTGTGGGTATCCTACATATCGAAAATGCCACGGCTCGTGTGAAATTCCCGTGATTTCTTCTTTGTCCTTTGCATAGCGTTCGATAAATCCATAGTCTGGGGCTGCTTTTCTAAACTCATTACAGATACCGACATAGGGGAAATCGGGACGGATAAAATCTATTTCTTTTTCGTTCAATCCCAAATCAATAGCAAGTCCTGTCTGATGTTCGCTATGATTTGGCAGGGCAACATATTTTCTTGTAAAATCCTCTCCATTATCTTTGAGAGAGCCGTCATATATGGCTGTCTGTTCTTCTAATGAGCGATAACCGCTTACAGGAACGATAGAGTTACCTGCCGAGATTTTTTCAAAAATAAGCTGCAAAACATTTGCCACATCACGCTTCATAAGAATATTTGGAAAGCGTACATCAGCAGGAACTAAACCCTTTACATTGTTATCTCGTAGCGGATAATTTTTGTTGACGAGCAGCAAATTTCCACAATAAATTTCTTCCTTTTCAAGCTCAATCGTTTTCATCATTCCACATACAGACCTATCAGCTTATCCAACATTTGGGCGAACGATAGACCAATGCCTTTCATCATATTTGGATAGCGACTGTGCGAGGTAAAGCCTGGTATTGTGTTTACCTCATTAAATACAATTTCGCCAGACGGTGTATAAAACATATCCACTCTGGAAAAACCCGAACAGCCCAGAGCTTTATATATGGTTACAGCCGTTTCTTGTATCCGTTTTTCTGCTTCGGCATCAATCCTTGCAGGCATATATATCTTTGAAGATTTAAGTGTATATTTCTCTGTATAATCAAAAAAGCCGCTTGACAGTTCGATTTCATCAACTCTGCCAACAATCAGCTCATCTATGCCAAGTACGGCACAACCGACTTCAAAGCCGTTTATTGTTTCTTCAACGATGACTTCTGTATCGTGTTCAAATGCCAACTCTATGGCAGCATCAAGCTCTTGCTTTTCAATTACTTTTGTTATTCCAAAGGAAGAGCCTGCACGAACAGGTTTAATAAACAGCGGATAAGTTAAATTCGCTTCAATCTCTTTCATCGCTGCTTCTTTGTTAAAGCGTTTGAATGTTACCGATTTAGGAACAGATATACCCGCAAGGCTAACGAGCTTATGTGCCCTGTCCTTATCCATACAAAGAGCAGACGAGAGTGTATCACACCCAACAACAGGTATTCCTGCCAATTCAAATAATCCCTGCAAAGTACCGTCCTCGCCGTTCTTGCCGTGCAATACAGGAAATATCAAGTCAACCTTGATGATGTAGAATTTTTCTTCCTTAAATTCTATAAAGCCTTTTACAGAACGGTTTTGCGATACCGCAACAGAATACAGGTTTTCGTTATCCTCAAACCAAGTATTATTTGCAATCTTTTCTTTTTTGCCTGTGTAATGATACCAGTCGCCATTTCTGGTAATTCCGATTGGAACTATGTCGAATTTTTCTTTATTGATATTTTCAAAAACAGAAAATGCCGATTGTAATGACACCTCATACTCTGTTGAATTGCCGCCAAAAATAATAGCTATTTTTTTCTTCTGCATATTACGCACCTCTTTCTTCAATTTTTGTATCATTTGGTAGTTCATAACCTATTTCGCATTGGTTAATATACAATTCTGCTCCAGTTTCCCTACAAGTCTTTTTATCCCGTTCAGAACGATAAACGGGAGCGATTTGATAGGTTCGTCCATTTCGTTTAATGTAAGAAACTGACGAATTAAAAACTGAATATTCAATGTTTACGGGGCTTTGCGACAAAATTCGACCATACATATATTTATCATCAAAGCTAATCTCAATCTGGAAAGTATTGTCCGTATCGTTGCGGATTTTTAAATCTAACCACCCTTCGTTGATTGTCGCATCAGTTCCGCAAGGTAAATCTTCTGTTGTGGATGGAAATGACTCAACAGCGTGTCCGTGTCGCTCAACAACTGTAAGAGGTGTGTGTAAAAAAAGCCAAAATAACATATTGCTTAATTGACACAAACCTCCACCATAAGAGCCGACAATCTTTCCGTCAACAAGGCTTAATCCGTCCTTATATTTCTCGTGGTGGTCTGCCCACCGTACAAGCTGCCAAAAAGAAAATGTTTCATTTGGCTCAATAATCACCTTATTGATTGTTCTTGCGGCAAGTTTAAGATTATGTACCTTGTTAATTTGATATTTCATATCAAATCCACTGTTTTCATTCAGCATAAGTGATGAAGTTTCAAATACCGTATTAGGCAATAGTGCCTCAGATTTATTTTTGGCGTATTTGTTTCCGTCTATCAGCATTTCTAAATAAAACAGTTTTTTCCTTTGCCATTTACGGATAGGAAGTAAAAAGGGAAACACCTGTGTCAGTCTTTTTCTTTTCATAAATTCACCCTCTTAGTTTGTTTCTCCCAAATATTCTTCAAGGCATATTCCTCGTTTGTATATTTCGGTAGCCGCATTAACACCGACATATCGGTAATGCCATGGCTCGTTGGCTATACCTGTGATTGCAACTTTATTCTCTGGATAGCGATATATAAACCCATAGCGATAGGCATTTTGAGCGAGCCAGTTATAAACCTCATAACCATATGAATTTATGCCATCAGCATTTATATCAACGCCAAGACCAAGTTGATGTTCACTTGTTCCCGGAATAGCAACCCAGCGTTCTGTTTCTGTTTTTGCGTCGGATTCAGAATATCCTTTTTCGATATACTCCGCCATTGATTCATCGTATATTTGCTGTTGCTCCTGCTCTGTTCTGTAGCCGGAGGCAACAACAGGATATACACCATCATCCCTCATATCATCAAACATTTTCTGAAGCTGAGGGTATATTCTGCTGTCCACGCATTGTCCGTTTGATAGTTCTGTTAAATCGATTTCACTGTCAGTTTCAAGGGGATGCCATTTATTCACCAGTATCAAGCACCATTCTCCATCTGCTTCATTTTCATTACCAAAATCAATGGAAGGCAATGATGCCTTGTTGTATATATCTGTCCCTGCAAAACGCTGAACAAAGATGCAGGCTAATGCTATCAGTAAAATCAGGATGCAGATAAATAAGTGGGGACGGCGTTTCTTGGTTTGTTGGGTATGAGTTGACATCGTTTTTCCTCCCTGATAAGCTAAAAAAGCACGCTTGCTTTTGGTACTGTAAGTGTACCAAAAGCAAGCGTGCTTTTTTTTCGTTTCCCCACAAGAGTTTCCTATGTTTTCCTGCGGAATTTCTTACGATTTTCCTACAGGAGCGGAAGAGTGACTGTAAATTCGATTTGCTCATTTTCACTTTTTGCGGTAATTGTTCCGTTATGAAGCTCAACGATTTCTTTTGCAACTGCAAGACCCAATCCTGCACCTCCGCTTCTGGAACTTCGTGCAACATCAAGACGATAAAACTGTTCAAAAATGCGTACAAGCTTTTCTTTTGGAATGGTATTGCCGCAATTGGTAAACTGAATACACAAATTTTCACCGTTTTGTTTTACAGCAATATGAATCGTGCTGTCATCAAAGCTATAATTCACTGCATTTCTCAGCAGATTATCAAAAACGCGCTGCATCTTATTGACATCGCACTTTATCATAGTGTCTGGGGCTATTTCAAGCTCACATTTTAAATTCTTCTCTAAAAACATTGGTTTGAACTCGTATGTAAGTTGTTCAAGCATACGGGTCAAATTGACCCTGCTGTACTCAAGAGTGATATTAGAAAGATTAAACCGCGTGATTTCAAAAAATTCGTTAATTAAATCCTCAAGATGTTCTGCTTTTTCCAAAGAAATTGACAAATACTTTTCTCTTAATTCTTCGGAAATTTTGTTTTCGTCCCGCAGCAAAGTTAAATACCCAATTACTGAGGTGAGTGGGGTTTTCAAATCGTGGGCAAGATAAACAACAAGGTCATTTTTCCGCTGTTCTGAAAGCTCTGCTGCCAGTTTTCGTTGTTCAAGAGTATGCTTAATATGATTGATTTTCTTTTCGATTGCAGTTAATTCAGAAGGCAAAACAATATCTCCTGAATTTTCTTCTATCAGAGCATCTATACTACGGTTAATTTCTTTGAAATACTTGGAAAATTCATTTAGATAAAAGCGCAAAATAATTGCAAATAACAGTAAGGAAAGCACTACGAAGAAAAGACTCATATAATCTCTAATATATATTGAATATACATTATAAGCTCGGTCATAATCATGGTAGACAAAATTATCCAAAAAACCCACAAAAGTGTCTGCTATGTGCCCTTTTAAAAATAGAGAGTACAAGGCTGCTAAAAAAGCAAACGCAAAAAACAACATTCCAAAAGTTCTAATCAATAATTTGTTTTTAAGAAGACGATAATCATCTCTTTCGCTATTTCTTTTATTTTTCAATGGTATATCCCACTCCCCACACAGTTTTTATAAATTTCGGATTTTTTGCAGGCTCATTAAGCTTTTCCCTCAATCTTCCGATATGAGCCATAACAGTATTATTGTTATCAAGGAATTTCTCACCCCAAATATTTTCAAACAATTCCTCAGACGAAATAACTTTTCCTCTGTTCTCACACAAGTACCAGAGGATAGAAAACTCAATAGGTGTCAAAGTAACCTCTTTTCCATACAAAGTACATTTGTGAGTATTCTTGTTTATAATAAGTCCTCTTACATCATGTTCTGCAATGGGAGCATCTATTTCCTTGGTATTAGCCGCATTATTATAACGAACATAACGGCGAAGTTGCGTTTTTACTCTTGCTACAACCTCCAAAGGATTGAAAGGTTTTGTAATGTAATCATCAGCTCCAATGGTAAGTCCCATAATTTTATCAGTATCCTCAACTTTTGCCGTCAGCATTATAATAGGATAATAATACTGTTCTCTGATTTTCTGACAAATACGAAATCCATCAATATCTGGAAGCATTACATCTAAAATTGCCAAATCCAAATTTTGTGACTCGATACATTTGAGAGCGTCCATACCATTATAGAATTTATGTACCGTGTATCCGTCATTTTTTAGATATACCTCAATTAAATCGGCTATCTCTTTTTCATCATCAACTATTAAAATATTTTCATTCATATTATTCGCACTCCTTATTAACCTTGTCTGGCAAGGCTTCCATAATATCTCCAAAATCGCAATTCAAGTATTCGCATATTTCCAATAATACAGGGAGCGTAACATTCTCATTTTTACCAAGTTTAGCAAAAGTGCTTTTACTTGCTCCGATAGCATCTCGAAGCTCGCCCTTTTTCATATTCTTATCAATTAAAAGTTTCCAAAGTTTATTATAACTCACTCGCATTTGGCTCACCTCATCAGGATGTTTTTCCTATTATATCATCAAAAGTCCAGAAAAGCAATGTTTAGGTTCGCATATTCAAACTTAAGTTGCAAATATATAGTATATGTATTGAAACCGCCTGTTATACAAGCGGTTTCTGTTTTTATTTCGTGTTTTAATAGGCAGGGACACCGTAACCGAGGATTTCATAATATCCGACAGGATATTGTTTCTGCCTGCAGGTGTCGCCAGAATTACCCTCAACGGTGTAAACGATGCCGTTCTCGACTTTCTCAACAATTCCCGTATGGTCGGAAACGCCGTCCTGTCCGTTTTCATCGTCCCAATCAAAGAAAATGATTTGACCTGCCGACGGCTCAAAGTCGTTGTCCTGCCATTGCCCACGGTCTTTGAACCATTGCACCCCGTTGACGCAGCCTGCGAATTTTGGTATCACGCCACTGTCGATATAGCCGCACTCATTCGCACACCAACTTACAAAGCAGGCGCACCATTCTACACGCCCGTCAAAGCCGTACCAAGACCAATAGGGCTGACCACCCACATTGCCGACCTGCGACAAGGCAACGGTCACGATTTCACCGTCACCAACAGAGATACCGTAAAGCACCGCAGACCAGAGCGAATTGTTTTCCTCGGCAAGTAATTCCGATAGCTGCTGCCGCTGTTCCTCATTAAAGCCGTATTGGTCTGCCATTTCATCAGCGGTCTTGTGACTGACCGTGATATAGAGATAAGTCCGTGTAACGATGGTTTCGGTCTGCACGATATTCCCGTGACCGTCGTCGCTCTCGGTTATCTGTGTTTCGGTCTTGCTTTCCGTTCTGCTGCTGATTTCGTTCATCTCCCAGAAAATACCCGATAGAAGCTGCTTTTTACCCTCGTCCATCGTCGCCACTTCCTGCGGATTGTCTGGGTCGGTGGCAGTCTTTACGGAATAGACCGCAAGCACCTCTTTCCAGACCGCACGGCTTCCCGACATTTCCAGAACATCATAGGTCGTGCTGCTTTGGATTTCGTCAAGACAGGTATCGTATTCGGCGTTGATTTCCCGAACAACACTCTGCATTGTCATACCGTTTCCAGAGTCCTCGCCCGAAAAGAAAATACCGAACACCGAGCCTGCAATCAAGGCAATCAGACAGATAACAATAATAATCACAACGGCAATCCAACCGCCTGCGGCAATGGCGGCTACAAGCGCCTTGACGCCTGCAATAATCGCCTTAACTGCGGCAATCGTAGCTTTTACCGCCGCTTTCACCGCTGTAACCGTAGCCTTGGCGGTGGCTTTTGCCGCCTGTGCCGCTCTTTGAGCCGCTTTTGCCGAAGCCTTTGCCGCTGCCTTCGTTGCTTTGGCGGTATGCTCGGCTGTTTTGATAGCTGCCTTAGAGGTAGCCTGTGCGGTTTTAACGCTTTTCTGGGTGGTCTTGACCGTGCCTTTTGCGGTCGCCTTGACCGTCTTTTCTGTATTTCGGGCGGTGGTCTTGACCGTCTTTTTGCCTTGCTGTCGGGTTTTGATAAACTGGAATTTTGCCCTTTGTGTGCTATCGGGAGCAGAGGAACGGCTTGCAGCCCCGTGACGGATCTGCAAGCCGTTGTTATTCTGTTCGGCGGCTTTTGCCGCCTTTTTCTGTTTATAGGACGATATTTTATTCTTTGCTTTGCCGATATTTTCCCTTGTTTCCTTGACAGCCTTTTGCCCTTGCTTGTTAAATTGGTGGATACCCTCGTCCTTGATACGGTCAGCTCCGTAGGAAAGCCTGTCAGCAGCATATTTCGTAGCGGAGCTTTCATCAGCATAGCAGCCTTGTTCCGCCTTATCCTTTGTTTTTGCATAAGCGGACTTCATACGCTCGGTAGCAATGGCGGCTTTGTCTATGGTCTTTATTGTGCCTTTGACCGCATCTCTGGTTTTTATATCAGCCATTGAAAGCCTCCTTTCCTTGAAGCGGTGCGGATATTAGGCAACCTTTTTTGCCACTACGACAAGTCTGCCGTTTTGTGCGGAGTATTCGCAGGTTGAAAGCGTAATAAGCCTGTCGCCGTATTCTGCGGTAACACCTGTATCGTACAGGGCAAGCTCCTTGCACTTGGCGATATAAGCGTTAAAGGCGTTTTCGTCCTCTGCGTCCACAAAATCGTAGTAGCGGAAGCCCGCCGAGCTGTACGCAACCGTTTTGAACACGGCAATGATTTCATATTCGCCCCGCTTTGTGAGGGTATCAAAACGAATGGTCTTGTGTTCCTCGTAAAAATCCTTGCTC
>OIWQ01004478.1_pt1 | contig 11260 bp, 10 predicted proteins | sample 1587571 | NCBI WGS metagenome assembly OIWQ01 (sample SAMEA3888910, study PRJEB22519) | human gut metagenome | biome: human gut; feature: human-associated habitat; material: faeces | place: Denmark | collected 2010 | reverse complement strand
CGTTGACGGCGATGCGGATGGCCTGAAAGCTCCGCTTGGCCGGGTGCTGCTTTTCGCGCAGCGCCTGCGGCGGCATTGCGCCGCGGATGACGGATGCAAGCTCCAGCGTCGTCTTGATCGGATGCTCGCTGCGTGTGCGTTCGATGGCCGCGGCAATGAGCGGTGCGTAGCGTTCCTCACCGTACTCGAAGAGGATGCGGCGCAGCTCCTCGCGGGGCCATGTATTGACAATCTCATAGGCCGTCAGCGCGTCGTCCCGGTTCATCCGCATGTCGAGCGGTGCGTCGGTCATATAGGAGAAGCCGCGTTCGCCGTCGTCCAGCTGCGGCGAGGAAACGCCGAGATCGAACAGCATTCCGTCCACCTTGGGGATGTCCAGGGAATCCAGTATTTCGCCAAGGTCGGAGAAGTTGCCGTGTACCAGCGTGACCTTGTCCATATGCTCCTTCAGCCGCTCCCGCGCCGCGTTCAGCGCGACCGTGTCGCGGTCGATGCCGATGAGGCGTCCGCCGGTCAGCCGCCGGCAGATCTCGAGCGAATGGCCCGCGCCGCCGAGCGTACCGTCCAGATAAATACCGTCCGGGCGGATATTCAGAAGCTCGATGGTCTCGTTCAGGAGAACGGATTTATGTGAAAATTCCATCAGAATCCAAGCTCCTCCATGACCGCCGCCAGATTCTCCGGCGTGAGCGTCTCGCTCTCCAGCTTCTCATACGCCTCGCTGTCCCAGATCTCCGCATGGCCGCCCTGGCCGATGAACGTGACCTCCTGCTGAAGGCCCGCGTACTGCCGCAGCTCCGCCGGGATCAGGAAGCGTCCCTGCTTGTCCGGCTCGCACTTCGCGGCATTGGCGAAGAGGAAGCGCATCTTCCGTGCCTGCGAGATGGGCAGTGCGTTGTATTTATCCAGGATGCCCTGCCAGCCCGCCTCGGTATAGACGGAAAGGCAGTGATCCAGTCCGAGCGTGACATAGAAGGCGTCGCCAAGCTCCTCGCGCAGCTTCGAGGGAACGAACAAGCGACCCTTGGGATCGACCGTATGCTTGTATTTTCCGTACATTCCCTCTCACCTCGCTCCATTTTAATCTATTTTACTCCACTTAGCTCCACTTCACTTATATAATAAGGGCCGCACCCTTAAAATGCAAGTCCTTTCTTGAAAATTTCTGCGCAAAATTAACCCGATTTTTTAGGCAGTTTTTCGCCGTTTTTCGTATTTTAGAACGTTTATTTAAGAATAACAAAATGTAACGGAAGGGCAGGCGCTTTCAGCCGCCTGCCCCCATAGTCTCCAGCACCGAGATCCCGTTTTCGTCCGCCGCGACCGTCAGCCTGCGCGGCGCATCCTTTTGAAGCAGGCGCTCGGAAAGCGCCGTTTCGACCATGTCCTGAATGCGGTGGCGGACACTCCGCGCACCGCTGTCGTCCTGGCTGCACAGCGCGGCAAGATACGGACAGACCTCCTCGCTGATCTCCAGCTCCAGGCCGCGCAGCGCGGCCCTCTGCACCATCTGCCGCAGCTGCCGCCGTGCAATCTCGGCAAGGTCGTCCTGCGAGAGTGGACGGAAGGTCGTGATGCAGTCGATACGCCCCAGAAGCTCCGCCGGGAACGCCTGCCGAAGAATTCGTTTTGTCCGGTCCTGCGCGCTGCCGGGCGTGAAGCCGACACCGTTTTTCACCGATTCTCCGCTTCCCAGATTGGAGGTCATGACGACCATGGTGTTCTTGAAGTCCACCGTCCGGCCGAGAGAATCCGTCAGAATGCCGTCCTCTAGAATTTGCAGCAGCAGTCCCGTCACATCCCGGTGCGCCTTCTCCAGCTCGTCGAGCAGCACCACACTGTACGGCCTGCGGCGCACCTTCTCCGTCAGCGTTCCGCCCTCCTCATAGCCGATGTAGCCCGGCGGCGCGCCGATCAGACGCGTCACGGAGTTCGGCTCCATATATTCCGTCATGTCGATGCGCACCAGCGCGTCGCGGCTTCCGTAGACACAGTCTGCCAGCGCCTTGCACAGCTCCGTTTTTCCGACGCCCGTCGGCCCCATGAACAGCAACGATGCCGCCGGGCGCGTGCGCTCTCCGAGGCCCGCTCTTCCGCGCAGAACTGCCTTCGAGACCTCTTCGACCGCCTGCTCCTGCCCGACGATCCGGCTGCGCAGCTCCTCGCGCAGGCCGAGGAGCTTTCCACACTCCGGAGCCGTCAGCTTCCCCGCCGGAATGCCGGTGCGCTCCGCGACTGTCTGCGCCACGTCTTCGCGGTCAAGCGCGCGCCCGCGCAGGCTCTGGGTCACGCTCATCTGCTGACGCATCAGCGTTTGCAGCCGGTCGCGCAGGACTGCCGCGCGCTCGTACTGCCCCTCCGAGACCGCCTGCTCCAGCTCCTGCGTCAGCGACTGCCGCTTCCGCTCGGAGAGCCGCCCCACGCTCCGTTCTCCCTCTCTCAGGAGCACGCGCGCCGCGCTTTCGTCAAGCAGGTCGAGCGCCTTGTCCGGCAGAAAGCGGTCGGTCAGGTACCGGCACGACAGCTCCACCGCCGCATCGATGGCCTCCTGCGTGATGCGGATGCGGTGATGCGCCTCCAGCCCGCCGCGCAGGCCAAGGAGCATCTGCTTTGCCTCCTCACGCGACGGCTCGCGCACCACGACCGGGCGAAAGCGGCGTTCGAGCGCGGCGTCCTTTTCGATATACTTCCGGTATTCTGCCAGCGTCGTCGCGCCGATCATCTGAAGCTCGCTCCGACCCAGCGCAGGCTTGAGCAGATTCGCTGCGTCGATCGCGCCCTCCGCGCTTCCGGCGCCGACCAGCGTGTGCATCTCGTCCACAAAAAGGATAATGTTCCCGCAGCGGCGGATCTCAGCCAGAATGTCGCGGACGCGCTCCTCAAATTCGCCGCGGTATTTCGTTCCCGCCAGCACGCTCGCCATATTCAGGCAGAACAGGCGCTTTGTCCGCAGCGGCTCCGGGACGTTCCCGGCAGCGATCCGCTGCGCGAGTCCCTCCACAATGGCCGTTTTCCCGACGCCCGGTTCGCCGATCAGCGCGGGATTGTTCTTGTTTTTCCGGCACAGGATCTGCAAGACGGCAGATATCTCCTTCTCGCGCCCGATCACAGGGTCGCTCCGCGACGCCTTTTCCAGCATATTTTCACAGTATAGCTCCAGCAGCTTCGTAGTGGTTTCCCTCCTGTCGTTTTGTACCGGACGCGGCAGCCGCAGACTGCTGTAGGCATCGGAAAAGACACAGTTCAGATCCGTCCCGCCGCCCAGCAGAATGCATGCCGCCGTACACCGCTCTTCCCGCGTCAGCGCGAGCAGCAGATGCTCCGGCTCGATGCGTTCCATATTCAGCATGGCCGCCTCCCAGCCTGCCTGCCGGAGCGTCTTTTTCGCCCTTGGCGAAAGCCCCTGCAAAAGCGGTACGCGCCTGCTCCCGCGTCCGGTCTGCGACAGCAGGAGGCTGCGGAAGCTCTCCGCCTCCCAGCCCGTGCGCGTCAGCACGCGGCAGGCCGCAAGCTGCTCCCGGCGGAACATTGCCAGCATCAGATGCTCCGTCCCGACATAGCTGTGTCCCATCTCCCGCGCCAGCGCATACGCCTCGCGCAGGAGGCTCTGCGTGTCCTCCGAAAGCGGCCGTTTTTTCAATCTGCGTCACCTCATTTCCAAGAAATTTTCGCCGCGGCCTTCTTTTTTTATACGGTATCCACGAAAAAAACATTTTTTCCATTTCGGCGCAGAATTAACATTTGCTTTTTTGAAAAACCGTGATAGAATAAAAGCGCATTAAAACAGATGGAGGTGCTATTATGGCATATGTTATCAGCGACGCTTGCGTCAAGTGCGGCGCTTGTGCAGACGCTTGCCCGCTCGGCATCATCACCGAGGGCGAGGACAAGTACGTCATCGACGCCGATCAGTGCGTGAGCTGCGGCACTTGTGCTGCGGAATGCCCCAACGAGGCTATTTCCGAGGAGTAATCATGTACATGGCAAAGAGCCTGTGCAATTTTGCACAGGCTCTTTCTCAATATTTCACTTTCAGGAGGCGTTATGGTCGAGGAGCTTTGGGGCGGCATCCGGATGCAGTACAGCGCCGGACAGTTCCGGCTGAGCACAGATTCGATGGTGCTGGCGGATTTCTGTACGCTTCCGCCGCGCAGCGCCGTCTGCGACCTCGGCTGCGGGTGCGGGAGCCTCTCGCTTTTGCTCTGCGGAAAATATCCGCAGGCGCAGCTCACAGGCATTGAGCTTCAGGCGGAGGCCGCCGCGTTTGCGCGGGAAAACGCCGTGCAGAACAGTCTTTCTGACCGTCTGCGCATCCTCTGCGGCGATCTTCGGGAGCACCGGACGCTGCTTCCGCACAGCAGCTTCGACGCCGTCGTCTCCAATCCGCCCTATTATCCCGCCGGGAGCGGCGGCGTCTCCGATTCCCCGGCGCTGGCTGCGGCGCGGACGGAGCTTTTCTGCACGCTGGACGATCTCTGCGCCTGCGCGGCGTGGCTGCTTAGAAGCGGAGGGCGTTTTTTCGTTGTCCATAAGCCGGAGCGTCTTGCGGAGCTGATCTGTGCGCTGAGCCGCCGCCGTCTGGAGCCGAAGCGCCTGCGTCTGGTGCTCCATCAGGCCGGAGGCCCCGTTTCCCTCGTTCTTCTGGAGGCGCGGCTGGACGGCCGTCCGGGGCTGCAATTTGACCCGGACCTTTGTCTTTACGACGCAAGCGGAGCCGAAAGCGCAGATTTCCGCCGAATCTATCATCATCAGGAGGCTTGACATGGCCGGTACGCTTTATCTTGTTCCCACGCCGATCGGCAATCTGGGCGATATCTCCCCGCGTGCGAAAAAAACGCTCGCGGAGGCGGATTTCATCGCTGCGGAGGACACGCGGGTGTCCTTGAAGCTTCTCAACCATCTGGAGCTGAAAAAGCCGCTTGTCAGCTATTATGAGCACAACAAAAATGAAAGCGGTCCGCGCATCGTCGAGCGACTGCTTGCCGGCGAGAGCTGTGCGCTTGTGACCGACGCCGGTTCCCCCGCCATCTCCGATCCCGGCGAGGATCTGGTCGCACTCTGCGCAAAGGCTGGCGTGTGCGTCTGCGCCATTCCCGGCCCCTGCGCGGCGGTCACGGCGTTGAGCGTCTCCGGCCTGCCAACCGGGCGCTTCTGCTTCGAGGGCTTTCTGTCCACGAACAAAAAAAGCCGTCGGGAGCATCTGGACTCCCTGAAATCCGAACGGCGCACTATGATTTTCTATGAAGCGCCGCACAAGCTTCAAAACACACTCAAGGATCTTACCGACGCCTTCGGGCCGGAGCGGCGCATCAGCCTCTGCCGGGAGCTTACCAAGCTCCATGAGCAGATCCTTCGCATGACGCTCGGCGAGGCCCTCGCCTACTACACGGAAAACGATCCGCGCGGCGAGTACGTTCTGATTCTGGAGGGCGCGGCCGAGGCCTCCGAGGAAGCATTGACGCTGGAGGACGCCGTCTCGCTTGCGCTGGAGCGCATCGCCTCCGGCACGTCCAAAAAGGACGCCGTCCGCGAGGTCTCCCGCGAGACCGGCTTCCCAAAAAATGCGCTCTATGACGCCGTCCTGCGTATGCAGAACGCAGATTGAGCTTTCCATAGAAAGGAGCGCCGCTATGGCGACCTCTCCCGATTATATCACCTATGTCTGCGACCAGCTGGCGGGCTTTCAGCCGCTCCGATACCGGAAGATGTTCGGAGAATATATGGTCTATCTCTCCGACCGGCCCATTCTCACCGTCTGCGACAACACCGTATACGTCAAAATGTATTCGGAGCTTGCGCAGCTGCTGGACAGCGCGCCATGCGCCGCACCGTATGAAGGCGCGAAGCCGCATTACATCCTCGATATCGAAAATCGCCCGCTTCTGGAGCAGCTCATTCCGCTCCTGACGGAGCTTACGCCGCTTCCGAAGCGGAAGAAGGCTTGACCGCCGATTATCCGAATAGAAAAAGCCCGCAGTCGAAAGACTGCGGGCTTTCGCATATTCATCAGCTTGCAGCACCTATGTTCAAAGCACAAGGCCCTTCTGAAGGATGATGTTCGCGTAGATGGCGCTCTCGCCGGACTGAAGGATGCAGTAGCACTCCTTTGCGCGGTCATAGAACTCGAAGCGCTCATATGCGCCGAAGGCCTTCTCGCCGCACTCGTCATGCTTGGCGACGATCTTCTTGTATTCCTCCCAGACCGGGATCTCCTTATCCTTGTCGCAGTCCATCTTTTCCATCAGCATGACGGGCGTTTCGACGTAGCTGTCCAGCGGGAACACCTCGAGGATCGCGTCAAGCAGCTCCGGCACGCCGTGTCCGTCGGCACGCAGGAAAATCGTATTGCCGCTCTTCGCCATCGAAGCGCCGGGGAAATTGCCGTCTCCGATGCACAGGCGGTCGCCGTGGCCCATCTCGCTGAGCACCTTCAAAAGCTCCGGGGAAAGGATTTTGGGAATCTTCTTGAGCATTGTTTTTTACCTCCAAATATTTTATCAATCCTGTAAATGGAACGCTTCCTTGATCTCTTCGATCTCCGGGTCGGTGATATGGACGATCGGCCCGATCTCCTGTGCGCTGATGATCGAATGTGCGGTGGACTCCATGACCTCCAGCCGGTCAAACGCCTGAAGCAGTGAGCCGCCGGTGACGATCACGCAGTCGTTTTCCACCATCACAGCTGGGCAGCTCGGCACAAATTCCTTCGCCATCTGATCCGGATTCGTGTAGATCTCCTCATACGGGATCTTCTTCACATCACGCAGAAGGATATAGCTCTCCGGAATGGTGCGCGCGTCGAACGCCGCATCCGTCACGGCAAAGGCCATCGCGTGGACGGGATGCGCCAGCAAAATCGCCTGAATGTCCGGGTGCGTCTCGTAGATCTTCTCATGCAGATGCACCGCGCGGGACGGCGTCTTACCAAGCTCCTTCATGCCTGCCTTGACGCGGACAAGATCGTCCTCCTCAAGGTAAGCGCGGTCGTAGTTGAACGGCGTGATGACGAAGCTGCCGTCAGCCAGACGGACGGAGTAGGTTCCGTGGGTCGCCGTGAACAGGCCCATCTGATAGGAGCGGTGGATCAGCGTAATCATATCGCGCCGCGCGGCCAGCTCCTCGGACGAACGGCTGTTGGGGATAAAGTCGTCCATCTTCGTGTGGAAATTCGTCTCGCTCATGCGGTAGGCATCGGCGGGAAGCTCGTGGATATTGCCGACCTTTCTGCCGAGCACTTCGAGCGAGGCCGTGTAATTGAGGGTCTCAAAGCGCTGGAACGCCGTGAACATATCCGGCGCGCCGACACAGACGCCATGGTTTTCCAGAATGGCGATATCGCAGCCGTCGGCGAACACCGCTCCGACGTTCGCGCCGAGCGTCTCGCTGCCGGGTACGGCATAGGTCGCAATGCGGACGTCCGGGCAGACGCGACGCACCGTCGGGATCAGGTCGAGGCTCGGGCACTGGCGCACGATGGAGAACGCAACCAGCGCGGGCGGGTGCGCGTGGAGCACGGCGTGCAGGTCGCTGCGCATCTTATACACGGAGATGTGGAACGGCAGCTCGGACGAGGGCTTGTGCGGCCCGATCACGGTGCCGTCCGGCTTGACGCAGATGATGTCGCGCCGGGTCAGCGTCCCCTTGTCCACGCCTGCGGGCGTGATCCAGATGTTGCCGTCGTCGTCACGGATGGAAAGGTTGCCGCCGGACATGGTCGTCAGCCGCTTATCATAAATGCGCTGCATGAACATGACCAGCTGGTCTGCCGGATGGATGTATTGAATATTCATAATCTTCCTCCTTTTGGGGTCTTTGGGTTAATCATCGAACACAATGACCAGCATTGTGAAGGTCTGCTTGTTATAGGTATTGGAGAAGGTCACAACGGTCGTGCCCGCATGCTTCGGCGTTATGGTCATCGGCGTGCTGGAGCCCCATTTGTCCTCGGTGAACGCAACATCTGCCGAATCGCCGTCCAGCTCTCTGCGGACGATCGAATTGGGGTTGAAATCGGTCGTCAGGAGTACGCTTCGCGGCGCGTCCGACGTTTTCATCACGACCACGGCCTCGCTGATGCGGAAAATATCCGACGCGCCGCCCGGATTGTGGCCGTTTGCAAAATCGACCAGCGCGTCAAACGCCTCGCTCTTTGCATTTTCGCCTTCCAGCTCCGATGCATTGGCGTCGGCCATTTCCTTCCACGCTTCCTCCGAAGCCGCCAGATTTTCGTAGGATGCGGACACCTTCTCGAGCTGCGCCGTCGTATCCGCAAGCTCCTGCTCCAGCTCACCGGCGCGGCTTTCCGCAAGCTCAGCGCGTGTCTCCGCGTTTTCCGCGCGCTTCTGTGCGTTCTCAAGCTCCTTCTCCGACTGGCGGAGCGTCTGCGCCGAATCTGCGGCCTCGCTGCTCAGCTGCTCGTTCTCGCCGGCGCTTTTGCGGCTCTGCAAATACTGGTAGGCATTCAGGCCGAGCGCTGCCGCGAGCAGCACCGCCAGCACGATCAGCAATGCCGGACTTCTTCCCGTTCCGGGCTTTGGCGCAGGCTTTGGCTGCGGCACAGGCTTCGGTGCAGGGTCCGGTACTGGCTTCGGCTTGGGCGTGGGCGTGGGCTTCGGCCGCGGTGCCGTCTGAACGTTCGCACCGCAAAAGCGGCAGAATTTGCTGTTCTGCGGCAGCTCACTGCCGCAATAAGGACAGTTCATACGTTTCTCTCCTTCTGTTCTTTTCTTCTGTTGTCTGATGTTATTTTATCATCTTTTTCCCGATCTGTACATATCCAAATACGCATTCTTCCAAACAAAAGCAGCATGGCACGGCATCGTAAGCGCATGCATCCCAAAAGCGGCGGCGCGTCACAGGATGCGCCGCCGCTTTGTTTTCTCTATTCAGGACTGCGGATATCGGACCAGTTCATAGAACGCGCCAAATTCGCCGAAGCGCCGCGTTCCGGCAAGCTCCATGCCAAGGCGGACGCAGAGCACGCAGAAATCCTCGGCCAGCAGCGGGATCACATGGCCGAAATTGCCCTTCCAGTGGCAGCAGGTGCCGGGCCGGAGCAGGATCGCCGGAGAGCTTTACCTTTTCTGTCATTCTTCCTCACATCTCCATTTCCATATCCATTTCCGGATGCTCTGCGCCTGCCCATATCGCGTTCGCTGTCATCCAGATCAGCAGCGCCGCATTGCCGGAGTCCTGGCTCAGTACAAAATCCATTGTCGAGACCTCCGCTCCGGCCAGCTTCCGGATATCAGGGATCAAAACAAAAATGATCTGCCACGTCGGCATATGAAACACGAACATCCGGCGCGGCAGGACCGTTTTCCTTGTCAGCACGGCAAAGGCGCTGCTGAGAATGAGAAGGAGCATTCCCGCACCTATACCGGCCGTCGGGAGGTATGCGCTGCTTCATACTTTGCTCTTTCGCCTCTTGGTTAGTCAGCTCTAACCATCATGTCATGGAAAAGCCGCTCTCAGGCGGCGATCTCACTGGTCTCGCTCTTGCTTCTGGTCTCTTCCGCAGCTTCCATGGCACGGCCGGACTTTTTGATTATATTTCAGCACCGAAATCCCGCTTTTTCAAGTCAGGCGCAGAAAAAACATACGAAAATATGTCAGATACCGCGCATATCAGAAGCCCAATAGCAGGATCTCTTTTGAAAAGCTGCCGTCTCCCCTGCGGCTGCATTTTTAATTTTGAATTTTTCAAAAACGGGCTTGACAATTCGTCAGATTATGCTATAATAAGCGAGCTGTTTGAGAAACAAGCATGCTGCTGTAGCTCAGTCGGTAGAGCGCGTCATTGGTAATGACGAGGTCGGCAGTTCGAATCTGCCCAGCAGCTCCAGAAAAATCCTTGAAACCGCACGGTTTCGAGGATTTTTCTTTTTTCTGTAAAACGGCTTTTTTGCCGCTTCCAACAAATCTTCCAACAAAATAACCCGTGCAGCCGCTACATGGCGGCAAGCAGCCTGACAAGCTCCGGTTTTTCAGCAAGAATCTGAAGAACTTTTTGCATCTCGCCTGTCGGTGCAAATGCCCCCGGCGTCGGCGTCTGAAAGAAATTTTCATCTACCTTTTGCGCCAGAAGCAGCCGCTCTTCGTTGTTCCTATGCGCATATACCTCTGTCAAAATGCGAGCCTGTGCGTGGCCGGTGTCGCCCTGAACCGCCTTGATGTTGCCGCGGCTAATCTGGAGCTTGATAGAGGTGCTGCTGTGCCGCAGACTGTGAAACACAACGCTCCGCAGCTCGTTTTCCTGAATAAACGTCGACAGCATTTGGTCGATCTGCCGCGGCTCATACGGGTGGCCGCCCGACTGTGCAAGAACCAAATTAAAATCCTTGTAGTCAGAGCCAAGCAGCATCTTCTCTTCGTCCTGCCGATTCTTCGTCTCGATCAGTGCCAGTGCAACGGTTGTCGGAAGGAAGACCGTGCGGACGCTGCTGGCTGTTTTCGGCGTTTTTAATGTGAGCATTGTCTTGCAGTTTGTCCGCTTCCACTCCGGAAACGTAAAAAAGACTTTGCTCCGACCGCGCTTTTCCAGTGCCTCCACGCTGCTCTTTTCGCAGCGTTTGAGTTCCTTGTTAATAAACAGCGAGGCGTTTCCAGAAGCAAGGGATTCCTCCGACAAGTCTACGCAGTCCCATGTCAGACCGAGAATTTCCCCGATCCGCATGGAGCAGCCGAGAGCCAGAAGCATCGCCAGCTTCAAAACAGGATTCTCACAAATCGCCAGCGCATATTTGGCCTCACTGGCAGACCATGAATCACGCTCTTTTTTCACACGCTGCGGGAGCGTTACGTTTTTTGCCGGATTGATAGCAATGTACTTCCAGCCGATGGCCTTTTTGAAAGCGCCGCTCATCAGTGCGTGAATTTTGACGATAACAGTCGGTGAGATTTTCTTATCCTTTTTCCGATGCCCCTTGAGTACGACAGCCGGTTGATCCAACAGTTTGTCATAAAAGACGTCCAGACCGTGCGTGGTCACGTCTTTGACCAAAACGTCTCCAATCGCCGGCTTAATATAATGCGCGATAAAATGCTGACTGCTGGATAGGTAGGAATCTCCCCAGTGCTTCAGTCCATAGAGCTGCACATATTCATCCAGCAATTCTCCCACCGTCACATAGTGATCCTTTTTCGGCGCAATGATTGTCTTGTTTTGGCGGCTCAAATACACCGAGGCTTCTTTCATATTCAATTTGTGCAATGCGCAGCTTCGCCGCTTCATAAGAATCAAATCGTTCTGAGAACGGCT
>OIWQ01004476.1_pt1 | contig 11264 bp, 8 predicted proteins | sample 1587571 | NCBI WGS metagenome assembly OIWQ01 (sample SAMEA3888910, study PRJEB22519) | human gut metagenome | biome: human gut; feature: human-associated habitat; material: faeces | place: Denmark | collected 2010 | reverse complement strand
CCTCAGGCATCAGCCCTGCGATCTCCTGCGATCTGATATAGGGTGGATTGGAAACGATCAGATCAAAACTGCCCTCTACCTTCTCAAACAGATCACTCTGTATAAACACCGCCTGCTTTTCCGCAAGCCTGTCTGCATTCTGTCTGGCAACTGCAAGTGCATCCTCAGATACATCGACGCCAACGCCGCTGCAATCATTGGAATAATGCAGAAGGCTCAACAAAATACAGCCGGAACCCGTACACATATCCAAAATCCGGATCCCGTCATGCAGATCACGCATGATTTCTTCCACCAGAATCTCCGTATCCTGTCTGGGGATCAGCACATGCTCATTGACCAGAAAATCCAGCCCCATAAAATTCTGCTCTCCAGTCAGATGCTGCAGCGGGATATGCGCTGCCCGTTTCTCGATCAGCTGCAGGAAATCATGCATTTTCTCATCTTCTATTTCCTGATCTCCATGCGCATATAAGGCATTTCGATCCGTATGACATATAAATTCCAGTAAAAGTCTGGCATCGAGCTCTGCATCCGTGATGCCTGCTTTTTGTAATTGTTCTTTTCCGATTTGATAGAGCTTGGCATACTGCATCTCGTCACCCTATCCTTACTCTGCTTTCCCGTTTTCTGTATCGGGTTCTACATCATCTGCAGCTGCATCCTGCATAGCTCCATCTGCGTTTTCAGCCGCAAGCTCTTCCGTGATCTTCTCTGACTCAGCTTCTACCTCCATCGCATCATCTACATCATAGCCAAACTCAGTCTTAAAATAAGCCTTCCAGTCAAATACAGCTTCTACTGATGCGATCGCCACTTCGATCATATCCTCATCCGGTTCCTTCGTTGTCAGCTTCTGCAGCCAAAGACCCGGTGCTGAAATGATCCGTACAATGATATTGTTGCTTCTGCCTGCAAGACGGATAATCTCAAAAGAAATACCCGCAATCACAGGGATCAGTAAAATACGGAGAGCCACACGTAAAACCGGCTGCTCCACACGAATGAAGAAAAACAGAATAATGCTGACCAGCATAACAAATAGCAGAAAACTTGTACCGCAGCGTTTATGCTGTCTGGAGCTTTTCTTGACATTCTCCACATTCAGGATTCTTCCCTTTTCGATGCAATTAATGCATTTATGCTCTGCACCATGATACTGGTAAACTCTTCTGATATCTTTCATCAGAGAGATCAAAGATACATACAAAAGAAAAATGATCAGTCGGATCAGTCCTTCAAATAATGCCAGCAATGTCTCATTGGCAACTACTTTTGTCAGAAAGCCCGCCAGGAAATACGGAAGCAGCATAAACAGTGCAACCGCAATCACAAGCGATAATACAACGGTAATGCCCATCAGCACATTTTCCGCTTTCTCGCCAAAGAGCTTATCTCCTAGTTTATCCAGCGCAGTATCTTCCTCCTCTTCTTCCTCATAAAAAGAAGCGGAATAGGTCATGCATTTCATGCAAAGTACAAGAGAATCCCAGAAGCCGAACACGCCACGGATGAACGGAAGCTTTGTCCATTTGGCTGTTCTTGGCTTGTATTCCTCTGTCTTGACTTCTATCTTTCCATCCGGCTTACGGACTGCGACTGCATAGGTATCCTGATTTTTCATCATAACCCCTTCCAAAACCGCCTGCCCGCCAATACCGGAGTAATGATCGATCGTTTTTTTCTTAGTCATTTCTATATCTCCTCTCGAAAATCCCGCTGCACTGCAGCGATACGGCTTCGCCACACTTGATTTTCTTTCCGGAAACCCTTCGCACAAACTCACTCCGCAATGCTCAGGGCTGCATTATGCGCAGATATTCACTTCTACAACCTGCTGCACAGCTTAATAAATATGGTAATTGATGCCATAACAAAAAAAGGTTGAGATAAGAAATCTCAACCTTTTACGTCAAACTATTTACTAACAACGCCGTATTTCTTATTAAACTTATCAATACGTCCATCAGTTCTAGCTGATTTCTGCTGGCCTGTATAGAATGAATGGCACTTAGAACAAATTTCAACGTGGATATCTTCTTTTGTTGAACCTGTTACAAATGTATTGCCACAGTTACAGGTTACAGTTGCCTGATAGTAGTTTGGATGGATTCCTTCTTTCATCTTTTTCACCTCTCTATATGAATTTACTTTCGTTTCTACATAAACAGCTTTATTATTGTAGCATAGGCTTTCCACTATGGCAAGCCTTTTTTATCAAATAAATTTAATTTTCTGTATCATCTTGACAAATTCATCGTTATTTCTCGTTCTGACAAACATATCGATGACCTTTTCCACTGCTTCATCCGGCTTCATGCTGTTCAGTGCCTTCCGGATCACATTGATCGCCTGCAGTTCTTCATCCGAAAGAAGCAGATCCTCACGTCTTGTACCGGACTTCGGAATGCTGATCGCCGGAAATACACGTTTTTCGGAAAGCTTACGGTCAAGCACCATTTCCATATTACCGGTTCCTTTGAATTCCTCGTATACCACATCATCCATCTTGGAACCAGTCTCTACAAGTGCTGTTGCCAGTATGGTAAGGCTTCCGCCCTCTCTCATATTTCTGGCTGCACCAAAGAAACGCTTTGGCATATGCAAAGCTGCCGGATCCAGACCGCCTGATAAAGTTCTGCCGCTCGGTGGAACGGTCAGGTTATAGGCACGTGTCAGTCTGGTAATGCTGTCAAGCAGGATCGTCACATCCTTTTTCAGCTCAACCAGTCTCTTCGCACGCTCAATTACCATTTCGGATACACGCTTATGATGCTCCGGCAGTTCATCAAATGTAGAATAGATCACTTCTACATTCGGACCTTCGATTGCTTCTCTGATATCAGTTACTTCCTCCGGTCTTTCATCAATCAGAAGAATGATCAGATGCATATCCGGGTTATTCGTTTTAATAGACTTCGCAACCTCTTTCAAAAGGGTTGTCTTACCTGCCTTTGGCGGTGATACGATCATACCACGCTGTCCTTTTCCGACCGGGCTGATCAGATCCATGATACGCATGGCAATAGAAGCTCCCTTCGTTTCCATCTTCAGTCTTTCATCCGGGAAGATTGGTGTCAGGTCTTCAAAGCTGATCCTGTGCTCCAGTTCCGCCGGATGCAGTCCATTGATCTTTTTGACATATAACAGTGCGCTGAACTTTTCTCCCTGCGTCTTCACTCTTGTATTACCGGTAATGATATCACCAGTCTTCAGACCGAATTTACGAATCTGGCTTGGTGCCACATACACATCATTTTCACCCGGCAGATAATTTGCACTTCTGATAAATCCGTATCCATCCGGCATTACCTCCAGGATTCCGCCAACTTCCATTCCGCTGTCCAGATCCGAACTGAGCTTTTCCGGATTTATTTTGCTTTTTTCATCTTCTGCAAGCATTGCTTCCACAACATCCGCTTTTTTCATCGTGGACACGCCTTTGATTCCTCTGGATTTTGCAATTTCTTTTAAATCCGCTAATGCCAGAGATTCATACTTTTCTCTCATTAACTTTATTACCTCCTGTTCCAGCCAGATTTTATCCCACCATCTGCTCCGTTATTTGCATATTATATTCGATTCTAAACTCATTGGGGATTTCGTCTGCATATAACTGCACACATCTACAATATGAAATAAGAAAGAACATTCCGCATTACGATTTGCTTCTATAGTATAACAAATAACTTTAAATAGTAAAGTACTTTTTACATTTTCTTGTGGTAAAGGATTGCAGACCTCAAAAAGATGTTATATCATTATAGGTAATTGTAAATCTATCAATTATCACATTACAGCAAAGAAAGAGGATAATAAAATGGCATCAAAAGAGCTGGCGTTAAAACTGCATGAACAATGGAACGGTAAACTGGAAACTACTGCAAAGGCATCTGTCAAATCAAGAGAAGATCTTGCACTTGCCTATACCCCCGGTGTTGCAGAACCATGTAAAGTGATCGCAGAAGATCCGGAAGCTGCCTATAAATATACAATGAAGGCAAACACGGTCGCCGTTATCTCAGACGGCAGCGCAGTTCTCGGCCTTGGTAATATAGGCCCGCTCGCCGCCATGCCTGTTATGGAAGGAAAATGCGTTCTGTTCAAGGAATTTGGCAATGTCAATGCCGTACCGATCTGTCTGGATACACAGGATACGGAAGAGTTGATCAAAACCATCACTTACCTTGCGCCAAACTATGGCGGTATCAATCTGGAGGATATCAGTGCTCCCAGATGTTTTGAGATTGAAGAACGTCTGAAACAGACGTTGAACATCCCTGTTTTCCATGATGACCAGCACGGAACAGCAATTGTCGTACTTGCTGGTATTATCAATGCTTTAAAGGTTGTAAATAAGAAGAAAGAGGATTGCAAGGTTGTTATCAACGGTGCGGGAAGTGCCGGTGTCGCAATCACGAAACTGCTCCTTACTTATGGTTTCCCGAATGTGATCATGTGTGATAAGGCAGGTATCATTTCAAAGGATTCCGAAAACCTCAACTGGATGCAGCAGAAAATGACAGAGGTAACCAATCCAAATAATGAAACAGGCTCTCTTGCTGATGCTTTAAAGGGTGCAGATATCTTTGTCGGTGTTTCCGCTCCGAATATTGTGACGCCCGAAATGGTAAAATCCATGAATCAGGATTCCATCTTATTTGCCATGGCAAATCCGGTTCCTGAAATCATGCCTGATGTTGCAAAAGCAGCCGGAGCCAGAGTCGTTGGTACAGGCAGATCCGATTTCCCGAATCAGGTCAATAATGTTGTTGCATTCCCGGGTATTTTCAAGGGGGCTTTAGAAGGTCGTGCCACACAGATCACAGAAGATATGAAGCTTGCTGCCGCACTCGCCATTGCTTCTCTTGTTTCCGATGATGAACTCAGTGATGACAATATTATGCCACAGGCTTTTGATCCGCGTGTTGCGGAGGTTGTTGCAAATGCTGTCAAATCACACATCTGATCCGATAGAAAGCCAGCTCCGGGAGGAGGCTTTGTATAAGCCGTACCAGAGCCTGAATGCCTATTTAAAAAAGAAATACGGCGAAAAAATATATAAGATTGCACTGGATGGCGGATTTACCTGCCCCAACAGAGACGGAACGTGTGGCACGCGTGGCTGCATCTTCTGCTCTGCAGGCGGCAGTGGTGAATTCGCCACTGCTATTCGTCAGAACAGTTCGATCGATGCGCAGATCACACAGGCACTTGCCCGTTTTGGCAACAAGCAGACCGGGCAGCGTTTTATTGCCTATTTTCAGGCATACACCGGTACGTATGCGGCACCTGAACGGCTGTATGCCTTGTATCATATGGCGCTCTCCCATCCGAAGATCATCGGGATCTCTATTGCCACAAGACCGGACTGTCTGCCTGCTCCTGTCCTCGATGTGATAAAACAATGCCAGATGGAATTTCCGGATAAATTTGTCTGGATAGAGCTGGGGCTGCAATCTGTCCATGAAAAAACAGCTCTTTATATCCGCCGCGGCTATCCGCTCTCTTGTTTTGAAGAAGCGCTTGAGACGCTGCAGACAATGTCCGTTCCCGTGATCGTCCATGTCATTCTGGGACTTCCGGGAGAGACACGGGCAGATATGCTCGCCACCATTGACTACTTAAGTCATAAAAATATCTTTGGGATCAAGCTGCAGCTTTTACATGTCCTGCGCGGTACAGATCTGGCGGCAGAATATGAGCGCGGCGTTTTTTCCTGTCTTTCAAAAGAAGCTTATATCGATCTGCTCTGCAGCTGCATTGACCATTTAAACCCTGCAATTGTTCTGCACAGAGTCACCGGCGATGGGCCAAAAGATCTGTTGATCGCACCTATCTGGAGTCTGCAGAAACGTGATGTTTTAAACAGCCTGCATAAAGCACTAAAAGCAGGCGGGCATTATCAGGGAAGAGATTTCGGGAACCACCGCCCATTATAAATCTGCTTCGCAGATGGGGCGGGGCTACATCATGCATCTTTGATGCATGACATTTATAGAAAGGAAGGGTATCCATGACACAGGATCCGTTGACACTTTATAAATTAATCGTGCTTTATATGCTGAACCGCGTAGATTTTCCGCTGACCAAAGCACAGATCACGGACTTTATATTAGAAAAAGAATATACGACATATATGAACCTGCAATCCGTTCTGGCACAGCTGCGGGACAGCAATATGATCATGGAACGCACGATCCGTAACCGGACACAGCTTTTGATCACCGAAGAAGGGAAAACAACGCTGGGATTTTTTGAAAACAGAATTTCACCGGAGATCAAAAAAGATATCGAGACTTACCTGCAGGAAAAATCCATTTCTTTAAAAGAAGAAGCTTCTTTAAGCAGTGAGTTCTTCAAAGGCACCGACGGCGAATACAAAGCCCATCTGATTGCCAGAGAAAAGCATGTGACGCTGCTTGATCTGACGATCTCTGTTCCGACAGAAACGATTGCCCAGTCTATCTGTGAAAAATGGGAACGCAAAAGCCAGGATGTATATCAGTTTTTGATAGAGCAGCTATTTTAAAAGCTGCTCTATTATTTTGCCATCCGTATCAGGCAGGTCTACACCAAGAACTGACGCAAGTGTCGGTCCTTCATCCCATAAATACATTTTAGGGATTTCTCCCTGACTGACACCATATCCGCTCATCATAAAGAAGGTTTCATATTCCGGTAATGCCGGCAGATACCCATGGGTTGCCAGCATTCGTTCCCCCTGCATCTGACCGACGTCTTCCTGTGGTTTTTCCATGCCATTCTGGAAGTAATATCCCGGCTCTGCTTCTAACATACAGATGCAGTCACCGTCCGCCCCCAGAGCAGCTGCATGCTTTCTGGAAAATATCTCATGCAGATGCGGTATTTTCTGCAGACAGCTTCTCAGATGCTTCATCACTGCTTCCTTTTCCTCTGCCGACATGATTGTCATTTGTTTTTTCAGCTTCTTTCCGGCATAAATATAACAACTGCCGTCACAGTGCTGCGCGATAAAATCATAGTCTTTGATCTTTCCGTCTGCTGTCGCCCGGATCAGCCCCGCTTTTTTCAGATAATAATTCGGATATAATACTGTATGGGTATCCATCTGGCAATGATCTCCGAGCACAACGATTGTCGTTTTCTCCATGTCTCCTGTTTCAGCAAGTGCCCGGCAAATGCCACCCAGTCTTTCATCGTGACGATCCAATGCTTCCTTGATCTGTGGTGCATCCAGTCCGTACAAATGTCTGTTGGTATCTACATCCGTCAGATGGATCAGAAACAGTTGCGGATCATATTTGCGTATCGTATAATCTGCTGCTGCATAAACAAAGTTATCAAGCTGTGGCTGTTTGATACCATCCATCAGATGTCCGAACTTCTTTAACAGCTCGATCTGATACAGCACCGGTCCATTTGTTGCCGATACCATGACCTGGCTCTGCCACCAGTGATTGGCAAATATTTCCGGTACGCAATACCGGATCCCGCTTTTCCCTGTCACCGGCCATAGGATAGATGCTGTGACGTATCCTTTTTCTGCCGCAGCTTCATACAAAGTCTTCCCATGGATAAAATGCTTCTGCCACATCCAGTCCGGGCTCTTTCTGCCGGGCTGCAGCTGCAGATTGTTGACAACACCATGATGCAGCGGTTTTTTCCCTGTCACGATCGACGTATGCGCCGGATACGTAATGGATGGATAGACACTTTCCACATGGTCACAATACCCGCTCTGTGCACGCAGCTTCTGAAAATTCGGTAATGTTTTTAAATAAGCAAGATCTCTCGCTCCGACTGCATCCAGCGAAATGACGACCATCCGCCGGTCTACTTTTCTTCTTTTAACCATTTCATATGCTCCTGTACTTTACTTTCATAGCCCATTGTTGACGGTTCATAAAAAACAGAATCTGTCAGCTCATCCGGCAGATATTGCTGCTGTACATAATGCTTATCAAAATCATGTGCATACTGATAACCCAGCCCATGTCCCAGCTTTGCAGCGCCCTTATAATGGGAATCCTGCAGATGCGTCGGCACTTTCAGATTTCCGGTCTTTCTGACACAATCCATAGCTGCAGCAATTGCATTGTTGGCACTGTTGCTCTTTGGTGCGGTCGCAATATAGATCACTGCTTCCGATAAGATGATCTGCGCTTCAGGCATACCGACACGTTCTACCGCAAGTGCTGCACTGGTTGCAACCTGAATGGCATTCGGATCCGCCATTCCCACATCTTCCGCCGCACAAATCATCATACGGCGCGCTATAAACGTAACGCTTTCTCCCGCATACAGCATCTTTGCCAGATAATAAACTGCTGCATCCGGGTCAGAGCCGCGCATACTTTTGATAAAAGCAGAGATCGTATCATAGTGATTGTCTCCGGTCTTATCATAACGCACCACACGCTTCTGGATACATTCACTGGCAACCTCAAGTGTGATATGAATCTTTCCATCTGCGCTCCGTTCCGTTGTCAAAATACCAAGTTCAATTGCTGTGAGCGCTGCTCTTGCGTCTCCGTTTGCCACGTCAGCAAGAAAATCCAGTGCCTCCTCGTCAATGACTGCATCGTAAGCGCCCATTCCTTTTTCCTTATCATTCACCGCCCTGAGGATCAGCGTCTTAATATCTTCCGTGGACAGATTCTTCAGCTCAAAAATGATGGAACGGGACAAAAGCGCTCCATTCACCTCAAAATATGGATTCTCGGTTGTTGCACCAATTAAGATCACGGTTCCGTCTTCCACAAACGGAAGGAGATAGTCCTGCTGTCCCTTGTTGAACCGGTGGATCTCATCGATAAACAGGATCGTCTTTTTTCCGTACATGCCTTGATTGTTCTTCGCCTGCGCAATGACATCCTCCATGTCTTTTTTCCCGGCGGAAGTTGCATTGATCTGAAGGAACTCAGCACTTGTGGTATTGGCAATGACCTTTGCCAAAGTCGTTTTCCCGGTTCCCGGCGGTCCATATAAAATAATGGAACTTAACTTGTCAGCCTTGATCGCACGGTAAAGCAGCTTGTCTTTTCCGATGATATGCTGCTGCCCTACCATCTCATCCAGCGTCGCTGGACGAAGTCTGGAAGCTAACGGCGACTCCTTTTCTCTGTTCTGTTCTCTCATATAATCAAATAAATCCATACGAAAAGCCTTTCTTTTTGTCCGTGTACTGCGTACACTTGACTATTTTGAATATTCTGATTTCAAAACTTGCAATATTTGAGATCATAAATTCAATTTTTAGTATTTCATTTCAAAAATATGACGGATTTTATTCGTGAAAATTCATCGCAATTACTACATTACATGAATTTGCCATGTTTGACAAGTGGATATTTCATTTTATCTTATTTTCCACAATTTAATTATGTTTTCTATAAGTTTTGCAATTACCTATATTGTCATTTTGACCTGTGTCATGTTTCTGAACTTAATAATATCATTATCTGTCCTTTGGATAGATAATGATATTATTGCATACATAGCCCTGCAAAAGCAACCTGTTTTATGTGGGGATACCCAACGAGCAGGAGGCGGTGTCTAACCGCCATCCTCTCAAAATATTTTCTCTGAACTCTTTTAACTTTTCTTTGTGCCTTACGCCAAACCTGTGTTCTTCATCAATTACAAGAAGCCCTAAGTCTTTAAATATAACGTTGTCCTGCAATAAGCTGTGTGTAGCAATTACAACATCACATTTGCCTGTGGCAAGATTTTTTAAAGTTTCTTTCTTTTCTTTAGCACTTCTAAATCTGCAAAGTAGTTCTACATCAATTCCAAACGGCTTAAATCTTTCTGAAACAGTCTGGTAATGCTGTAATGCAAGGACTGTTGTCGGGACAATTACGGCTACCTGCTTAAGCGAAGTTACTGCTTTAAACATAGCTCTCATTGCAACTTCTGTTTTGCCAAATCCTACATCGCCGCAGACAAGTCGATCCATAGGGTTTGGACTTTCCATATCAGCCTTAATCTGATTAATTGATTTTAACTGATCTGGTGTTTCTATGTATTCAAAAGTATCTTCCATCTCAAGCTGCAGCGGTGAATCCGGAGCAAACTCAATGCCGGTTTTCATTTTTCTTCTTGCATAAAGTCTAAGTAGGTCATAAGCAATTGTTTCAACTTCTTTTTTGACTCTTGTCTTGGTATTTTCCCAATCACTGCCGCCCATTCTAGAAAGCTTAGGCTTGACCTGTCCGGAACCTCTGTACCGGCATAGCATGTTAATTTGTTCGGCTGGAATATGGAGCTTATCTTTGTTTGCATATTCTATAGTCAGGTAATCTTTTAACTGCCCGTCAAATTCCTGCTTGGTAAGCCCCTTATACACACCAACACCGTGAATCGAGTGTACAACATACTCCCCTTCTTTGATATCATTAATACTCTCAATATATTCGGCTTTTTCTTTGTAATGTCTTTTTCTGTTGCTCGGAACTTCCTTTTGACGCTTATTAAAAAGTTCTCTATCTGTAAGAAGCAGTATCTTACCGTCTTGTATTTCTGTACCCTGAGAAGTAATATTTTTTATAAAATTAATATCAAAAATGTCGTAATCAGAAAGAACCTCTTTCACTCTCTCCTGATAATCAGTTGCTATAGTAATTTGATACCCTTTATGCTCTTTTAAAAACTTTGCAGCTTCATCCATATCAGCATCAAATACCTGAACATTTCTTGCGTCTATATCAATAACTTCGTTGTTTTCATCAGACAGAAAATTATTAAAATAAATCTTTTGCATACCGGCAGTTCTGTTGAGCGTTTCTGCCAGTGTGAAGTGATTTATTTCTTTTAGCGGATGAATATTTTGTGTTTTTAAACCTTCGTTATAATTATTAACGAAATTGTCATCAATTTGCTGGTATTTGGCACTGACTTCTGCATATTCGTCAAATACAATTATATAATCCTTAAAATAATCTAAAACACTTACTAAATCATTGTTAAAATAAGACTGATATACGTTAACTCCCTCAAAATATCCCTCATTATCAAGCTGCTCTTGAAGCTCTTTGGGAAAATCTTCTGGAGTACTGTCCGGTAAAATAAACTTATATAGAGGTTCGATAGTGATTTCTTTAATCTTTTCTATAGATTTCTGGGTTTCATTATTGAAAAATCTTATATCAATGATTTCATCACCCCAAAACTCTACTCGGACCGGATTTTCTTCCAGTGAATAAATGTCTGCAATATCTCCCCTTATACTAAATTCCCCGATATCAGAAACCATTGTAGAGCGTTTATACCCTGATTTT
>OIWQ01004469.1_pt1 | contig 11290 bp, 10 predicted proteins | sample 1587571 | NCBI WGS metagenome assembly OIWQ01 (sample SAMEA3888910, study PRJEB22519) | human gut metagenome | biome: human gut; feature: human-associated habitat; material: faeces | place: Denmark | collected 2010 | reverse complement strand
TTTGCCGCTTCTGGCTGATGAACTGCTCTGTGCAAGCTATTTTGCCATCATTTTTTGGCAGATTGGCGAGGGCGTATTCACAGCATTGTACCACAAGCTGATTAAAAGAAATGTCCTCATTTGCAGCGATTTCTTCCAACTGCTCTATCAAAGTGTTCGACATACGGATTGTTTTGTTGGACGCTTCATTTTTCTGAACAATAAACATAATCATCACCCTCCCATTTTCTATAAACATTCTACATCAAATTAGCAAAGATATATACAGTCAAAATAATAATAAAAAAGTGCTTGCAAAATTAGCGTATAGATGTTATTGTAATTATGCAAATAGTTTATTACAAAAAAGGAGGGCGCAACAATGAAGTTTGGATATGCAAGAGTAAGCACCGAGGAGCAGAGCCTTGACCGTCAGATTGACGCACTCAACAGCTATGGCGTGGACGAACTGCTGACCGAAAAAATGACAGGCACGAAGCGCAACCGACCCGAACTGGATAGGCTGCTGGACAAGCTGCGTAACGGTGACACCGTTGTTATCGAAAGCCTGTCTCGGTTAGGACGCTCCACAAAGGACTTGCTCGCACTGGTCGAGCATTTTGAAAAACAGGGGGTTGTGCTTATCAGTCTGAAAGAGAGCATTGACATCAGCACACCGACTGGCAAGCTGCTTGTGACTGTCCTCTCTGCCCTGTGCCAGTTCGAGCGTGATTTGACCGTGCAGCGGACAAACGAGGGCTTGACCTCTGCCAGAGCGAGAGGGCGCAAGGGCGGCAGACCGCCGAAGGACGCAAAGACGATGGAAAAGGCTTTGAAGCTGTATGACGCAAAGGCACACAGCATAGCCGAGATTTGCGAGATTTGCGGTATCTCGTCTGGAACGCTGTATAATGCGCTGCACCAGCGGGCGGCAGCTTGCTGACGTGAGAGAGGGGCGAGAGCATGGCGAAAACGGATATATGCGCCTATGTGCGTGTCAGTACTAAGGACAAGGAGCAGTTGAGTTCGTTTGAAAATCAGATGAGCTATTTTCAGCGTGAGTTTGGCGAGAATGATAGCTATAATCTTGTTCAGTTGTATGCAGACTGCGGACGGAGCGGCACAAGTTTGAATCGTCCAGCATTTGACAAGATGATTGCAGACGCAGGTGTGGACAAAAACCATATGAACGGTGATTTGTTCCGCATTGTCGGTAGACCGAAGTTCAGCCGTATACTGATAAAGAACACGAGCCGTTTTGCACGAAATGTCAGCGCCGATATGCTTTTGAAAACGCTGCGTAAGAATGGCGTATATGTAGATTTCGTAGACACGAACTTGTCTACCGAGCGTGACAATGACATTATGACGTTGCAGCTATTACAGGTTTTGGACGAAAACGAAAGCCGCGACAAGAGCCGCAAGGTGCTGTTTGGCATACAGGAGGGCATCAAGCGGGGCAATATCCATACGCACGGCAATCTGTACGGCTACAAGTATTATCCGAAGCCAGAGAACAGACTGGAAGTGCGTGAGGACGAAGCAGAGGTTGTGCGGCTGATATTTGACCTGTATGCAAACAAGAATATGGGCGTTCAGCGCATCGGCGAGTATTTGACCGAACACGGCATATTCACAAGACAGGGCAAGCCGTTCAGCGGCAGAAGCCTTTTAATCATACTGCGGAATATCACCTATACGGGGCGAGGGGTACGCAACCGCTTCACAACAGGCTTGGTATTTGAAAAGCACCCTGTCAGAGAAACAGGAAATGCCGTGATATTTGAAACGGACAAAGTACCTGCCATTATTGATATGGAAACCTTTGAGAAAGCGCAGAGCGTACTTGAAAGCAAGGTGCAGCACCAAGAGCGCAAGGGTATCTATACAGGCAAGACAGACTTTGCGGGTAAATTGGTATGCGGCTGCTGCGGCGCACACTACTTTTCATCTGGCAGCGATTATGTCAAGTCCGCTGGCGGCAGAGTGCGGACATACGCCTGCAAAACCAAGCGCACGATGAAGCGAGACAAGGACGGCAACAGGGTCATGCTCTGCAACAATCCGAACGTGTCTGAAACAAAGATAAACCGTATGCTGCAAAGCCGCGCATTCGGCAACAGCCTTTTCATTCGCTTTCATACTGGCATAGAGGAATTAGAGGGTATTCGGGCGGCGCTGGAAAGTCAGATTGACAAGCAAACAGCCGATGAAGTAAGCTATATGAAAGAGCAGCTTGCAGAGATTATCACGCAAAAGGACAAGCTGTTAGACCTCTACCTGTCTAATATGTTCAGCAAGGAGCAGTTGGACGAGAAAGCCGAGCCGCTCAAAGCCGAGGAAGAACGGCTGCAATACGCCATAAAGCAGCTATCCCGCTCCAATGAGGAAATACAGGCGGATATTGCAGCGGTAGACGAAGCGATTGCATATTTGCAGGAGCAAAGGGAGATTTGGCGCAAGGAGTTCAAGACAATTAGCAGAGAAGAAAAGATTGCGGGATTGGAAAGCATTACCGTCAATCCAGACGGTACGCTCACCTTTAAGCAGAAAGGTATTGAGGAAGTGGATAGGCTGGTGGAAAAGCACCAGTATTTGAAATACCAGTCACGGCGCAAGGTGTCTTGACTATGCTGTTGGATAGAGAGGATTGTCTTATGGATAGTGAAAAAAGAAAAAAGGTCTTAAAAGAGGTCTTGAAAACATTAGGTGTCATTCTTGCACTTTTTTTGCCACTCATTGTGCTGTTACTCGCCTGTGCTGCGATAGGTAAAGCCACAGGAAAAAATTATGGTAACAACATATTTTTTATTCTTGCGCTTGTAGTCTGTGTACTTATAGCGGCTTGTGGACCGCCATGGTATCTAATTCACAAATTTGCAAAAGGAAAAGTAAAGACAGCCTTATACATTTTGTTGGGACTGTTCCTTATTTGTCCGAGAGATATTGGCTCAATTGACATTAGCCTCTTGGCGAATTTTGGGAAAGACGTACTGTACCTTATTATCAACCTGTTGCTTCTGGTTCTTATCGTAGGCGGAATTGTGCTTTTTATATATCTTTTGTTTGAAAAGCCTTTTTGGGGAATTGCGCTTTTGGCGTCTGCCATAGTTGGAACTGAGATAGTGGATAATTGGGGAAAAGCTCAGAGCAGGATAGCGGCAGGCATTATGGTACTTATAATCTTGTGCTTTGTACTGCCGAGAGCGTATATAGAAAAGAAGCGAAAAGACAATGGAGAGTTGGCGAGGATAAAAGGGCAGCACATTTACGGCTTATCAGCCCAATCCGAAGAAACTCTAAAAGCCATAGTATATCAAGATAAAATTGTCTTTAAGTACACTATGTCTGAAGAAACAAGGAGTTTTCAACATATTACAGATGTTTCTTTCCATTCTGAAAGAACATTTGTCGGGCAAACAACTATCGCTCACCGCAAGACAAACCTTACATCTGCAATTTCGTTGGGGCCGCGCGGTGGTGTGACAAGGACATGGATTCGCACTCCAGAAACAACCTATACCACGCAAGACAACTATAAGACCTATTGGTACTTGAGTATAGATACAGATGAAGGCTCAATTATGCTGCGCTTTAAGCATAGTTCCCGTCTTGCTGAATTTGTTGGACAGTGTAAAATCTGCATTGCTCAAATAGTCAACCGAGGTTACGAAAATGAGTACGAAGTGGCAGACGAAGATACTGCTGACGAGCGTTACAAGGTCGAAGATGAACGCATTGACATTGACAAAATGGACGGTGGAACATTCGAGCATTTCTGCGCTGATTTGCTGCGTGTGAACGGTTGGACAGACGTGCGGGTCACACCTGCGTCTGGTGACCACGGCATCGATATTACAGCAGAGAAAGACGATATAAAATGGGGCTTCCAATGCAAGCGTTGGGGCGATACAAAGGTGGACGCTATTGCCATAGGACAGACCTACAAGGGCAAAGCACTTTATGAGTGCGATATGGTGGCAGTTATCACTACAAGCACACTCACAGCGCAAGCAGAGGGTGAAGCAAAGCAGTTAGGTATCAAAGTATGGGGGCGGGGCAAAATCCGTCAGTTAATGAGCAAGCTGGATAATGCAGATGATTATTACCTATCCGCATAACCGTACATCTCGCCCGCTCTCATGCGTTCTCTCACAGTTGCAGCGCAACAGGCTATAAACAACACCCAAAAAGAAAAAGCACTTGTAACCGCCGCTCTCGTAGCGAGACAGTTACAAGTGCTTTTACTATGCTGTGCGCTTTTATGCCGTTGGCAAATACCGTTGAAAAGCAAAACAAAACATTCATAATATTCAAAAACGGAGCAAAATCATTGTCTGAAGCATTGTTGCTGTCGATGCTGTTGTTGATTGCAAGGAATCGGACGTTTTTCTGTGGGAACAGAACTTCCGTATAAAAACCGACTTGCAGATAATTTCGTCCTAAGCGGCTCATATCCTTCACAATAAGCGTTTCGACATTTCCTGCTTCTACCTCTTTTATTAGAGATTGAAAGCCTGGACGATTGAAAGCTGACGTTAGATAACGATACTTTTGAAAACACTGGAAAATCAAGGTTTTTCGAGCGACGGACAAGCAGGGTATTGTACTAAAAACTGAATACGACGCAGAAGCGGCGTTTCTTACTCTCTACATGGGAGAACAGGAACGCCGCTTTTTTCATGCCCTTTGTTACGCAGTAGGGGCAGAAAAAGCCTTGCTACAAGCGGCTTTGCGGGCGTGTTTTTCGTGCGGTAAGGGATTTATACCTTTTCCCTCAAAATCGCTGTTCTACTGCGTAACAAATCCGCAGCAAAGGAGTGATGAAACAATGGCTGTTTTTCGTGTGGAACGTACCAGAGACTATACCGTTATGAGTAACCACCATCTGCGCAATAAGGAACTGACCTTAAAGGCTAAGGGGCTGCTTTCTCAGATGTTGTCTCTACCGGAGGATTGGGATTACACGCTCAAAGGGCTTGCGGCTATCAATCGTGAAAGTATTGATGCCATCCGCACCGCCGTGCTGGAACTGGAGCAGGCCGGGTATATCGTCCGCTCCCGTGTCCGCGATGAACGCGGATGCCTGCGTGCCTGTGATTACATCGTCTATGAACGTCCGCAGGAGAAGCCTCCCAAGCCTACATGGGAAAATCCAACATTGGATAATCCCACTTTGGTGCAGCCTACATTGGAAAAACCTATGTTGGATTCTCCTACGCAGGAAAATCCAACGCAATTAAATAAAGAGATACAAAATAAAGAGAAACCAAATACAGACCTTATCTTATCCAAAAGCGATGCGATTCGGAAAACGGTGAAAGAGAACATTGAGTTGGACCTGCTCTGCAGAAATATGCTGGAGGCCGCCCCGATCCTGCAAGAAATATACGAACTGATTGTTGAGACGATTCAGAGTCAAAGTCCCACCTTGCGGTTGGGCAGCAATGTTTTCCCCGCAGAACTTGTACGAGAACGAATGGTGCAGCTGAACAGTGAGCATATCCGCTTTGTGCTTGACTCTTTCCGTGCGCGCAGCGGCAATATACGCAATCCGAAGAAGTATTTACTAGCAATGCTGTTCAATGCGCCTATCACGCTGAACAGCAAAACAGCTATTGATGCCCAGGCGATGCTAAAGTGTTCAAGAAAGCGGCAAATATAGTCTTTCAAAATATGAACAAATTGTAAAATTTGAAAAAATGCCCGATTTTTTTTAATTTTTGCGTTCGAGATGACAGTAATAAGGGCAAATAGGTTTTTGGGGCCTATTTTGCAAAAAAATCGGAGGTGAAATTCTATGAAACAAGCTCGTATCCACTGCCCTTACTGTGGCTCCCTTGCCACGCTGCGCCCTGCAAGCGCGATTCATGGGCTTTCGGACATTTCCGCAGGGACGTACCTGTACGTCTGTCGCCGCTGGCCCGCCTGTGATGCTTACGTCACGGCAGACCGCCGCACGAAGCAGCCTCTTGGCACCCTTGCCAACGGCGAACTGCGGCACAAGCGTATCCTTGCCCACCATGCCCTGCACAATGTACAGACCTCACTCGGCATGAACCGCGACCAGAGTTACCGCTGGCTGCAAATGCAGATGGGACTGCCCGGAAATCAAGTACATGTCGCCAAGTGCGGCGACTACCGCTGTGAGCAGATCATCCGCATCTGCGAGAACGCCACCACATCTCACAAGTAATTTATCATCGTCTCAACCGTAAAAACTAAAATTATCGGAGGAAATCTTATGAAAATGCTCTATACTGCCAATGGTCGTTATATCCGCTGCTGCACCGCGGAAGGCACCCGCCCGGTTATTATCGTCTGCGAGAAAGAATATGAGGTCGATGTGCAGGAGTTTATGGTCTGGTCCATCCTCAACTGGCGCATCTTGCGGGAAGAAGAAATCGGCAGCTACTACGAGAAGATGGCAAACCATACCAACGTCACCATCCACCGCAGCTGGCAGGACTGCGTACAGCGCCTGCTGGTTCGCGGACTCATTGTGGTAGGTACTGGGGATACCGAGTACGATGCGCTGTATGATCTGCTCGCCTGCCGCTTCATCATCCCAATCAGCGCAGCATGGCCGCTGCGGGTACTGTCGTTTCTCAAGTTCACGTTCTTGGAGGGCTTCTCTTGGAAAATTACCCGCCGCCTGTTCCACGTTGATACCCGCAGCATCTGCGAGAAAAAAGTCATCCGTCTTGCCAGGCAGACTCCTCTCTCCTGCGCGGAGATCATCAAGTGCATTGAGATGGACATCCGCCGCTTAAAAGACGGCTACGATGTGCTGGACAAGCTGTACGATGACAACGACCTGAACTGCGACAACTTCGCGCAGGCTGTTCGGGAGTACCGTTGCAGCCGCGAGGTCATCACGGCAGTAGCAAACCTCTACTTGCGGCAGCAGATTATGATTGATACATACTAACGCCTTATTCGCATTGATATACAGTAATATGTTCATCGTTTAGGCACACAAAAGGCACAGCCGACGAATCTATCGGCTGTGCTATACTATGTGTGGTATAGAGGTCATTCCTGCAATAACCAATCGGCAACATCGTAAATGTCGATTCCCTCGTAGCTATATTTGGGGTGTCTGGTTCTGGCAAGAATCATTTTGGGGTATGCATCCCGGATTTGCAAAAGAGGACGGCATTCGCGCTCGAAGGTGTCCGGCGCTGTAATATTGTCGCTTACCTGAATATAAATTTTTTCGTCACCCTTTTGTACAACGAAGTCGATTTCTTTCTGGTACAGCTTTCCGACATACACATCATACCCACGGCGTAAAAGTTCAATACAGACCATGTTTTCATACATCCTGCCGTAATCCATATTCCGGCTACCCAGAATGGCATAACGGATACCTGTGTCACACAGATAAAACTTTTCCGAGCTTTCCAGATATTTTCTGCCCCGGATGTCATAGCGCTTGACGTCGTAAAAGACAAAGGCATTGCACAAATACTTGATATACTTTCCAATCGTCACATGATTCGTCTGGGTGTTATTGGCTGTCAACAGCTGGCTGACCTTGTTAGGCGAAGTAAGGTTGCTGACGTTGTCCATAAGGAACTCGCTCAGCCGCTGCAGCACTAAAGTGTCCGGCAGTGCGTATTTCTGCACGAGGTCTCTTGTAACGATCGTTTCGTAAACTTCTTTGATGTAATTGACTCGGTCTTTCTCCGTTTTGTACGCATAGGACCCGGCCAGACCGCCCTTTATGGTGTAATCCTCAAACAGTTGGTCTATATCCTTTGTTCCTTCGTAATATCGGCAGTACTCCGAAAAGCTGAACGGGAAAACATGGATTTCAATATAGCGCCCTGTAAAAAGCGTAGCCAAATCCGCACTCAGCAAAAATGCATTGGAGCCGGTCAGGTAGATATCGTATTTTTCCTTGGCGTAGAGACTGTTGATAGCCAACTCAAATTGCGGGCACATCTGCACCTCGTCCACGAAAAGATAGTTCGTCTTGTTTGCCTGATACTGTGCTTCCACATAGGCGTGCAGTGCATGGTACTCCTTGATTTCCTCAAAGGCCAAATCCATAAAGTCGATATAAATGATATTGCAGTTATCGACATGGCTTTTCAGGTATTCAATATAGGCCTGCATCAATTTGGACTTGCCGGATCGGCGTATCCCGGTGATGATTTTGATGTCCGGTGTGCCGTTCAATTCGATGATTCGCTGTAAATATTTGTCTCTCGGAATGATTTTCATAGTGTACCGCTTTCAAAAAATGAAAAATATTTGAGTTCTGAAACCATCTTGCTGCTTCTATTATAATAGGTACGTATAGTATTTGCAAGCAGTCGTTTTCAAAAACGTAGATTTTTTTCATTTTCGTAAGTGGTTATAGTTAATCTTTCCCGCAGTGGCAGATAGTACCGGGCATCATTGGAGCTCACAAAGAGCCTTGCCGGAATATACTATATTCAAAGCGTGATATTGTTCCGATGCGATTTGACATTATTCCGACTGAATGGTATAATAAATTCAATAAAGACGAGGAGGCGTTAGTTTATGGTTATGATGTCCGCAAAAGAGGCTTCTACCTTGTGGGGAATCAGTACAAGGAGAGTTACTACGCTCTGCTCGGCAGGCAAGATTCCCGGAGCAAGCAAGGAAAATGGCAGTTGGCAGATTCCTGCCAATGCAGAAAAGCCCGCCGATGCTCGTGTGCGTACAGGGGCTTACAAAAAATCCGCTATGCCAGCACATCTTCCCCTCCCTGTCGGCATTTCCGATTATCGCCTTGCATCGACGGAATACTACTATGTCGATAAAACGCTGATGATCAAAGACTTTTTGGAGCAGCGTCCCATGGTCTCGCTGTTTACGCGCCCCAGACGATTCGGCAAAACGCTTAACATGGATATGCTCCGTGTTTTCTTTGAAAAGACCGAGGAAGACACCTCTAAATACTTTACCAACAAAGCCATCTGGGCTTGCGGGCAGAAATATCGGGATTACCAAGGAAAGTATCCTGTCATCTTCCTGACGTTCAAAGACGTCAAGCGGAATACATGGGAAGAAACATACGCCCACCTTACCCGATTGATTGGTGAAGAGTATTTGCGCCACGCCGACCTTGCCGATAGCCCCGCTTGCAATGACTTCGAGAAAGCCGTTTATCAGCGTATTGTTTCCAGCACTGCTGACAGCACCGACTATATCTCTTCTCTCAAGACGCTTTCTTCCATGCTGCACAAGCACTATAATTGCCCTGCCGTCATTATCATAGATGAGTACGACACTCCCATTCAGCAGGGGCACCTGATGGGATTTTACGATGATGCCGTTTCTTTCATGCGGGGGCTTTTCTCCGGCGGTCTCAAAGATAATCGCAGCTTGGCCTTTGGTTTCTTGACCGGCATCCTGCGCGTAGCAAAAGAAAGTATCTTCAGCGGGCTGAATAATCTGGTTGTCAATTCTGTGCTGGACAAGAAGTACAACACCTATTTCGGCTTCACCGCAGATGAAGTTGCCAAGATGGCCGCCTATTACGGCGCTTCCGATAAGCTCAACGAACTGCGCGATTGGTACGATGGTTACCGCTTCGGCGATGCCGAAATTTATAACCCTTGGTCGGTTATCAACTATTTCAGCGCCGGATGTGAGGCACGCCCTTACTGGCTCTCCACCAGCAACAATGATGTCATTTCCGAAGTTCTGGAGCAGGCTGACAAAGATATCTATACACAGCTGACAGATCTTTTGCAAGGTAAAACTGTTGCAACTTATGTGGATACCAGCGTCATTTATCCCCAGTTGCAAAATAATCCATCGTCTATTTACAGTTTCCTGCTTGTATCCGGCTATCTCAAGGTCGTAAAAGCGGAAACTTCTATCAGCGGGGATTACCTCTGCCATGTCGCTCTTCCCAACCGAGAAATCACCTATGTATACAATAAGGAGATTCTGAGTCATCTGAATGTCATGATGCCGCAGACTACGGTTGTTGCCATTCAGGAAGCTCTCTATTCCGGCGACGAAAGCAAGTTGCAGCAGCAGATTCAAACATTGCTGACCCAGAGCGTCAGCAGCTTTGATACTGCCGGGGAGAACTTCTATCACGGCTTTGTCCTCGGTCTGTGCGCACTACTTGGCAACGCCTACGCCACCTCGAACCGGGAATCCGGTGATGGCCGCTATGACATCCAGCTTGCTCCCAAAACGCCTACCATGCCCGGCATCATCATCGAGCTTAAAGCTGAGAAACATTGCGATACCGAACAGTTGCAGAAGCTGTCACAGACCGCGCTCAACCAGATTGAAGATAAAAAATATGACACCGAAATGCTGACGCATGGTGTAAAGAGCATTTATAAGTATGGTGTCGCATTCAGCGGCAAAAATGTGGAAGTGGCGTTTAAGAAATAGGAAGTAATCTTTCCTACTGCGTAATTGTCTGAATAAAGCGGAGAATTTTTGCTGTTACAAGCAGGAATTCTCCGCTTTTTCTAACTTAGATGGAGGGAATTATTGCTATGGTATCTTTTCCATCAGTTCATCTATTAAATTTGTGCTAATTATTCGTGCAAAGCATTGCATTTCTCGTGCAAACAGCATATACTGTAATTGGAAAGGTGAAAGGAGTTGAGACTTATGGCTACTACTAATATCAGTATTCGCATGGATTCGGACTTGAAGGCACAGGCTGACGCCCTATTTGGAGAGCTTGGAATGAATCTGTCCACAGCGTTCAATATCTTCGTCCGCCAGTCTCTCCGGGACGGTGGCATTCCTTTTGAAATTTCGCTGAACCAGCCCAATAAGGAAACGATTGCCGCCATGCTGGAGGCAGAAAGGATTGCAAAAGACCCTTCTGTAAAAGGATACACCAATACGGATGAGTTGTTTGCAGACTTGAAAGCATGAGCGAGACGAAATACGTTGTCAAGTTTACGACACAGTTCAAGAAGGACTTCAAACTTGCAATGAAGCGTGGCTTCAAAATGGATTTGCTGGAAGATGTAATTACTCTGCTGGCAATGGGTGAAGTTCTTCCCGATAAAAACAAAGACCATGCTTTGACCGGGAATTGGGTTGGGCACCGTGAGTGCCATATTCTCCCGGATTGGTTGCTCGTCTACCGTCTGGAAGATGACATTCTGGTACTGACTCTAACACGCACAGGAACTCATAGTGATTTGTTCGGAAAATAGTGTCCTATATTGACAGCCACAAGATATAGTATTATAATAACCTCGTAAATGATTTTTGTGCTATATAAGCATACGTTGTTATTTTTGTAATCGGTGCCGGTAGTAGATGGCATTGCGCCGAATTGGGCGCG
>OIWQ01004465.1_pt1 | contig 11299 bp, 8 predicted proteins | sample 1587571 | NCBI WGS metagenome assembly OIWQ01 (sample SAMEA3888910, study PRJEB22519) | human gut metagenome | biome: human gut; feature: human-associated habitat; material: faeces | place: Denmark | collected 2010 | reverse complement strand
CGCAAGTTGTTACCATGGTACGGCTTATGCTTATGTACTACGTCGATTTTATCGCATTTATGGAAAATCCCGAAAAAACTTGGAATGATTTCCTTGCAAAGGAGATGCAAAAAGCACCGCCAGAGCCAGGTCTTTTCGATTAGGGCGGGGCTTACTTTTGAAAAAATAAACCCCGAAGTCCTATTTTACGGGACTTCGGGGAGGAATTTTATGCTCTTTGGAGTTTTACCGGACAGCAATAATATATTTTCTAATTTGTTTAAGGCTGTTTCTTATGAAACTGCAAATTTACAAAATAAAAGGCTAATATACTTTCTTCTTTAATATTCTTTTTAACAGAAGTTAAAGTTGCAAACGTTTTCACAGGTGAATGTAATATATTCTAAACAATTTTGATGTAGCATATTAATTTATGGCATATCTTTGTAGCTCACAAGAGACAAATTAGATTTGATACATACGATGATATGTAATTTGACCCATTGCCTTATAATATGATTTAATTCTTAAACCGAAATATTATTTATAGATATAAAAAGCCTAAAACGATGAAGCATTCGTACATTATAGGAATGGCAATGATGGTGCTTGCAACATCAGCCTCGGTAAAGGCACAGAACGTGGCATTAAAGACCAATCTCGTAGGTTGGGCTACAGCATCTCTTAACGCTGGTGTGGAGATAGGTACAGCCGAGAAGCAGACGGCACAAGTGTTTGCCACGCTCAACCCGTGGACTTTCTCAGGAGAGAAGAGGGTGCGCATTTGGAACATTGAGCCAGAATATCGCTGGTGGACTTGCCAACGCTTTGGAGGCAGTTTCTTTGGAGTGCACGCTCTTGCAGGCGAGTACAACGTCAAGAATGTTGACCTGCCCTTCGGCATCCTGGCCAAGACCAAACGCGGACGCCACTACGAGGGATGGTACGTGGGAGCCGGCGTAACTTACGGCTACCAATGGCTGCTGTCGCGACACTGGAACCTCGAGGCTTCGCTTGGTGTGGGCTACGCCTACAGTCCGTACAAGCTCTACGGACGTTGCGCCAAGTGTCTTAAGGACTCGCACCGCAACTATGTGGGACCTACCAAGGCGGCAATAAGCTTTGCCTACATATTCTAATATATAGAGAATTAAGAGAAAAAGATTTAACCAGAGGCTTTTACACAGAAACTCTAAGTATAGAATCTTCAATAGACAATATAACAAACCCAGGAGTTATGAAGACCAATTCATTGACACGCATTTTTCTGATATGTCTCATGGAAGCAGCCACTTGCAGCTCTGCCATGGCGCAGACCGTTGCTTCGGGTGCCGTGACTATTGACAACGTGCAGACTAATGTAGAGAACAAACGGGTGGATGTTGCGTTCAGACTGAACCTCAACAACCTTAAGCTCAAGGCCGAGCAGCAACTTATACTTACTCCGTTGCTTGCCGCCGACGGCGACACTACTGCTTTGCAGCCTATCATCATCAACGGCCGTTCGCAGCAGATTCGCATGCAGCGTGCTGGCAAACTCGACGCCAAGAACACGAAGGGCGAGCAGCCCATCGTTGTGTTGCGCAAGAATGGTACCGAGCAGAGCATTATCTACAGCCAGTCGGTAGAGCGCATGCGCCCCGTTGAGGCTGATCAGCTGCAGGTGCTTGCCGCACAAGACCTTTGCGGATGTGGCGACCTTAAGAATCAGGACCGCACGCTTATCACCACTATCGACAACCTTGGCGCTTGGATGCCAGCCCTTGCATTTGTTAAGCCGGCTGCCGAGGCATGCAAGCAACGCGCCGAGAAAGGCGAGGCTTACCTAAGCTTCCGCGTAAACAAGACCGACATCGTGGTTGACCTGTTCGACAACTCACGCGAATTGGCAAAGATAATGAAGACAATAGATGTTGTGCGTGAAGATAAGAACGTAGAGATTACGGGCATCAACATTCATGGTTTTGCCTCGCCCGACGGTCCTTACGCCAACAACGAACGACTGGCTCGCGAGCGTGCCGCTTCGCTAAAGAATTATGTGGCAAATCTTTATCTTATCAACGCCAAGCTGTTCAGCTCAAACTCTACACCTGAGGACTGGGACGGATTCTGCCGCAAGGTGCAGCAGTCTAACCTGGCTAACAAGGAGGAGATAATAAAGATTTCGAACTCGAGCCTTGCGCCCGACGACAAGGACAAGCGCATACGCCAGCTCTATCCGCACGACTATGCCGTGATAATGAGCGACATCTATCCGCGCTTGCGCCATAGCGACTACACCGTGAGCTATACGGTAAGGCCTTTCTCGGTTGAGGAAGCCAAACAGATACTTAAGACCCGTCCGCAGCAACTGTCGCTACAGGAGATGTTCATGGTGGCACAGACAATGGAGCCGGGCTCGTCAGAATTTAACGAGGTGTTCGATATTGCCGTGCGCATGTTCCCCGACGACCCAACTGCCAACCTGAATGCCGCCTGTGCCGACCTTCAACGCCGCGACATTGCGTCGGCTGAGAAGCATCTGCAGAAGGCCGACAACTCCGCTGCAGCCCTTAACGCGCGTGGCGCTTTGGCTGTAATGAAAAAAGACTATCAGTTGGCTCGCCAGCTGTTTGCCGATGCTGCTGCCGCTGGTTCGAAGGACGCAAAGGCTAATGCACAGCGCATAGCCAACGCCAAATAATACATTCCTTCCCAACCACGTTACGATCAAATTTTTAAGTTAAACAATCATATTCACTAAATTCTTTTTATTATGAAGAATGTTAAAAATCTATTCGGAATGGCTGTTATGGCTACAGCCTTGGTAGGTTGCTCTAGCAACGACAACCTTAATCCTAATGCTAACGACAATGCTGGCAAGGCTGGTGAAGCGTATGCTTCGTTCAAGATTAATCTGCCTACAGTAAGCGGTACACGTGCAGTCGATCCTAATACAGGTGCTGAATTCGATGGCGGTACCGCTGCTGAGTATGAGGTAAAGAACGGTACAATTCTTATCTTCGATGCTACTACAGATAAGTTTGTTACAAGTGTCGATCTTGGAAATATGAACCCTTGGACCGCAGATACAGATGATAATGGTGTAACAACCGCTGCTATTGCTACTGTAAAGCTCACAGGTGTTTCAACAACTGGTAGCTATAAGGCATTGGTGCTCCTTAATAATAATACGGGTACTGCTGATCAGAAAGTTTCATTGCCAGCTAATACTGAAATGACTTACGCTAAATGGAGTAAAACTGCTACAAACGCTAAAGCTGATAAATACCTCTCAACTGCTGGTATCTTTATGGCAAATGCTCCAGAGTATAGTGCAACTTCAGACCCCAAAACTCTTGTACCGGTTGCCCACGTCTGCGCATCACGTGAGCAGGCAGAAGCAATGGGTGCTACTACAGTATATGTAGAGCGTGGTTTGGCTAAGGTTACTATGGAGAACTTTGCTCCTTCTTACACAGTTGCTGATGGTACATATAAAGATGCCACTGTGAAAATCGAGAACTGGAAGCTTGATGTAACTAATAAGTCAACTTTCCCAGTTCATCAGATTGGTGGTTTGTCTACAGATTTTACAACGATATGGAGTACAGGGCGTTTCTTTGATAATCAGTCAAGCTCTTCTTTCCATCGCGTATATTGGGGTATAGACCCTAATTATTCTGATAATACGCTTTTTAATGGTAAAACTGATCCAGCTCCAGGAAAAACCGCTTTAGAACTCTGTAAGGATGCTTTCAATATGATTACTAATGCTCAGGTTAATGGTGATGCAGGTCAGGATAAGCCTCAGTACTGTCTTGAGAACACCTTTAATCTTGACAACATGAAGCAGGGTCAGACTACACGTGTTGTGTTTAAGGCTAAATTCATTCCTAATGGCTGTACAGCAGCTGAAACATTCTATAAGATTGGTAACAATACCGCTATCTGGAAGAAAGATGATCTTGAGAAGCAGATTTTGGCCGTTGCTCTAACAGCTATGGAAATTACAGATCCTACTGAGCAGGCAAAATATGGTGTAGACCTTACTAAGGGCTCAGATATTAGCGGTAAGGCTGGTCAGCACCTTATAGCTAAAGAAAATATTACATTCAATAATGGAACTGCCACCCCTGTTACTACGTCACAGGTTACAGATGATATTGTTAATAAGATCAACGATAAGCTTGGTCTGAAAGAAGAAGGTGGTAAAATAACTTCAGGTATCTCTACATATCTCAATGGCGAGGCTTACTACATCGCCCGCATCAAGCACTTCAACGCATTGACTCCTTGGAATCCTGGCGAAGCTTATGAATCACACAACGACAAGTATCTCGGTCGCTACGGTGTTCTCCGCAACAACTGGTATTCACTTTCAGTAAACACAGTTAGCGGTCTTGGCTATCCTGAGGTTCCTGAGGTTAAGCCTAATGTTCCAGATGATGAGAACGACAAGTACATCAACGTTGAGGTTAAGATCCTTGACTGGGCTAAGCGCAGCCAGAGCATCGACCTCTAATCAATATTGCCTGTCCTATCTTTAGGACCGCAAGAACCCTAATATCTTAGGAGGTACGGCTCATGCAGCCGTACTTCCTTTGATACCTTCATTTTGAATATTTACATTATTTACCAACAACTCTAATTAAATTAACGGCAAACATTATGTTTCACGGACTGGTTAAATCTATATGCTCACTCCTCGCCTTTGCACCATTGCTGGCTTCGTGCTCGCTGATGCACGACGACCTTGAGCCATGCGACAATGGCGCTTACCTGCACTTCCGCTACGACTACAACACGCAGCGCGCCGACCTTTTCAACGACCATGTTGGAGGCGTTGTTGTCATGGTGTACGATAAGGACGGCAAGTTCCTTTTCCGTCAGGACGCTTTCAATACCAATAGCGACGCTCCTATCCGCCGTCACGACTTTGCCGTACATCTTAATCTGCAGCCTGGCGAATACCAATTTCCCGCCATCGCAAAGCAGAAACGTTACGAGGACGCTCTGGCTACGCCTGGAGCCAAGTTCCGCATACACAACCATGTGGAAGGCGAGGACATTACTGCCTTCAACACCATGCTCGACCGCAACGAGGCGGGCGATATTGACGAGGTGGATTGCTCGGCTCCGCTCGACACGCTGTGGATTGGTCGCTCGCAACACCTTACTACCGTGTACGACCTTAAGGGTACACACGACACCATATCCTTGGTGCGCGACACCAAGCAGCTCACTATCTCGCTGCATCAGATTGACGCACCCGAGAAAATCTCTGCCGACGACTTCGGCTACGAGGTAATAGCCGACAACGGCTTGATTAACTACGACAACTCTTTGGCAAGCGACTCTAAGCTTCGCTACACGCCTTTCCATATATGGACCACCGAGTTCCGCGACGAGGCTGGAAACGTAAAAGAACGTACTGCCCATGCCGGACTGATGCTCTCGCGCCTGGTCTACTTCCCACCCGAGGAGAACAACCGCAACGCCATGCTGCATATATATAATAAGGTGTCGGGCAAGACTATCGCCCTGATCAACCTGCCAGACATTCTACAGCAGGGACGCGACGCTTATGCCTCGCAAAATTACGGCATTCAGGAATATCTTGACCGCGAGTACGACTACCGCCTCGACTTCTTCCTCATCGGCACCGAGTGGCAATACGTTAACCTTTCGGTAGGTGTGCTCGACTGGGCTAAGCGCATTCAGCGCATCAGCCTGTAATGTCCATTAACTTCACAATCGAAGTGAGTCGTCTTCAGATAACTTCCGATAACTCCTTCGCTTGCGAAACTTAAATTAAATATATTTGAACCTGATAATAATTAGAACAATGAAACGACTTGCAGACATACTCCTTTCTCTTGCTGCCCTGTTGTTGGCAGCATGTACTGATGATGCCGATGTGTACAACACCCCGGCTTCATCCGAGGGCAATCTGTGTGTCTATGTGCCAGTTACTCGCGAGGGCGATGAGGTTAAGAGCAGTCTCGACCCAAGCAACCCTACATACAATGCCTCTGTAGAAGAGTGCACAATCAACGACCTGCACCTTTATGCCTTCCCCGTTGATGACAACGGAACATTTCTGTCGCAGGAGTTGCTTGCGCCCGAGGCTAACGAGATGCTATACGAGCAGGTGGCTCGTTATCAGCTGCAAATCAAGCCAGGCACCTACCACGTGTACGTGGTGGCAAACATGGAGGACGCGCTCAAAAGCACGACCATCAATACCGAGGACGACTTGAAGGGCGTTGTGTTGTCTTATGCTCCAATGTCTAAGTCTGGAATGCCCGTGGCAAACAATATCCCGATGATTTAGGAGCCTAAGGAAGTCGATGGAACAACAACCAACGTCGTCATAAATAATACGGACAAGACACCTAAGACCGTGATGGCAAACTTGCGTTTCACCTGTGTAAAGGTGTGCCTTAATCTTGTGTACGACCCTAATGCCACAGGCGTTAGTTCGGCACTTAAGGCAAACGGAATGATTATTAATGATGTTAAAGCCGAGCGTCTCTCGCCATCGACAAATCTGTTGTGGAACGGAAAGTTTAGTAACCCAAGCTTGGATGCAAGCAGCACTTATGCCAAGGGCTTTGAGTCGTCATTGTATGAACATGCTTCTGCTACAGGAGTCTACTACAGCGATTGGGAAGAGGATCTTACACATGTAAACGACAACAACAATAACATCATAACGCCAAAGAGCGCGGTAACCTCTTCGCCTGTAAACAATAAGGATAAGTGGCTCTTCCGTGCTACCTATTATCTGCCCGAGCGCTACGTGAAAGAGGCTGCGCAGCAGTCGGCATTGAAGATAGGTGGTGCTGTAGGAGGTCACAACAACAGCTACAACATCAATCTTGGTCATCGTAAGGACGAGACCTCAACAACTGAAGTTCCAACTTTCCCACGCGGCACATATTACGAGATTGTAGGACGCATAAAGAGTCTGGGCAACATCGACCTCGATTGTGTGGTAGGTGTGAAGCCCTGGGAGATGGAAACAATAGATGCTGACTTTACACATACTACGCTTTGGGTTTCGAAGACAAGTGCAGAAGTTAAGTCGCTGCAAGACGACTACATCAAGTATCTAACAAATGCCGATCCGGCATCCTTAAAATTTGAATGTGAATCAAAGGTTAACAAGGCAACGTTAGGCGATTTGGAGATAATTAAAGTAGAAAACGATGAAGTAAACAAGCGTCTGAAATTCAGTATAAATCCTGACCTTTCGGTTGCCGACTTTACGAATGCTCATGTTCTGCTTACAGGCACGGCTAAGGTGTGGATAAAGGCAAACAACTTGAAGAAATATCTTAATGTAAAATACGAAGTTACGCCATACTTCAAGGTGGCCCCAGTGGATATTGTAATACAGTATGATAATAAAAATACGCCCGAATTGACAAAGGTGGTGAAGTTCACTACCAACCTTAGTGGCATTCAGTTCCCTGATGGCTGGACGGTTTCTGGCAGCGGACATGATGTTACGTATGCTAATTCGACAATAAACATCAAGTGCGAAAATACTCAATCGGCAGAAGGCACATTTACTATTAAGGCAATAACCGACCCTCAGACAACAACCACACATACGTTTACAGTAAAGTCAAATGGTTTAGACGGTACAAAGAAACAGATTGAGCAGCAGATACGTGTGACGGTGCGTCCGCCAGTAGGTCCTTATCGTATCTATATGCGGGCCATAAACGACTTGGCGAAGACTAAAGACGCAAGTAACCTTGAGGAATTCGATCATTCTAATATGCTTGATGAAGAAGCCTACAATAAATCTGAAGAAAACAACAACTGGCGAGATGGATGGTGTGCTGACTGGAAGATAGACCGTAAGTCGTACAAGGACTCTCACAAGGTCTACATCTACACACAGATAGGTGAGACAAAATCTGATGGTTCAACGGACGCGAATACGGCAATATGGTATTTCACCGGAGGGTGGCCAGGTAGCTCGATGGAGGCTGACAATAACAACCCTGGTTGGTACTATTATAGTATAGCGTATAATGCTGAGTTTAAAGGAAACAACAATAAGGGACAGGCACAGACTACTCCTACAAAGATGATAAAGCCAGGACAGACCCTGCTGATTTTCAGTAATGGTACCTACGCAAATACGGGCTACCAGCCGCATCGTTTCACCCATCACAACGACCCCGGCATCACACTCTTCAACTATGAGGATCGTGAAGGCTGGTATCTGTACGACCCTTTGTCTGATCCTTACTACAGAGTATATGATAAGAAACCTACCATTGTAGACGTAGAGTATACCATATATACCAAGAACAAAAGAATAACTGCTTGGTATTGTAAATATGGAGTAAACAGTCAAGATGGTAAAGGTAAATTTGAAATGAAGAGTAACAACCCTAATGTCGAAAACGAGTTTAATTGCACAGAATGCGACAAGAAAGATAAAGATGGTAATACTTGGTACAAGACCATACTTCACCTCAAAGCCCCATTAGGAGAGTATGATAAGATTCTGAAGCTTAAGGTAAATGGTGATGAGATTCATACTGAGCTGTTCGACGGTGAGAACTATCCAGTATCAGGAACGGTTACAAGAACGATTAACGGTCGCAACTGTGTACGCTATGTGATAGAAGGCCATTTCGATTCGGTCACAAAGACATGGAGTCAGGGAGCTCCCTTTTAAAAGTAACAATTAAAAGACAACAATATGTATATCAAGAAATTGACAATTTGGCTCTTCATGCTCTTGTCTATGGTGTCGACTGCTTGCAGCGACATCAGAGACATTGTAGGTGGCGGCACGCAAGACTTGCCGTCCGATGGAGTTGTGCTGACTCTTAAGTTGCCTAATTTCACCAAGAATACAGTGGCGACAAGAGCACCCGAGTAGCAAATCAACAAACTCTGCGTATTGTGCTACTATGCTGACGACAAGTATCTCGGCATGAGCAATATCACAGGCGTGGACATCACACCCAATAGCGACGGCACCTGCAAGGTGAAGGTTAAGGTTATGGAGGGAACTGCTACGCTGCATATTGTAGCCAACACCGACATAACAGAGAGCGACGCCAAGGATGCTAAGGGCAAGAACAACCTGTACAACGCAACACGCAACGGCAACCCCAACCTCACCGCTCCCGTTTGTTGGGGAAGCGTAAAGGTGGACGACCTGCTTAGCCCCAGCACCAAAGTGTGGTTGTTCCGACAGTTTGCCAAGGCGTCTGTTACAAAGGATGATGATAAGGTGAAAAACTTCGAGATTACTGGTTTCAAGCTCTTCAACACGGCAACAAAGGGCACAATAGCCACCACTAAGTTGTATACCGATGTGTCTCTGCCTTCGTCGGTAGATTACACGGATGAGAAAGACTATAGTATGGGCGAGCATCCTTTCTGCGAGACTCCAGCCGACAAGGCATACATGATTATTAAGGCAAAGTATAATGGCGGAGCAGATTCATATTATAAAGTGGCGTTCCAAACAAAAAATTCGGACGGCACTTTTACTCCGATGGCTCTTCTGCGCAACCATCATTATCAGGTGAAGGTCACGGCTGTAAATCATGCAGGCTATTCGTCAGAAAAAGAAGCTAAAGACAATCTGCCAGAGAACGGACTGTCTGTAGAAGTGGTTGACGATAATCCGCCTATTGTGAACATGATAGCATGTAAGGACTACGAACTTGGCGTGTGTGGCAAGCAGACTGTATTGGGTAATGCCGAGGAGGCTACAATTACGTTTGTAACCACCAAGCCAAAAGATAGTGAGTATAATGGTCTTAGCGTTGTCTCGAACGATTCTTGGATTACAGTTCCAGATGATAATATATTACAAACATCGTATATTGATTTGCCAACAACAGCAACCTCAACAGTAGGAGGTCAATTCTCGTCAGAAGGTAGGCTGTATACTATAAATCTTACTCTATCCAAGAACTACCAATCGGCTGCGCATACTGGTACTGTGACAATAACATCAGGCGACTTGTCGCGCGTTGTAGAGATTGAACAGTTGGGCTACGACTTCCGTACTGATAAAAATAGAATTGTGCAGATACGAGATCTTGAAAATAAAAGTTCAGATTTAAACCAAGACGACTACTTCAGCTGGATGGATTCGAAGCTTCAGGGCATAAGCCCAGCGGAGAACCAAGGCAGAGTGCGCAACGACGGACTCCACTTCTTTGTGGGAAAAAATCAGGTTCACTATCTTATACCACATCTTCCCGATGACCACATAGACTACGACGCCTCGCTAGTGAAAGTTGAGGAGATTACCGATGGCGGCATAAACTTCTACAAGGTGACGCTGGCCGCGGATGATAATTATGAAAGGTGGATTAGTAGTGAGGCTGTCACCATTATATCCATCACCAACGCGAGAACCAAGATTACAGTATCCTATCCGGTTTATCATGTAGGATTGTTTGCACAGTTGACCGGAAAGGCAGCAACCGACTATCAGCTTGGCGAGAGCAAGGCTTCGGGATGGTACTATTATGAGATGGTTGACGTAGAGGCTAAGGTTACTAAAAAAGACGGAACTACCGAGAACAAGATCTACCACATGCTCGACCGCAACCTTGGTGCCACAAACAACGGCTACTATTCTCCTTCCACAACCGCGCTTGCGGGCAATGAGGGAGCAATAGGTGGCTACTTTAAGATTTCGGAGTCTGATAACTCTGACAAATACCCGGCAAAAACAGATGACCGTGTGGTTAATGCTCTGGCAATAGGTGACTTCAAGGTGTGCGACAACATGTGTCTGCAAGGTCTTATAGACAACAATAACTTGGCGATAGTAGAGGAGAAGACTCATTATGGCGAGGTGTACAACTGTCTGAGAATTAATACGGAAGACAGGAATATTCCCCAGATATTTATCCCTATGAGCGGATATTATGAGGGCAAGACAGATCAGGATCTTGTTTACAAGGACAGCTATCATGCCAACCTATGGACAAGTTCACGCCTGTCAGAATACCAGGGATTCTCGTCAACCAGTCCTGAATACGGCTTCTGGTACTTGTACCTCGACGCTTTCGGCAAGAGCCTAAACTTGTCAAACTACCGATTTGTGTCGGGTTCGTCTGGAAAGAACAAGGGGCGATACCGTGCTATGCCAGTAAGGTTGGTAGCCGAATAGGGCGCCGGAGTGCATACTTCGATTTTGATGTTTAGCATAGTTGTTAAAAAGGTTTTCTGCAAAGTTGGCAAAAAATAGTGCTTATATAATTTGCTGTGCCGTAATTTTTGTATACCTTAATTCCGCAACACTTTGATTTAAATTAATTTATAAGTTCCTGAGCAA
>OIWQ01004462.1_pt1 | contig 11301 bp, 12 predicted proteins | sample 1587571 | NCBI WGS metagenome assembly OIWQ01 (sample SAMEA3888910, study PRJEB22519) | human gut metagenome | biome: human gut; feature: human-associated habitat; material: faeces | place: Denmark | collected 2010 | reverse complement strand
GCGGCGGCGTTGAGCGCCATGCCGCCCCAGCCGCAGATGCCGAGGATGCCGATGCGCTTCGGGTCTACATCGTCGCGCACGGACAGGAAATCGACCGCGGCGGAAAAGTCCTCAGTGTTGATGTCGGGCGATGCGACATAGTGCGGTATGCCGCCGCTCTCGCCGGTGTACGACGGGTCAAAGGCGACGGTCAGGAAGCCGCGCGCGGCGAGCTCCTGCGCGTACAGGCCGGAGCACTGCTCCTTCACGGCGCCGAACGGGCCGCTCACGGCCACAGCGGCGAAGGGGCCCTGCGCGCCCTTCGGTTTGTAGAGATCGGCGGCGAGCTCGATGCCGAAGCGGTTGTGAAACGTGACCTTGCAGTGGTCAACGGCGTCGTTTTGCGGGAACGTCTTGTCCCATTCCTGCGTGAGGGTCAGGGTGCTGTTCATGATTACATACCTCCTGTGCTGGTTTTATGCGATGGCCGCACCCATGGCGCGGGCGGTCTCGAGTGCGGGGTGCCAGGCGACGGCGCCCGGCTCCGTCACGCCGCCGGCGAACACTGTCCCGGCGAGACGGCACTTTTCGTAGCATGCGATCCAGCCCTCGAGCCCGTGGATGGCGCGCTCGTCCGTGTCCGGCTCGTCCTCGGTCGCCGAGGCGAGCAGGTAAATGTCCCGGAACGCGTAGTCCGACGGGAAGAGGGCGTTGGCGCGGTCGAGCAGGGTCTTGAGCTGGCCGCTCATCTCATAATAGTAAATGGGCGTGGCGAACACGATCACATCCGCGTGCTGCATCTTTTCCGTGATGGCGACGGCATCGTCGTCGATCACGCACCTGCCCAGCGTCTGGCAGGCGAGGCAGCCGCGGCAGAACGCGATGCTTTTGCCGCGCAGGGAAACGGCCTCCACCGTGTGCCCGTCGGCGCGCGCCCCGTCGGCGAAGGCGTTTGCCAGCGTCTCGGAGTTGCTGCCCGCGCGCAGGCTTGCGCTGAGGATGAGAATGTTTTTGGCCATATCGGTCCTCTCCTTTTTGAGCGGCTTGACACCGCCGCTGGGATCTGATATCCTAAGCATACAACCTGAAGCTGGCTTCAGGTCAAGCATTTTTTGCGATTTTTTTCGAGGTGATCCCATGTATACGATCGGACAGGTGTCGGAGCGGTTTGATCTGCCGGTCTCCACGCTGCGGTACTATGACAAGGAGGGGCTGTTCCCGAACCTGACGCGCACATCGGGTGTCCGCCGCTTCGGCGAGCAGGAGCTCGAGGCGCTGCGCGTGATCGAGTGCCTCAAGCGCTCCGGACTGGAGATCCGGGAGATCCGGCAATTCATGGAGTGGTGCGCGCAGGGCAGCGACACGTATCCCCAGCGGCACGCACTCTTTGTGCGGCAGGCCGAGCGGGTGGAGGCAGAGATCGAGCGCCTGCAGAAGTCGCTGGACATGATCCGCTTCAAGTGCTGGTTCTATGAACAGCTCATGCGCGACGGTGACGAGGCGCGCGTGCGCGCCATGCTGCCGGACCATCTGCCGCCGGATATCCAGAAGATCTATGACCATGCGCACGAAACGTAAGCATACAATCACGATTCAGAAAGGATGGCGACCCATGAAACAGCGATCGATCCTCGTGACGCTTCTGCTCTGTGTGCTGCTGCTGACCGGCTGCGGTACGGCGGCACCGGCCCCGGACGCGACGCCCACCCCCACGCAGGAGGCAGCGGCTGCGCCGACGCCGACGCCCGATCCGCTGAGCACCCTGCCGTATGAGGACGGCCAGCTCTATGCCGCGGCCTATCTCGGCTATCTGGAGCCGAAGGATCTGGACTTTTTCCGCCAGACGTATTTCGGCGGGCGGGAGCTGCCGGTGCACCACATCTCGGACGGAGATTTTTATCTCATCATCCCGCGTGACCCGAACGCGACCGTGCGCCTGCTGCGCAACGATATGCTCACGCAGACCAGCTCGATCTTTTATGAGCAGCCGGACGGCAGCCCGTTCGTGATCGGCTGCAACGTCAGCGATATTTTTCCGGACGTGACGGTCGAGATCACGGCCTCCGACGGGGAGAAGGTGTCGTTTTCGCCCTTCATCTCGCTCGAGGACGGCAGTGTGGAGGTCGGCGAGCGCGGCCTGAACATCACACGCATCTCGACTGCGCCCTGACCGATCGGGAGCGCAGCCCCGGATACAGAACAGATCCCCCTTTGTGCAGCCGTTATCCTGCACAAAGGGGGATCTTGTTTTTCGCCCGGCTTTACCGGTCGCTGCTTTCCGCGAGCGGGAGCTCCGTGCTTGCACAGACGACGGCGCCCACGCGCTGCATATCGGCGAGGTTCGCCGCCTGCACGGCATCCGTGACGGAGGACGTGCAGTCCGAGAGCACGACGGCGTCATAGTCGAGCGAGATCGCGTCGTAGCACGTCGTGCGGATGCAGTTGGGCGTGGTCGTTCCGGCGAGCAGGACGGTCTGCACGCCGAGCCGCCGCAAAATAAGGTCGAGCCCGGTGTGGAAAAACGCCGAGAACCGCGGCTTTACGAGCACATAGTCCTGCGGCAGAACGGTGAACGCAGACGGAAACGCGTCCGACAGGTGCGCGGCGCAGTCCTCCGAGAGCGGCTTGCCGCCGGCTGCCCACGCGGCCGCGCGCGGCTTTTCCACATCGGAGCCGTCGCTGCGGTAATGGCGCACGGCGTAGATGACCGGAACGCCGGCTGCGTGACAGCGGTCGATGAGCGCCGCGCACGCGGGAACGGTCGCCTCTGCCGACGGGATGCACAGCGGGGACGCGCTGTCGAGAAAGCCGCGCTGCATGTCGATCATGATCAGTGCCTGTTTGGGCATGGTACTTGCCTCCTGACAAAGTAGATGCCTCTATGATAGCGCCGCGTGCCGGATTTGGCAAGCGCGGCTTGCCATCCGCGCCCCGACGTGGTATCCTACCGGGTAGCCCCAAAAGGGAGGGGCACTCTTTACAAGCGGGAGCGAACAACATGAGCAGACAACTCGAACCCTATCAGCTGATCGAGCGCAGCATCCAGAAAAAATTCCACAAGGTGCTCTGGACGCCGTTCATCACCGCCATCAAGCAGTACGAACTCATCGCCCCCGGCGACCGGATCGCGGTGTGCATCTCCGGCGGCAAGGACTCCATGCTCATGGCCAAGCTCCTGCAGCTGCTGCAGCGCCACAGCGACGTGCCGTTCGAGGTCATTGATCTCGTCATGGACCCCGGCTACAACGCCGCCAACCGGCAGAAGATCGAGAGCAACGCGGCGCTGCTGCACATCCCGGTCACGATCTTTGAGACGAATATTTTCGATGTCACGAGCAGCATCGAGCAGTCGCCGTGCTATCTCTGCGCGCGCATGCGCCGCGGCTATCTCTACAGCAAGGCGCGCGAGCTCGGCTGCAACAAGATCGCCCTTGGCCATCACTTCAGCGACGTCATCGAGACGACCGTCATGGGCATGTTCTACGGCTCGCAGCTGCAGGCCATGCCGCCGAAGCTGCGCAGCCGCAATTTCCCGGGCATGGAGCTCATCCGCCCCATGTACTGCATCCACGAGGATGACATCATCGCCTGGCAGCACCACAACGGTCTGGAATTCATCCAGTGCGCCTGCCGCTTTACCGAGCGCGCGGCCGAGACCGGCAACGACGGCAGCAGCTCCAAGCGGCAGGAGGTCAAGCTGCTGCTGCGCGAGCTGCGGCGGACAAATCCGGGCGTGGAAAAGAGCATTTTCCACAGCATCCATTCCGTCTGCCTTGACACCATGGTCGGCTACAAGACTGGCGGCGTGGAGCACACCTTCGCCGACTGCTACCGCGAGCGCGGCGAGATGACACAGGAGGACGAGACATGAACATAGAACGGATGCAGCCGGCGGACTTTGACGCGGTCTACCGTCTGCTGACACAGAGCTTTCCGGCGACGGAGCGGCGCGGCGCGGCCGGGCAGCGCGCGCTGTTTTCCGACAGCGCGTACCGTGTTGACATCCTGCGTGCGCCGGACGGAGGCGTGCAGGCGCTCATCGCGTCGTGGGATTTTGACGACTTTGTCTTTTTCGAGCACTTTGCCGTCGACCCCGCCTGCCGCAACGGCGGCATCGGCGGGCAGATGCTCGATGCGATGCTGGCGCGCTGCGGCAAGCGCGTCTGTCTGGAGGCCGAGCTGCCGGAGACGGAGCTGGCCGCGCGGCGCATCGGCTTTTACGAGCGGCACGGCTTCACGGTCAATGCGGATTATGCCTACTTCCAGCCGGCGCTCGTGCCGGGCGGCGACCCGCTGCCGATGCACCTGCTCACGACCGGCGGCGCATGCACGGCCTGCGAGCTGCGCGCGATGGAGACGCTTGTGCACACGCGCGTGTACGGGCAGGTGCCCGCAGCGGAGCAATAAAGGAATCAGCGCCCGAAGCTGCGTGTCCGTGCAGCTTCGGGCGCTTTTGCGTTATGTCAGCGTGATGCACCCACCCGCCGGGCCGTCCATCGCGAAGTGAGAAAAGACGTGCTTGCTCACGGCGGCAAACCGATCGCTCGCAGCAAACGCCTCCTCGTGCTCCTCGCGGAGGAAGTCGACCGTCTCGCGCAGCTGCAGCAGCAGAGCAGCACCGTGCTTGCACAGTCCCGTCTCATAACAGGTGCACGTGAGCGCGCTGACCGTGCCGCCTGTGTAGGTGAACGTGAGCTCATGCGGCACCGTGCCCTGCACGATGGCGTGCCCCTGCGTGCCGTCGACCGACAGGTAGGCCACCCGCCCCTCGGCATAGCAGGCGTGTCCCTTGCCGGCAGTCTCGCCCGGCAGGGGCATCTGATCGAGAAAGTCCAGCGTGTACGTCGGTCCGGGGCCGTGGCCGGTGACAAACTCCCCGTCCGCCTCCGGCGGGAAAAACCAGCTGCGCACCTGTGCATACGGCAGCGCGCCGTGATCGAGCGTGAGCATATGCGAGCCGAACACGTAAAACGTGCCGCGCACGTTCCTGTCCGCCGCGCCGATCACGCGCTCATAATCAGCGAGCCGGATGTGAAAATTGTAGTCCACCGCCGCCACGCGCCCCAAAAGCCCCGCAAGCTTTCCGCTGACGTAGACGACGTCGCCCTCGTGCAGATCAAAGCGGTCGTTATAGTAGCTGTAGGCGCGGTCGCGTTCGGGAAAGTACACGCGCACGACCGACGGCACAGCCGCCGTCTCCGGCTGCATAGCCGGGGTTGGAGACGCCGCCTCGGGCGCTTTGGACTGCACGCAAAAACCGATCGGATGCTTCATAAAAACCCCTCCTCAAATCAGAACTCCTGTTCTTTGATCTCAGAATAGCACAAGAACTGTCCCATAAACCGCCCAGTGCGCCCCTGCACATTTCGTGCAGGGGCGCACCCAGCTTGTAAAAAACCTCGTAGAGTTTCGCCGCCGGCGCGGCGAAAGAAAGTCTAATCATTTTCTCAGGCGACATGTGCGGCTGAGAAAATACTTCTCGGCCTGCAAACGTGCGCGCCGCCCGCCTTTGGCGGACGGCGCGTGCGCTGCAGTCAGGCCGCAAACCCCTTTGTCAAAAAAGTAATACTTTTTTGACAGTCTCAGTGCGCCCCTGCACATTTCGTGCAGGGGCGCACCTTTGTCTATTTTGGAGGGAGAAAGGAAACTTGTTTATTGTCCGGGACGGCCGCCTTTGCCGCCGTTCCCGTCGGGGGGCGTGCCCATGCCGCCGCCGTTCCCGTCGGGCGGCATGCCCATATTGCCGCCACCGGGCTGACCGCCCATGCCGCCGCCCATGCCGCCGCCCATGCCGCCGGTGCCGTAGATGAGGCTCTCGAGCGTGACATCGGTGCTCTCACCGCCCATGGTGACGGTATACGTGCCGCCCTGCTTGAGCGCCGGAGTGCTCACGATGACACAGCTGTAAGCCTTCGCGGGCGCAAACTCCGCGAGCACGCTGCCGCTCGCGTCCGTGACGCGGATGGTCTCGGTCGAGGCGCTCTGGCACGTGAGCAGGATGCTGCCCTGTGTGGAGTCCGTGCCGAAGTTCTGCGCCATGCCGCTGTATCCCGCTGCGATGACGGTGCCGCCCGTGACGGTGGCCGAGCCGTCATAGTCGAGGGCGCTGTCGCCGTCGCTCGTCGGGCCGGAGACGTAGATCTCGCCGCCGGAGACGGTCAGAGCGCCGTTGGAGTCGATGCCGTCGCCGCTCGCGTCGATGCGCAATGTGCCGCCGGAGATCGCGATGCTGCTGTCGGAGCTGCCGCTGAAGCGGTCCGGCCCGCGGCCGCCGAAGCCGCTCTGATCCGCGCCGCCCGCGGCATTGAGCCCGTCGTCACTCGAGACGATGTCGATCGTGCCGCCGGAGATGTCGATCGTCTGCCCCTCGATGCCTTCGTAGCATTTCGGGATGCTGAACGTGCCGTCCGTGATCGTGACGGCGTTGTCCGCGTGCACGCCGTCGTCGCCGGTCGTGACGGCGAACGTGCCGCCGGAGACGGTCACATTGCCGTTTGCGTGCACGGCGTCATCTGCGCAGTCGAGCGTGTAGCTGCCGCTGCGGACGGTGATGTCCGTGCCGGCCTTGATGCCCTTGGCGCTCGTGTCGTCGGCAAGTGCGCCGCCGCTGCCGCCGCCGGAGGTGACGGTGCCGGTGGTGTCAAAGAGCGTGAGCGTCGTCTCGGCCTGAATGCCGTCCTCGCCCGCCGTGAGCGTGAGCGCGGATGCGCCGATGAGAACACAGCCAAGTGTCGTGTCGCTGTCGTTGGTGGCGCGCAGCGCGTCGCCGCCGCTCGTCACGGTCACATCCGCCTGCTTGAGCACGAGGCAGTCCTTGCCGTTGATGCCGTGGTTTGCCGCCGTGACGGACACGGCCGTGTCCTCGATCTTCAGGGTGTCCTTGCCGGTGATGCCGTTGCCGGCATTGCCCGTCACGGTGAGCGTGCCGCCGCCTGCGATGATGAGGTCGCTCTTCGCGTACAGGCAGGCGTTCGGCTCTTCGTCGGCGGCGGAGGAAACACTGTCGCCGTAGCCGTAGCTGCTGCCGTCCGTAAGTGTGCTGGCCGTGCCGTCCGGGAGATAGAGGAGCACGTTCGCCGCCTTATAAATATAGAGCGCGCTGCTGTCGGAGCAGGTGATATCCGCATCCTGCAGCACGAGTGTCACGTCCGCGTCCGGCGCGTTGACGAGCACGCGCCCGGCCGTGAGCGTGCCGGTGAGTACGTACACGCCGCCGTCCGAAACGGTCACGTCGTCGGTCCCGGAGAGCGTGATCGTCGTTGCGTTTGTGAGATCCGGCGCGGCCACGGGCGTGTCGTAGAGCTGCTGCGCGACGGAGTTTTCGGTATTTGTATCGGTATCTGCGTCCGTGCCGGCGGTGCTTGTGCAGGCGCACAGGCTGCCGAGCAGAAGCGCCGCGCCGAGCAGCACGGCCAAAATGCGTCTGGCTGGTTTCATGCCGTTTGCCTCCTTGTTCGTTTCTGGCGTCAGCATATCGCGGCAAGCTAAAGGCTGCCTAAAGGAAAAGCGGAAATGTTCTTTAGGTTCTCTTTAGGCGGCGGGGGTATCCTGCCGGCAGAAAGGAGGCCGCCGACATGGCCGATACCACACAGTACAGCTTTGCACGCTATGAGCAGAAGTATTTTCTCACACCGCAGCAGCAGGCGGCGCTGCTCGAGTGCATCGCACCGCACATCCGGCACGACGTGTACGGCCGCTACACGATCTGCAGCCTCTATTATGATACGGACGACTGGCGGCTCATCCGCGCGTCGCTCGAAAAGCCTGCGTATAAGGAAAAGCTGCGCGTGCGCAGCTACGGCGTCCCGACGGACGGCGGGCGCGTCTTTGTCGAGATCAAGAAAAAGTATGACGGCGTGGTATATAAGCGCCGCATCACGGCGTCTCCCGCGGACGCGGCAGCATTCCTGCGCACCGGGAAAAGCACACAGCCGCTCGGCCAGATCGGCCGCGAGATCGCATGGTTTCAGCATACCTACCACGCCGGGCCGAAGGTGTTTCTCGCCTATGACCGCGCGGCGTTTTCCGGCGCGGACGATCCCGCCGTGCGCATCACGTTCGACACGGACATCCGCTGGCGCACCACGGCGCTCGACCTGCGCTGCGGCGACTATGGCGCGCCGCTGCTGCCGCCGGAACAGATCCTCATGGAGCTCAAGCTCCCCGGCGCGTGCCCGCTGTGGCTCAGCCGCGCACTGACGGATATCGATGCGCGCCAGACGTCGTTTTCCAAGTACGGCGCGTGCTATAAGACCTATATTCTTCCCAACGAATCGTTTTCAAAGGAGGCGCTTTGCAGTGCTTGATTCCATCCTAGCATCCGGGCTTACGCTCCCGGCTTTCCTCGTCTGCACGGCGGTGTCGCTCGTGCTCGGCATCGCCACGGTTTTCCTCAGTATGTACCGCTCGAAGTGCAGTCAGGGCTTTTCCGTCACGGTCGCGGTGCTGCCCGCGATCGTGCAGATCGTCATCCTGCTCGTCAACGGCAACGTCGGCGCGGGCGTCGCCGTCGCCGGGGCGTTCAGCCTCGTGCGCTTTCGCTCCGTGCCCGGCACGGCGCGGGAGATCGGCGTGATCTTCCTCGCCATGGCGCTCGGTCTTGCGACCGGCATGGGCTATGTCGCGCTCGCGGCGGTGTTTTTCGTCATCATCGCGGCGGTGCTCCTGCTGCTGACGCGGCTGGACTTCGGCACGCGGCGCACCGATGAGCGTCTGCTGAAGATCACCATTCCGGAAAACCTCGACTACGACGGACTGTTTGACGACCTGCTTGACACCTACACCACCGCGCACACGCTCGAGCGCGTCAAGACCGCCAACATGGGCACGCTCTACGAGCTGCAGTACCGCGTCACGCTGCGTGACGCGCAGGTGCCCAAGGCCTTTCTCGATGCCCTGCGCTGCCGCAACGGCAACCTGAACATCACCTGTGGGCGCGAGCAGATGGGTGAGGCGCTGTGAAAATGCTTGCGTTCCGGGCAGAAAACTTCTAAAATAAAGCCGGGTGATGCACCATGCGACTGCTGATCGCAGAGGACGAGCGCGACCTCGCCGAGGCGCTGAGCGTCTTTTTTGAGAAAAATCAATTCACGGTCGATACCGTCTACAACGGCTTCGACGCCTACGAATACGCCGTCACGGGCGACTATGACGCCGTCGTGCTCGATGTCATGATGCCAAAGCTGAGCGGTGTCGAGGTGCTCGAGCGGCTGCGCGCCGAAGGGGTGCGCACGCCGGTCATGATGCTCACGGCCAAGGCCGAGAAGGACGACCGCATCACGGGCTTCAACGCCGGGGCGGACGATTACCTGCCCAAGCCCTTCGCGCCCGATGAGCTCATCTGCCGCGTGCGCGCCATGCTGCGCCGCGGCGGCGAGTACCGCCCGACGGTGCTCACCTTCGGCGACGCGGCGCTCGATTGCAGCACGGGTATGCTCTCGTGCGCGGGGCAGAGCGTGCGCCTGAGCGGGCGCGAGTTTCAGGTTATGGAGCTGTTTCTGCGCGCGCCGAAGGTCGTGCTCTCGGCAGAGCGCATTCTCGAGCGCGTCTGGGGCTGGGACAGCGACGCGGAGATCAACGTCGTCTGGGTGCACATCTCGAATCTGCGCAAGAAGCTCAAGGGCATCGGCTCGTGCGTGACCATCCGCGCCAACCGGGGGCTGGGCTATGTGCTGGAGGCCGGAGATGATTGAACGGCTGCGAAAACGCTTCATCCGCATCGCAACGCTGGCCGTTGCGGGCGTTTTGCTGCTGCTGTGCGTGACGGTAAACGCGGCGAACTACATCTCCGCCGACCGGCAGCTGACGCAGATGCTGCGCATGATCTGCGACAATCAGGGCATGGTGCCGCACTTTCCGCCCGACGGCGGCAAGCACGGACAGAAGCCCGACGGTCCGTTCACGCCCGAGACGCCGTACTCCACGCGCTACTTCGTGCTGCGCTATAACGGCGACGGCGATCTCGAGCAGGCGGATCTGACGCATATCGCCGCCGTGTCCGAGGGCGACACGGCGCAGTATCTCACCGCCGCGCTGCGCCACGGCGCGGGCTTCGGCTACACGGCGGGGTATAAATACTACGTCGTCCATACGGATACCGACCGCTGGATGGCCGTTTTTCTCGACTGCTATCAGCAGATGCACGCGGTCGTGACGTTTGCGTGGATGTCGCTGGCGGCGATGGCCGTGTGCGTGGTGCTGGTGTATGTGATTATTGTGCTCTGCTCGCGCCGGGCCATCGCGCCGGTCGTGCAGGCGGCCGAGCGGCAAAAGCAGTTTATCACCGACGCCTCGCACGAGCTCAAAACGCCCATTACCGTCATCGCCACGAGCCTGAAGGTGCTGGAGATGGAGGTCGGGCAGCAAAAATGGATCGACAAGGCGGAAAGCCAGACCGAAAAGCTCACGGAGCTTGTAAACGAGCTTGTCACGCTCTCGCGCATGGACGAGGAAACCTCGCCCCTGCAGATGGCGGACTTTCCGGTCAGTGATGCGCTCACGGAGACGGCGGAGTCGTTTCGCGATTTCGCGGCGTCCGCCGGTCATACGCTTGTCGTGCGCGTGACGCCCGGACTGCACTATTGCGGTGACGAGTATGCCATCCGGCAGCTCGTGTCGATCCTGCTCGACAACGCCGTCAAGTATGCTGCGCCAGAGGCGCCCATCGTCTTTTCTCTGGAAAAGGGGCGGCACGGTGTCGTCATCCGCATGGAAAACCCATGCGACACGCTCGACCCGGCTGCGCTCGGGCGGCTCTTTGACCGCTTTTACCGCGCAGATCCCGCCCGAAGCGGCGAGACCGGCGGTTTTGGCATCGGTCTCGCCATTGCGCGCAGCATCGCCGAGGGGCATCACGGCACGATCCGCGCCGAGAGCCCCGACGGCCGCACAGTTATATTTACGGCGGAATTGAGGTGAAAACTGCGATGAAGCATATGCGTATCCTGATCCTTGTCCTTGCGCTCGCGCTGCTGTGCGCGGGCTGCGCATCCGGCGGCACGGCAGAGGCAACGCCCGCCCCGGATATGAGCGATCTCCCGCTCAACGGCGGCTATGCCTACCTGCGCGTGGAGGTGCTCTCACGCGACAAGGATGCCAAGACGCTGGAGGTGCGCGTGCTCGATTTCGGCGACGCCGACGGCGTGAACGTCGGCGCGGTTCCGGTGGGCACGCAGGGCGCGGCCGACTGCGCCGACCTGCTGTCGATGGCCATGATGATCGACTCCGGCGAGTGGATCATCACCTACGCAGACCTCGGGCAGCAGACATTCCCGCTGCGGCTGACGTCGATCGAGAACCCGGAGCACTTCGCCGAGCGCGCGG
>OIWQ01004459.1_pt1 | contig 11308 bp, 8 predicted proteins | sample 1587571 | NCBI WGS metagenome assembly OIWQ01 (sample SAMEA3888910, study PRJEB22519) | human gut metagenome | biome: human gut; feature: human-associated habitat; material: faeces | place: Denmark | collected 2010 | reverse complement strand
ATAAAATTATTTAATGATAATAATACGTATTCTATTATAACAAATACTGTTTCTGTTAAATCTGATAACACTAATACATGCCTCCACTTAAATATAAGTTGTAATAATAATAATACTTTATTCTTAAGTGAACCAACACTTAAGATTAATAATAAAGAATTATTTGCAATAAATAGTTCTAATACTGAATTTCTTAACCAAGAACAACATAATAGAGTAGAACAAAATAAAAACATGAACGGAGAATCACAATCTCAACAAGATAGCAATCTCAATAATGACAGTAATGTTGATAATAACGCAGTTGATGTTCAACAAAGAGAATCATTTGTTATAAACACATCAAGTAATATTAACACATTAAATGAGTCAACTGCTAATGTTAAAAATTTATTCAATGATGTTAAAACATTTATACGCAAAATATTCAATAATTTAAAACAAAATAAGTCTGAAAATAAATTATGTAAACTCACAGATAATATAATAACAAATGTTTCAGCTAAGGCTGCCAACGATATTATTGAAAAACATATATATGTATTAGTCGATAATACATCTGCAACTGAAGATCAACTAGTTGCTATTACAGAAAGCATTAAAGACGACTTCCAAATCACATATGATATTACTTTAAATGAATCTTTAAGTGATACTGTAAAAATCACTAGACATGTAACAGCATCTAATACATATAATGATTATTACTTAATATCAAAAACAGGATGGTCTGATGGCACACATTATGATACAGTCAAATATCTAAAAGAATCATTAATCCAATTATGCAAAAATAGAGCATATGATGACATTGTTAAAGCTATCAAAAATGACCGTTCATTTAAGATTTCTAAAGTAAATGAAAATATATCATATGAACCAATCAAGCCATTGAATTCATATGGAATGAACACTTTTGGAAACAATCTTTATGAAGCTGTACAATTAGTTCATTTTAATAAGAAAGGATTTTTAGATTATAATACATACTTAAACACATACAAAGTTTCTAAATAATATGTATATTAATATAATTGAATATAAAAACCATAAAAGGAATAAAAAATCAAATCCAGGTTTATATGAATCTGGATTTGAAAATCCTTTTGATGATATTGATGATACTTCTACAGACATTGAAGTCGACATAGATGATCCGATCAACAAATACATTGGAAAAAATAAAGGTGTCAGTATTTCAAAAATTGGTCTTTGGAATTCTAATGTGTCTAATAAGATACTTTGCCGTAACAATAGAGTATATGCCAATAAGTATTTCTGCAAAGGAGATGTTGTAGAAGAATGTCCAATTAAACTTATGTCTAAGAATGACTTATATTCTGACAACATTAGAGATTGTGTGTTTCCATTAGATGATTCTGGTAATCTATATGGTCTTCCTCTTGGTTATGCAGTATGTTACCGTAATTCAAAAGATGCTCCAGTTCCGGCGAATGTAACATATTATTACGATGAATCTTCGAATATGCTAGTGTTTACCGCGACATCTAATATTAAGAAAGGATGCGAATTGGTTATAGACGCAGATAACGATGATTTCGCAAATGAACTTCATCCATCACAGTTCAATTATGAACCGGGCTATGAACCTATCTATAAAACAAAAGATTATAGAATTATTTAATTTGATAAATAATAAAAGATTTTGACTAAATTTATATATGAAAACATTTAGCTCTGCATACTATATAAGTAAAAAACAGTCTATTGCTGAAAAAGAAACTCTTATAGAGCAAGAACATAATAAAATTATCGCTGCTATGAAAAAAGAGTTTGGTATAAATAGCTTTAGTACGTTGAATGAATCAGAAAAGAAATCTTACCGTTCAATGCTTAAAGAAATGTGGAACAGAGAAAAAGGACTGACTGCAAAGGGCATTAAATTTATAAATGAAGCTGCAGCACCTTTGACACCAGATTCTACTCCTGAACAGATAAAGAAAGCTTTTCAACGTGAAATAAAGGCAAATATAAACAATTATTTAGCAGTGTTGCTTGGCGGAAATGGAAATATTAGTGACGCAGGAAAACTTAAATCTAAGTTAGAAAGTGAGCTTAAAAAGAAAATTTCTACCAAAGAATGCAAACAATGGATTTATGAAATTGTCTCAAAAGAACTTGCTAAGAAAATAAATGCTTTTAAATTTTAAAAATAAAGATTTATATAGATGGCAAAGTTTAATAAAGATACATTTTTAAATGATATAACAAGTAAGGTACAGTCTGCTATAGATAAAAACCTTATCACAAAAGAAGATATAAACAACAATGATTTAGAGCGTCTTCATGGATTCATACAGTATGAATTACTTGAGTATATTGAAGATAGAAAATTCGCATTAGATGTATTGAAGGATTTCAATTATGACGAGCGTGCTCCATGGGATGAGATACAAAAGAAATATGGCAAGTTCAAATCATTATTGGATATTGCTTTAGTCAACTTATGGTCATTCCTTTATTCAGAAAACTGCTGTCAGTATTCCTATTATCAAACCTCTAATTATGATGAAAACGCACCAATGTTGGATTTGGTTCATAACATAGAGGATAAAGTTCCATATGATGAAGATGACGGCATTAGCGACATAGACGCAGTATCTCCACCTACTAACAACAGTAGACCACGGAGAAAAATCAGATTAGCATCTGATAAAGATGATGATTTACCAGATGAAAATGAATCATATGACTACTAAAATAAAATAAGGAAGAACTTAAGTTCTTCCTTTTATTTTTCAATCCATCTTTCAGCTTCATTTATATTCCAAAATTCTAAATAATTCAAATTATTTTTCTCCGCAATATTTCTCTTGTTTACGTCTGAAATAGACCATACTCTTACTGCTATATCATAATATTTAGTATGTTTACTTTTCCAATATTCTAATTTTTCTAAATCTTCATCACTTCCAGTAAATGGCTTACCTCCATGTGTCCAATGAGCATTGAACTCGATGAACATATCTATTTGTGGTATATAATAATCACAAGCGAATGGATAACGTTTATCATCACTATACTGTCTAAGCACATTATCATATTTAGAACTTAATAGTTTATATACATGTTCTTCTTGTTTTGAACAATTGAATGTTCCGTTTTTCTTTTTTGTTTCATACGTTTTTCTCTGTATTTCATCATGATGTTCTTTATAATATTTCTTGAATTCATCTGATTGTGAAAAACTTTCTACTCCATAATGTTTTAGACATGTTTCTTTGGATTTATCCAGTATTTGTTTATTCTGCATAAAATATTCTACACCATACCGTTCTAAGCAAGTTTCTTTAACTTTACTTTTTACTTCTTCTGATTGTGAAGCGTATTCTACTCCATACCGTTCTAGACATGTCTGTCTTATCTTATTTTTTACTTCATCACATTTCAATGGAGTAGTTTCTCCATACCGTTCTAGACATGTCTGCCTTATCTTATTTTTTACTTCATTCGACTGACCAATATTGTCTACACCATATTGTTTTTTTATTGTTTCTTTCGCTTTTGCTTTACATATATCACTCTTAAATGCATTATCTACACCAAAACGAGAAATCATTGATTTCTTTCTTTTCTCGATAGCTTGTGTTGTTTGTCCATAGTTGTTTACTCCATATTTTTCAAAACACTGCTTGCTAAAATTTCTAATAAATTCTTCATTCTGCATATGATGTGATGTTCCATAATGCTTATAATGTGTCTGCTTAATTTTTTCTTTAACACTACTGCTTTTTATCGGAAATTCTACACCATATTTCTTTAAACAAGTTTTCTTATATAATTCTTGTGTCCTATTATTTTTTCTAGAACATGAAATAGAACAAAAATCACTATAACCATTTTTTAACCAAGCCGCCGCCTTTCCACATTGTCTACATTTTGGTTTTTCTGCTATGTTGTTTCTTAACCTATAAAAAGTTTCTTTAAAATCTACTGAATCATCATATCTAAAATCAATATATTTCCATATTGCATAGTGTTCATTTCTCCATTTTTTGCTAGAATAAGATCTAACAAACCTTTTATCATCTGGGTAAAACAGGTTTATGATTTCTTTGTCCAATTTTTCTGAAATATTAGGATTTATATGAAGTAGATTCTCTATTTCTTTTATTTTAAGTTTCTGCGCTTTATGTGTTTCATATGACATGCTTTACAAATAAAATTGGTTTATTAAATTTATATCAAAATATATAAATTGCTTATTTATTTTAAGAATAAATAATTTAAATTAATCTCATCATTAACTATTATGCCAAAAAGTTTAATGATATGTACTAACACCAAAGACAAATTACATTTGAATGAATCTGATTATCAAGATAATTCAAAGAGTAAAAAATATATATTATCGGGTATTTTTGCTACTCTTGATGGAAAAGAGAACAGAAATGGACGTATTTATACTAAGGAAGAATATTTGAAACACCTCCAGTATCTACGTGAAGATATCAGATCTGGAGAACCTTTACTTGGTGAACTAGATCATCCAGATGATAGATTTGAAGTCAAGTTGAAAGAAGCCTCGCACCGCGTGATAGACCTTTGGTATGATCCAAATACCAAATGTGTAATGGGTAAAATAGAACTTCTGAATACACCAAATGGAAAACTTGCTCAGTCTATGATTGATCAAGGAATACCTCTTCATATTTCTTCACGCGCTGCTGGAACTGTCAATCCAGACCACACTGTATCAATACAGCAGATCTATACATATGATTTAGTATGTAAACCAGGTTTTGCAGATGCTGTTCTTCACAGAGTAGATGAATCTGTTTCAACACGTACATATTCTGCCGCAGCGAAATCATTTTTATCAAATTCATATAGAACAGAATCTCTAAATGCTGCACCACAGTATGGAATTATCAATGAGAATGTTTCTATCTCTGAAATAAAAGCTCCAGTCATTCTAAGAAAAGAGGCAAAATTTCTGCAAATAAATAAACAAACAGTAATAAATGAAGATATGAGTAAACCTCTATTAGAAAATAATAATCCAGACGCTACTACAGGAAAACCATTGAAAATTTCAGGTAATTCCGGTGCAGCAGCTCTTGGAGTTCCAGTCGCAGATCTGGGAGGTACTAATGAGACTTCAGATTCTTCTACTGATTCGAGTACTGCAGATGTTTCAGAAACAACTGATAAGAAAGATGAAAAGACTTGTCCAGATTGTGGAAAAAATCCATGTGAATGTGATAAGAAAGAGAATCATAACAATGAAGGAACAGATGAATGCAATGGAAAAGACTGCGATGATGATAAAGAACATTTGAATTCTGATGATAGCGCAGATGCATCTACTGGAAATAATGTTTCAGAAGACGACAATGACTCCAATGATAAAGACGATGATTCTAAAGATGATGATTCTAAAGATGATTCAGACGGAGAAAAAAGTGATAAAGATGATGACAAAGATTCTGGTGTAGAAATTATTGATGTTGCTGCTGAATTTGAAGGTGATGACAAAGATGATTCTAAAGATGATGATTCTAAAGAAGATGACATGATCAAAGACATCGAACCAGAATATGATTCAGATAAAAAATCTTCTGATGATAAAGATGATGATTCTAAAGATGATGACACATCTGAATCTAAAGATGAAAACAAACCTTGTGATGATGATAAATGTGCCAAAGAGGCAAAGAGGCTTAATGATAAAGCTTCTAAAGACATCGAAAAACATAAGGATTCTATATTTAAAAAACTTGACGACCTTAAAGCTTCTATAGAAAAGAAAAGTAAAAGCAAAGAGGAAGCTAAGTGTGAGTCAATCATAATGGCTCAATATCCAATTTCAATGATGATGAACGAAAGTAATTTTGCTAGTTTTGCTGCATTAAGTGAATCGCAAAAAACAAAAGTAGTTTCTTATCTACAAGACAACAATATTACTGAAGCTAAATCGATAAATGAAAATTGGAAAAACGGCATTGATTATGTTCAAGAAACTCCTACATGGTTGAAATATGCTCCTAAGAGTTATAAAGCTCTCTACGAGAATGCTTCTGACCAAACCAAAACGAATATTCGTAATATGGCTAATTATGTGCTGTTTGAATCACAATCAGACATAAATACTTTCTGGGAGAATTCTGGTCTTGCTGAAGTAAATGAGCGTAGACTTATAAATGAATCATTTGTCAATGCTTTGCCAAAAGTTGCTAAAACACCTGATAATGATTCATTGCCTTATAGTAATGACTTCATCAAAAACATAGCAAATATGGCATCCGATTATAACAATGACCGCTATTAAAATTAACATTTCTTAGGTCTTTGTTAAAATTGTTTAATGATTTGATGATAAATAATCAAACATTAAATTAATAAAAAATTAATTTTAAAATTAAAATGGCAAAAAATAAACAAAACCTTGCGCAGATAGTAGAGTCATGGTCACCTGCTATTAAGCAACTTACAAACAATAGAGTAAATGAATCTACTCCTGCTAAACTTGCATGGATGTGTGAATATGCACATAACCACACAATGGCCCTCAATGAGGAGGCTGTCGGTGGAGTAAGTTTCCCATATCAGACACTTAACAATACTATGGGTATTGGTAATGCAGTTCCAGCAAGCTTCGCTGGTCAGACTGCGGCAGATCAGTCAAATGCTAAATCATTTGGTTCTGGTGACAAATGGCCAAGTCTTCTTCCTATGGCCCTTCAGGTCGCAGCTCGCACTGTAGGTTTCGATCTTGTAAACACTATTCCTTTCCAGGGTCCTACTGGAGTTCTTCCTTTCATGGATTATGTATATGCTGGTAGCAAAGAGCCTTATGGCGCTACTCCTGCTACTGGAGCTGACAATGCTAATCCGGGTATTGGTGTAAATGGCCGTAAACCTGCTTATGAACTTTATGACGCACCTCACGCATTCCGCTGCAAAGTTGCTGACGCTGATGGTACTGCTAAACAGGAAGCTTATAAAGCATTCGCTGGTGCTAAAGAAATCGTAATTAACGAACTTCTTAAAGTTGAGTTCATTGGTCTTTCTCGCTTGAGCGCTGAGCCAATGTTCAAAGTTCTTCCTGGCCAGACAAATGTCGCTCTTGGTAAAGTATTTGGAAGCAACACGTTTGAAGGTGCAGTAACTGCTAAAATCACTCCTGCTGATGGTGCTACAGGTACACCAACTGTAACTGAAGTTAAACTTTATGGTGCAAGACTTATCTCTGCTCTTGAAGATCAGATCCAGGGTTTCACAGGTGCTGGCAAATATGACACTGACCGTTGGACTGGTACATGGCAGGATGATCAACATCTTTATGAGCCAATGGACCGTGCTACTGGTGAAATGCAGTATCCTCGTCAGATGAACTTGAAGGTGTTCACTAAGTTTGTTAGCGTTGGAACACAGAGTGTAGCAGTCGCTGTCTCACAGGAACAAGTTCAGGATTTGCAGAAACAGTGGGGTATCGATGTATTGAAGCTTGTTGAAAATGCAGCTATCAATGAACTCTCTGCAAGTATAAACAAACACATTCTTAGCAGATTGTTCGCTCTTGGTTGGAAGAACCACGTTCATGCTTATGAGGCTGAAGGTATCAACTTGAACCTTGACTTGACACAGGACGATGTTTCTTATAAGAGCTGTGTAACATATACTGAGGATGGCGAGCAGATTCTTGAAATGCCAATCGCTAAACCTGGTAAATATGGTGATTTTGAGAACGCTGATACAACTCTTAAGAAAGTTGGTGTAAATATGTTGGCTGCTGGTAATGTAATTATGCAGCGCGGCCGTCGTGGTGCTGCTAACTTCGTAGTTACTAACTGGAAGATCGCTACAATCCTCCAGAGCAATGCTCAGTACGCTTTCTCACCAATCGCTAATACATTCAATCAGAACAATGGACAGTTGTATCCTCTCGGCACAATTGCGGGAATGACTGTATATGTAGATCCTTTGATGCACACTCAAGATACTCGTGTACTTGTTGGTAGAAAAGGTGATAAAGACGAACCAGGTGTAGCATTCTGTCCATATATAATGGCTGAATCAGTTAGATTGATTACTGAAGGTACAGCTAGTCCTAAAGTACTGATTAAATCAAGATATGCATTAGTAGATTTAGGGTGGTATCCAGAACTAAATTACTTGACTTTCTATGTTAAGACTAATGAAGGTATTATTTAAATAAACACATTCATATCATAAATAATTAAGGTAGGAAACATTTCCTACCTTTTTTATGTTTAAATAATTAAATAAAACATATTTATACTTTTCTACATCAGATGTATAAAATTTATAAATTAGATGTGAAGCCAATTGATAATTGTGTCGTAATGAATGATGACATTATATTAGAAAAATGTTTTAAAAAATACCAGTCTACTACAACATTATATTCAAATAAATTGATAAATGGTGCAGTTATCAACAAACTTGAAACAGAAGAATATAATAACATACGAAAATATTTAAATGTCCGGTTCGCAGACATTCCGGCAGTGTTATATGCAAATGATGTACATAACTATTACAGAGAAATTCTTTGGAGAATAAATCATAAAATAGAAAATAGGCCTGTATGTTTAATATGTGGTAAACCGGTAAAATTCACTGGCAAAGTTCATTATAGAGATATAGCTCGTTTGAGTGATAATATGTTTAAAGATGAATGGACAAGTATTTTATCTAGAATAGGTTTTGAAAAAACATGTGAGTGTAAAGAATGTAAAAATACATATGCAAGTGAATCATCTGCGCGAACTATGAAAAAACGCTATGGAATTAAATATGCTTTTATGTCTGAAGACTGTAAAGAACGTAGACTAATTAATTCTAGAAAATCTATCCATGAACGTTCAATTAAATACAATACAATGAAAGAAATCATGTTCAAAGATAAACATGATATAGAATATTACAGAGAGAGGAAATTATATTTAGATTTAATAGAGGCATATGATAAAACAACTGCGATGATTGAGAAATGTAATGAAAGCAATAAACATAATTTTAATATTGGAACATCTAAAGAAGAATTAAAGATATTGGACATATTACAAAAAGAATTCAATGATGTGGTTCATCAATATAAAAGCAAAAAATACAATCATAAATGTGATTTTTACATTCCAAGTTTAGATCTGTATATTGAATATCAGGGATTTTATACACATGGCACTCATCCATACAATGTCTTGAATGAAAATGATAAGCAGATATTAGACAAGTTGAAATATAAGGCAGATAATTCTATCAATGAATCGAACTGCTATAATAAGATAATCACAAATTGGACGATAAATGATGTTAGAAAAAGAGAAGAAGCAAAAGAAAACAAACTGAACTATTTAGAAATATTCAATAAAATCGCATTTGAAGCAATACCAGATATTGTTAAACATGAATTTTCTAACAACATTAAAAATAAACAACTTGTGATAGGAATTTAAAATAATAGTAAATATTACTACAAGTTTACACAAATGCTCAAAAATACAAATTTATATAAATTATATTTAGAATCTAAAGAATCTGGTGACAATTATAAATTGTCTACACGTGCACATCATGATGAAGAAATATTTAATGAACTTAAATATGAGACTACATTTTTGCCAGATGATGCTACAGTTTCAGAGCGTTTGTACTGTTATATCCATGGTATTCATCATATTTTATTGTGTCCATATTGTCACAAAAATAAACTTAAATATACCGGTAAATTAAACAAGGGATATTATTCAACATGTGGAAATAATGATTGCAAACATATTGGTATAACGAATGGTGCTAAAAATAGAACAACATCTGAACGTAAGCAAGCTGCAGCAAAAGGAAAACTTACGCATTATGAACGCACTGGGTTTTACAACAATATGCAGAATCCAGATGAATTAGCGAAATGGCAGAACTCATTCAAAATGAAATATGGTGTAACTTCACCGTTAAAGAATGAGACGATTCTTAATAAAGCGAAATCTACAATGTTAGAACATTTTGGAACATTAGACATTCTTCATTTAGAAAAATCAATTGGCACTATCCGATCACGGTATGGCAGCATAGTCAACATGAATAAAGAAGCTGCTATAAAAAGAGGTGCGAAACTAAGCATTCTTAGAAAAGAAGAAGTTGAATCTAAAATAACATCATATGAGTTTTCTATTATAGAATATAATAATGATATGTTTACATTAAAATGCGATAAATGTGGACACATATTTTCTATATCTAGACAAGGTGTGAATACATATTCGCGTGAAGCCAAACGATGGTGTCCTAAGTGTGATTATAAAAATATGACATTCCGTTCTAAAATAGAAAAAATATTAGCAGATGACATTAAAAGTTTTTATATAGGAGAGATACAGTATAACAAACACTTTGGAAAATATGAAGTTGATATTTATATACCAGAACATAAGCTGGCAGTAGAAGTAAATGGCTTATATTGGCATTCAGACATATACCATAACAAGTATTATCATATCGATAAAAAGAAAAATCTAGCAGAACTTGGAATTGATTTAGTATATGTGTGGGAAGATGAAATTAATGACCATAATAAGAAAGAAATTATATTGTCACGTTTAGCATCTAAACTTGGTCTGTCTAAAAGAATATATGCTCGTAAATGCAATATCGTGAAATATACTAAAGATGATGTGAAGTTATCTTTAAGATCATTTTTAGACAATAATCATTTACAAGGATTTTGCGCAGGTTCTTCTTATTATGGTTTAGAGTACAAGAATGAAATTGTGGAACTCATAGTGATAGGTAAAAAACGGAAACTTATGAGTTCAGAAAAGTATAAATACGAGTTAATACGTTTATGCACAAAGAAAAACTTGGAAATAGTTGGTGGTTTTTCAAAATTGCTTAAACATGCGATGAGTGACCTTAACATAGAAAGTTTAATTAGTTATGTCGACTTATCATGGTCAAGCTTAAATAAATGTTCATATACAAGCATTGGCTTCAATTTTATAAAAATAACAGAGCCGTCATATTGGTGGGCTGGAAATTGTATTAGATACAACCGTCTGAATTTTACTAAATCTAAATTAATCAAAGATGGCTATAATAAAAATAAAACAGAGGACGAAATTATGAAATATGATAAAAAATATTTAAAGATATGGGGTCCTGGAAATATGCTTGTCGAATATAAAATATAACATTTTTATTTTAATGTTATTTTAAAATTTATATTTTATTTTTATAAAAGCTTAAGTATGAAAAAATAAATGTACTAATAATTAATAAATGAAAAGCTGCTATATAAAAACTTAAACTAGTAAGTCCGGAA
>OIWQ01004453.1_pt1 | contig 11322 bp, 13 predicted proteins | sample 1587571 | NCBI WGS metagenome assembly OIWQ01 (sample SAMEA3888910, study PRJEB22519) | human gut metagenome | biome: human gut; feature: human-associated habitat; material: faeces | place: Denmark | collected 2010 | reverse complement strand
TGCTCACCGAGATGGCGGTCTTTTATTTATGAGGCATATAGCATTCTTCCGGGGCATTTGCGGGAAGCAGCTTTTCAGCCCATGCTTTTCAGCTTTACAACGTTCAGCTTCTGATCGCAACTACTACGGTCAGTCGGATGTTTCCGAATGGACGGATACTGCGGCAATCAGCACCGAATGGCCTCACACAGTCGGTCTGAAAGCAGACGGCACGGCGGTTGCCGTTGGCTACAATAAATACGGTCAATGCGACGTTTCCGACTGGACGAATATCAAGCTACCCAACTGACGAAGAAAGAAGGACGAGAAGATGGCAATTATCAAATGCAAAATGTGCGGCGGGAATATTGAGATCTCTGCGGACAAGACCTTTGGGACGTGCGAATACTGCGGCAGCACGATGACGCTGCCGCAGACGGATGATGACCAGCGGCTGAGTCTGTTCAACCGCGGCACGCATCTGCGGCGCAACGGCGAGTTTGACAAGGCGGCGTCAAGATCTACGAGTACACGACCGGCTTTGTACATGCAAAGAGCTTCGTCTCCGACGACAAGGTCGCGACCATCGGGACGGTCAATCTGGACTACCGCAGCCTGTTTTTGCATTTTGAAAACAATTCTCTAACGCGCCGCAGAGCGGCGCAAATCTGCGGGGCTGCGCCGACTATCTCAATCAGAAAAAGGCCATTCTGGAAACCGGCGTATGGGTCTGCGAATGGAGCGGAGAAGACTCCATGCACACAAAGTCCATCCTGATCGACGATCGCCTCAGCCTCATCGGCTCGTTCAACTGGGATATGCGCAGCGCGTATCTGGATACGGAGCTGATGCTGCTGGTGGACTGCCCTGCGCTGAACGCCGCGCTGCGGGAGCAGACGGAGGAAATGATGCGCCAGAGCCGGCTCGTCTCGCCGGACGGCACGGAAACAGCGGGCGCGGCGTACATCGCGCCGGAACGCTCGCCGTTCAAGGCCGCCTTGCAGACCGTCATACGCAGCCTCATCCGTCCGTTCCGGTTCGTGCTGTAAGCCGCCGCGCCGCGCGGGATGCGGCGCGGACAGCGTGGCAAAATTTTACCTGCGTTCACGAATTATTCAAGCAAATCGCAAAAAAACATGCGATAATATGAAGCATAAGAAACGCAGGAGGCTTTTGCATGCAGGATTTTGTGGTGTTTGACCATGTCTGTAAGACCTATCAGATGGGCGATGTGCGCATCGACGCGCTGAAGGACGCCTCTTTTACGATCGCAGAGGGGGAGATCTGCGTGATCGTCGGGCAGTCCGGCGCGGGTAAAACGACGCTTTTGAACATCCTCGGCGGCATGGACCGGCTGACGAGCGGCCATGTGCTGCTGGCGGGTGAGGACGTTGCGGGCTACAACCGAAAGCTCCTGACGACCTATCGCCGCCATGCGGTCGGCTTTGTGTTCCAGTTTTACAATCTGCTTCCCAACATGACGGCGCTGGAAAATGTGCAGATCGCAGGCCAGCTCTGCAAGAACCCCGTCCCCGCGGAGGAGGTTTTGCGGCAGGTCGGCCTTGGCGAGCGGATGCAGAACTTCCCGGCGCAGCTCTCCGGCGGCGAGCAGCAGCGCGTCGCCATCGCGCGTGCGCTTGCAAAGCGCCCGCAGCTTTTGCTGTGCGACGAGCCGACCGGTGCGCTCGACTATCAGACCGGCAAGCAGATCCTTGCGCTTTTGCAGAAGCAGAGCCGCGAAAACGGCATGACCGTTGTCATCATCACCCACAACTCCGCCCTGACTGCGATGGCCGACCGCGTTATCCGCGTCAAGAGCGGGCAGATCATCGGTGTGCAGCGCAATGAAGCGCCCGTGCCGGTGGAAAGCATCGAGTGGTGACGGGAATGCTGAAAATGACAATGCGTCAGATCCGGAGCAGCTTCGGCAGGTTTCTGGCGATCATGGCGATCGTTGCGCTTGGCGTCGGCTTTTTCTGCGGCCTGCGGCTGACAAAGACCGCGATGGTACATACGCTGGACGAATACACCGAGGAGCACCAGATGTACGATTTCCGTCTGGTGAGTACCCTCGGATTTGACGAGACAGATGCAGACAAAGTCGCCGCCGATGCGCGTGTGGCGGTCTGCGAAGGAGAAAAGAGCGCCGATGCGCTCGCGACCGTTGCAGGCGGGGCGGCGAAGCCGTGCCGCTTCATTTCCATGCCCTCTCAGCTCGACATGCCGGGGCTGACCTGCGGAAGAATGCCGCAGACGGAGGAGGAATGTCTGGCAGATGCGCTGCTGTACTCCGAAGCAGACCTTGGCAAGAAGGTCATTTTGACGGAGAAGAACGACGAGGATACGCTGGAGGATTTCAGCCGCCGGGAATTTACCATCGTCGGTATCACCAAGAGCGTGCTGTACATCAACTACGAGCGCGGAAGCACCTCGGTCGGCAGCGGAACGATTTCGTCGTTCGTCTATGTCCTGCCGGAGGCGTTCACGACGGACTATGACACGGCGCTTTATCTGCGCCTTGCCGACCGGGAGGGCGAGGTCTACTCAAGCGAGTACACCGCCTGCATCGATGCGGCGGAGCCGTGGGTCAAGCAGCTTGCCGAGGATACGGCGCGGGCGCGTACCGACAGGATCTATGACGAGGCCGCGCAGACGCTCTCCGATGCGCGCGTGACGCTCGATGAAAAGCAGCAGGAGCTTTCAGATGCCAAGCAGAAGCTTGCGGACGCGAAGCAAGAGCTTGCCGATGCCAAGCAGACATATCAGGACGGAGAGGTCAAGCTCGCCGATGCCAAGCGCGAGGCAGAACAGGAGCTTGCCGACGCCTATCAGAAGCTGGTGGACGGCCAGCGGACGATCGAAGAAAACGAGCAGAAGCTCACGGACGGCGAGCAGGAGCTTGCCGACGGCGAGCAGAAGCTGGCGGAGGCGCAGGAGACCTACGATAAGAACGCCGCTGAGTTTGAAAAGGCGAAGCAAAGCGCACACAAGGAGCTGGATGACGCCTACGCGCAGATCCGCGAAGCGCGGAAGATGCTCACGCAGCAGCAACAGGAGCTGGACAAACAGAAAGCCGCACTCGATGCGAAGGAAGCGGAGGTGGAGGCGGCCATCGCCTTCGGCCTGATGACGCCGGAGGAGGCCGCAGCAGCCAGAGCGCAGATCGCAGCGGCGCGTGAGCAGCTCGCTGCGGCGCAGACCCAGCTGGATGCGGCCAGAACGCAGCTGGAGGGGCGTGAGGCGCAGCTGGATGAGGCGGCAGGCGAGGCGAACCAGACGCTCCGGGAAAATCAGGAGAAACTGGACGACGCGAAAAAAACACTCGATGAAAAGCGTCAGGAACTGGAGGACGCCAAGAAGGAGCTTGCCGACGGCAGGCAGGAGCTGGAGGACGCCAAGAAGGAGCTTGCCGACGGCTGGGCGGACTATTATTCCGGCAAGGCGGAGGGTGAGCAGAAAATCGCCGATGCGGAGCAGGAGCTTGCCGATGCCAAGCAGCAGATTTCCGACGGCGAGCAGGAGCTTATGGACGCGGAGCAGGAGCTTGCCGACGGCGAGCAGAAGCTCGCGGACGCAGAGCAGGAGTATCAGGACGGCGAGGAGGAGCTTGCAAAGCTCGAAAATCCGGATATCTTTGTCCTCGACCGCAGCAGCAACGTCGGCTACGCCTGCTTTGAGAGCGATTCTGACATCGTGCGCGCCATATCCACGGTGTTCCCGCTGTTTTTCTTCGCCGTGGCTGCACTGGTCTGCATTACGACGATGACCCGCATGGTCGATGAGCAGCGGACGCAGGCAGGCGTTCTGAAGGCACTGGGCTATGCAAATGGCGCGATCCTGATGGAGTATTTCCTCTACGCAGGCAGCGCCTCCGTACTGGGCTGCGTGATCGGCATCGCGGGAGGCTCGGTCTTCCTGCCGAGAATGATCTGGCAGTCGTACAACATCATGTACGGCTTTGCCGGCATCCTGTATGCCTTCGACTGGCCGCTTGCCATCATCTCCTCGGGCGCATATCTGTTGTGCGCGCTCGGCGCAACGTGGTATGCCCTGCATACCGAGTTGAAGCGGCCCGCGGCAGAGCTCATTCGTCCCAAGGCGCCCAAGGCCGGCAAGCGCATCTTACTGGAGCGCTTCCCCTTTATCTGGAACCGGATCCCGTTTTTGCACAAGGTCTCGATCCGGAACATCCTGCGCTATAAAAAGCGCATGATCATGATGACGATCGGCATCGGCGGCTGCACGGCGCTGCTGATCACGGGCTTCGGCATTCAGGACTCCATCCGAAATGTTGTCGATTATCAGTATGACGAGATCACCCGTTACGATGCCTCCGTCACCTTCCAGCATGCGCTGAGCGATGCGGAGCGCACGGCGTTCCTTGCCGTCTGCGGAGAAAACGGCGCGGAGGACTGCCTGTTCGTCGCGGAAAAGAGTCTGGACGCCGCCTCCGGCGGCACGGTCAAGACGACGAACGTCGTCTGCCCGGAGCGTGGAAGCGTAGACGGCTTCATCGATCTGCACACGCACGATCAGACGCCGGTGGCGTATCCGCAGGACGGCGGCTGCATCATCAGCCGGGGTCTTGCGCAGGCGCTGCACCTGTCGGCGGGCGATACCATCACCCTGCAAACGAGCGATCTGCGCAGGACATCACTGACCGTGGAGGCCGTGTTTGAAAACTATGTCTATAATTACGTCTACCTGACGCAGAATACCTGGCAGGAGGTCTTTGGCGAGGCGCCCGCCTACGAGGCCGCATGGGTCAACTTCCTCGAGGACACGGACGCGCAGACGGCCTCCGCAGCGCTCGCACGCGCGAAAAACACCGCGGCCGTCACCCTGAGCAGCGATTTCCGAAGCCGCGTGGCGACCATGATGCAGAGCCTTCGGTATATCGTGCTGGTCGTCGTGGTGTGTGCGGCTGCACTGGCGTTCATCGTTTTGTATAACCTCACAAACATCAACATCACCGAGCGTGAGCGCGAGATCGCGACCATCAAGGTGCTCGGCTTCTATGACAGTGAGACGAACCGCTATGTCTTTCGTGAGAACATCATCCTGACCATTCTGGGGACACTTCTGGGCATCCCGATGGGAATGCTGCTGCATGCGTATGTCATGGGACAGATCCGGATCGATCTCATGTGCTTTGACGTGCGCATTGCGCCACTGAGTTATGTTATCTCGGTCGCGCTGACGCTGGTGTTCGGCCTGTTTGTCAACTTCGTCCTGCGGCGGAAGATCCGCGCGGTCGATATGGCGCAGGCACTCAAGTCCATCGAATGACAGACCGGCGCGAGGAAGCGGCCCCATATTGACAAGCATAAAAGCGCCCTCGCAGCATCATTTCGCCAGGCCAGATCGTGCCACATGAGGCCATCGGCACGGCGAACCACTCCCCAAATCTGTTCGTCGGCGTGGGCGGCAGCGACATGATCGGCCACGAGAAATTTGAAAAGTAATTTCAGTAGAATAAGCGGCAGCCCAGACCGTCTTGCCGACGGTCTGGGCTGCCCTATAAGTGCCTGAGAAAATGTATGGTGAAAAGATTGACTGCAGCGAAAGATATGCGGCCAGTCTGTGTCCGCTGGGGTTACACGGGGCGATTTCCCCGGCGTTTTTCGGCGGAGAAGCAGAGTACTTGTCAAAAAGTACAAAAAACGGGCAGGGCAGTTTATGAAAAACTCTGAAAATGATTCTTGCAATTTACAGCGGCAAAAAAACGTGTTGTAATCATGACACAGAAAACCTAAACGTTTAATATTTTGCCGACGGTCATATACTGGAGGTCTGCCCGAGCTTGGCTGCCGACCGTCCGCGCATCGAGACGCATCACCTTGGCATCGGCATGAATGAAAAAGACCCCGCCAGACTTGTTTTTGAAGGAAAGCCCGGCAAGGCCGTCGTTGTGAGCCTTATTGACATGGGCGGCAGACTCCGCCTCATCGTGCAGGACATCGAGGCCGTAAAGCCGATTCTTCCCATGCCGAACCTGCCGGTCGCAAGAGTCATGTGGAGAGCCATGCCCAGCCTCACCACGGGCATGGAATGCTGGATCTCCGCAGGCGGCGCACATCACACCGTTCTTTCCTACGACGTGACCGCCGAGCAGCTGCGCGACTGGGCGCGGATGATGGAAATCGAGTTCGTCCACATCACGAAGGACACCACGGTCGAGGGCTTGGAGTACGAGCTGTTCCTCAATGACCTCGCGTGGAAGCTGAAGTGAGGCGCGCGCTATGCTGGAAAAGCTGAAACAGGACGTTCTGGAGGCAAATCTGCTGCTTCCAAAATACGGTCTGATCACGTTCACTTGGGGAAACGTCTCCGGAATCGACCGCGAGAGCGGCTTGGCCGTCATCAAGCCCTCCGGTGTGCCGTATGACGGCATGACGGCGGAGAACATGGTCGTTGTCGATCTGGATGGAAGGGTCATCGAGGGCAAATGGAAGCCATCGCGCGACACGCCGACGCATCTGGTGCTCTACAAGGCGTTCCCGGAATGCGGCGGTATCACTGCATTTCCAGCTTCTGAATGCAGTACGGGAAATGGAGTACATCGTTGATGCTTGCTATGAAAAACCCACAAGCTGAAAAAGTTCCGTTTTCGCATTTAGGGGCTTGCGGAGTGGACTACCTATCAACTATTGCGCTTTTCATGGAGTGTTGGTTTAATGGGAAATATGGATTAATGTGAGGAAAAAGAAAAATGGCTCAACTGACCACAGATAAGTCAGTTGAGCCATTCGCTCATATATGGGATCAGAATGGACCAAACCTGCTAGCCATCCTGCAAAAACTCCTGTAATCCTGCCCGAATGAACCGATCAATGGTCTGTTGTACGTTGTGCCAGTCCCGGCAATTGTTCTGAAGCATCAGCCGGTTAATGGTCAGACAGCCGTGAATCTGGAAATAGAAAATGCTCTCTGCCTGTTCAAAGGTCAAATCGCTGTGCTGCATCAGATAACCGACAAAGCCTTCCTTGCTTTTGTCCGCCAGTTTTTTTATGATCCTTGCCGAGACAGTCTCATCCATAAACAGGGGCCAAAGCACTTCATTCTCCTGCACCTTCTGGCAAAATGGATAGGTGCAGGTTTCTTTTTGGGGACAGAGTACATGACCTATGGTTTGGCTCACATCCGAGAAAGACTCCGTCAAAATGTCGTCCAGCACATCATCTACATCAAAGTAGTGGATGTAAAAGGTCCCACGGTTGATGTCTGCCAGACGGCAGAGCTCCGTCACGGTAATTTTGGAATAGGGCTTGACCCGCAGAAGCCCCATCAAAGCCTCCCGAATGACACTGCGCGTATACTTCGTCCGGCGATCTTTGGTGTTGATTTCTTTTCGCTGCAAAATATTACACCTTTCTCAACAGATTTCGGAAACTGTTTCGTTTCTGCACAGCTTCCAGAATCTGATTATTGTTTATCTCCTGACAATCAGTATAATGATATTGAATCAAAAAGTCAACAGTATGTCTACCAATTAACAACATGAGGAGGAACCTATGGCGAAGATTATTGCTGTAGCCGGAAAGGGCGGCGTCGGAAAAACCACGCTGACCGGTCTGATGATTCAATATCTGTGTGAGAACGGCAAAACCCCCATTCTTGCGGTAGATGCGGATGCCAATTCCAATCTGAATGAGGTGCTGGGTGTGGAAGCTCCGCCCACCCTGGGAGAAATCCGGGAAGAAATCGAACGGGCAGGAATGGCGCTCCATTCTCCCATCCCTGCGGGCATGGCCAAGGGTGACTACCTGCAAATGCGGCTGGAGGATGCCATCACAGAGGAAAAGGATTTTGACCTGATGGTCATGGGCCGCACCCAAGGCCAGGGCTGCTATTGCTTTGTGAATGGATTGGTGCAGACCCAAATTCAGCGACTACAAGCAAACTACCCTTATCTTGTGGTGGATAACGAAGCGGGCATGGAGCATATTAGCCGTGGTCTGCTTCCCACCATGGATGTGGCAATTCTGGTCAGCGATTGCTCCCGCCGGGGCGTTCAGGCGGCGGGGCGGATCGCGGCACTGATGCAGGAGCTGAACTTCAAGCCCAAGCAGGTGGGTTTGATTGTAAACCGTGCGCCGGATGGCAAACTGGATGCCGGCACGATGGACGAAATTCTGAAGCAAGGGCTGAACCTGTTTGGCGTAGTACCTCAGAGCGATGAGGTTTATCGCTATGACTGCGACGGAAAACCCACGGTTCAGCTGCCGGAGGATTCCCCAGTCCGGATGGCATTGGTGCGAATTTTACAGAACATCGGACTGTAAAGGAATAAGACCATGGAAAAAATCAACTATTTGGATCAATATGGTAGGAATAACCTGACGGAAAAACCGTTGGAATACTATTTGGAAGCATTTGAAAAAACAGACCCATACAAAATCAGCCGCCGTTTAGGAATTCCATATGATCCCCTGCGCAAAGAATTTACCTTCTATTTTTTGGGTCAGACATATATCGCCCGCTGCTCAGATTTCCAGATTACCCCCGTTGATTCGGAAGACAACCTTTTTGGCAGAAACCCCAAGGCACGAATTCTTCTTCTGCGGTATTTGCTCTGTTCCACTGTATATTTCCCGGATGGGGAGTTTAAGTCCTACCGGGAATTTCCATCCGGGGATCTGTATTATGACGTTTTTCGCGGAAGGTGTATCCAGCGGCTGCTCAGGATCTATTCGGGGCGGATCCCGGATTTCAAGGAAGCAGCTGTCAAGCTGGGAGGAATTCTGATTCCCGGTGGAGATGCCGCGGTTGAATTGGAGTTGTTTGACAATCTTTATATCCGCTTTCTTTTATGGGAGGGAGACGAGGAATTTCCTGCGTCCAGTCAAATCCTATTTTCCAGTAATTTCCCGGCGGCATTTTCCGCCTATGATTTAACGGAGATTGTAGAAATTATTTTAGGTGTTATGAAAGAGAAAGGGGTACAGAAATGATCACCTGTCAGGAAGCCAGAAGTGCCGTCACAATTCTGGAAGTGGAATGTCCACAATGTGGAAACGGCGTTGAGGTGTTTGTCAAGGACGGTGTGGTCTGCACCGATTCGGTCTGCACCGAATGCGGCAATATCATTGAACAGTCCACACCCATTGGAGATATGAAATGCGTTTAGCCGGAATTCAACAATTTCTGAAAGAGCGTCGCCTTCCCTTTCAATACTGGGAAGATGACGACTGCGGCAATATTGAATTTGACCATCGTGGGCTTCACTATCATATTTGGGAATTTCCCGAACCAGAGCGTGGCGCACAGAGCAATGTTCGCATTGCAGGTCGTAGTGAGGAGTTTGGCGACAATTACGAAGAAGTGATTTTAGAGATTCTCAAGACATGGGAGGAGTTTTGATGAAAATAGCAGTCAGCGGAAAAGGCGGGGTTGGAAAAACCACGGTATCCGCAACGCTGGCCCATTTATATGCCCAAGAAAGCAGAAAAGTAATTGCAGCAGATGTTGACCCGGATGCTAATCTGGGGCTTGCCCTTGGCTTTCCGGAAGAAGTATTGGACGAGATTTTGCCAATCAGCACCATGCGGAAGATGATTTCGGAACGCACAAACGCTTCACCGGACAGGACCTTTTATAAGCTGAATCCCAAGGTGAACGATCTGGTAGATCTCTACGGAAGGGAACACAATGGCGTACGACTGATTGCCCTGGGGACTGTAGAAACTGCGGGAGGCGGATGTGTCTGCCCAGAGAACACCATGCTGCGTATGCTGCTCATGGATCTGGTGTTGGCAAAAAAAGATGTCGTCATTCTCGACATGGAAGCCGGGCTGGAACACCTGGGCCGCGGCACCGCGTCCGGAATGGATCAATTTGTGGTTGTCATCGAACCGGGAGCCAGAAGTGTACAGACCTACAAAAATGTAAAGCGATTGGCTCTGCAGCTCGGAGTTCCGCGTATTGGCGTAGTTGCCAATAAGGTTCGTAACGAAGCAGACGAGGCATTTATTCGCGCCCAAATCCCGGAAAGTGAGTTGCTGGGGATCATCCATTTCAACGAGGATGTGATGAACGCAGACCGCAGCAATGTATCCCCCTTTGATAACAGCGCCCAGTTGGTATCGGAAATTATTACGATCAAGACCAAGCTGGATGCGCTGGACAGCCTCACATAAAAGAGAAAGGACAGATTTTATGAAAATAACCGTATGCGGCAAGGGCGGCTGCGGAAAAAGCACCGTGACTACACTCCTTGCAAAAGAATTGGCTCGCATGGAAAAAAGGTGCTGGTAGTGGACTCCGATGAATCCAATTTCGGTCTGCACCGTCAGTTGGGTGTCGAGTTGCCCAGAGATTTTACCGAATATTTTGGCGGCAAGGATAAAGCCTTCAAAACCATGATGACCTCTGGTATTCTGGACACTATGAAGCTTTCTGCCTTTGCCAAGAAGTTTTTCTCCGAAGATTTCACCATGGCAGATATCCCAGAGGAATATTACAGTGAAAAAGACGGCGTAAAGCTCATGTCCAGCGGAAAGATTCACAAAGCCAATGAGGGCTGTGCCTGTACCATGAACAGCATTCTGGAGCAGTTTGTTGCTCATCTGACCCTTGCGGAGGATGAAATTGCACTGCTGGATATGGAAGCCGGTGTGGAGCATTTTGGCAGGGGTACGGATAACTCTGTGGACGGCATTCTGATGATCGTAGACCCATCCTTTGAATCCCTGCGGCTGTCTGCCAAAATTGCAGATTTAAGCACGAGCATCGGCAAGCCCGTCTGGTTCTGCCTGAATAAGCTGACCGAAGAAGCTGCGCAGATGATGGAAGAGGAAGTCGGTAAACATGGAGCTATTATTGGCAGAATGCCGCTGGATCACGATCTTGGTCTTGCAGGTCTCACTGGTACAGAGCTTCAAATGACAATTGCTCCAGTCAGTGAAATGGCCCGGTTTTTGCTCCAATAACCAGAAGATATAGTTCTTGATTTTATCTAGGGAACTTCTGATTTAATCCGAGCTATCATCCGACAGCTAATATAATAAAGGGACTGAATTTTGCTCCGCTATAGCCTGCGTTCTTGAGATGCTGGATTGCGCCTCGTTCCTCTCGCTGTAAGTGCTGTCCCTTCTTGCGTTCTACCAATTCTGTGATATAATCTTGGCTGTCCATAGTGATTGCCCTCCCTTGGAAGATGTTGTGTGCTAACTTCACTCTACCATGTGGGGAAAATCACTATGGACTTTTTCTTAGGTGTCCAACTTCATTTTACAATCGACCAAAAAATATTATTTTTATATGTCCCCCCGCGCTGAAACAAAAACGCTCAACCACCATTATAAGTGATCGAGCGTCTTAAAAATTAACTTAATGACATTG
>OIWQ01004452.1_pt1 | contig 11324 bp, 13 predicted proteins | sample 1587571 | NCBI WGS metagenome assembly OIWQ01 (sample SAMEA3888910, study PRJEB22519) | human gut metagenome | biome: human gut; feature: human-associated habitat; material: faeces | place: Denmark | collected 2010 | reverse complement strand
CAGGGCTTTACCTGTCAGCTCTTTTGTCATGCGCTCTCCCATGGCGTAGCCGACACATTATTAGCTCCTTCTGATGCCATTCTATTTCAGGAAGGAGTGTCCGTTAAACTCAGGCTACCTCAGTTTCATAACTGCTGCATCCGGCAACCCATACGGCCTCCATGATTACAGCAACTTATTTACCTGTCCGGTCAGTCAGTGCGTTCACCGCAGCAACGTAGCTTTTACGGAAAGCCTCCACACTGTCTGCCTGAAATGCACTGTTCTCAATACGGTATCTGCCGTTGACATACACGGACGGGGTGCCGGTCACACCATACACCCTGAACAGACGTTTCTGCTTCTCTGTCATCTCAGCCACTTCCTTACTGGTAAGCGCCTGCATATATTCTTCAGGATAAACACCTGCACGGATAAAAATCCCCGGAATATCCTCTGTTGATTTCAGTCTCCGCGTTTTCTGCACGGCATCAAATAACAGCGGCTCCACCTTATCTTCCACGCCCAGCACCATTGCCACAGACCACGCCCGGGTCAGCTCCTCTCCCAGCTCTCCCAGAAAACCGGCATGATACTTGACCAGTTTTTTCCCCGGAGGAAGGCTTTCGCGGATGGCTTTATCAATACCATAATCCTGAGAAAAGGCATAACAGGGAGGACAATAAAAAGAAAAAAACTCAACCACCGTTTCATTATCCTGAACAGCACTCGCCACAGGCTTATCCAGTACCGAATAGGTTGTATTTTCCTCTGCATATACTGTGCCTGACAATACCAGACACAAAAAAAGAGATATCAGTCTGCTTTTACGCATTCTGCAGATTCCATAATTCAGTTATCAGATTCAGATAATTAATTCACAAGATGCCAGTAGATGGCGATCCCTTACCACTGCGGTCAGGCTCCACGATATGCTGCCGATTCAGCTCCCGGAGATAATAAAGCGCCAGATAAACAGACATTTCGCAACCATCCGCAATTTCACGCGTTTTCAGTGGTGATACGGTTGCATTACGCTCTTCCATAAAACGAATGATTTTGTCATACATGTCATATCGTGATTGCATGTGCGAAAACAACCCTAACTATGATTATAACCACTCAACAGTAAGCACTTCTGTTCCATTTAACTCTCCGGCTATTATCTCCTTTGAACCAGTAGTTAGTTTAGATGATACGGCAATATTTACTGAGCTATCTTTAGCTACATTAACCTCTGTTGCAGACAGACTAACTTCACTCAGAACATTATTTCCGAGATTTACAGTTGATTTATTTGATTTATTCGAGAGCGACAATTTTGCAATCCCCTTGCCCCCACCCCCGCATTCCAACCTTACATCTGTAGAAACAACATTACCTTCTACAAGATCAGGAGTCATTAATTTATGATCCAGTTCTACATCCTTATTAATAACCTTACACCAGGCTGTAACCCGATAATCACTCGAAACAACTCTGGTACTCTGGTAACCAGAAAGAGACCCCATATTTCTCCAACGACTTCCTCTTTCTCTGCGAGTAAAATAAGAATCAACAGAAAGAGACAAATTATGCATACCAGGTTCAGGCAGCCGTTTTATTTTATAGATTGCAGTAAATGTTTTTCCAGAACCATACCAGTTAGGATGTATTCCTCCTTGATTAGTTAAATCCATATAGTATTGACAATCATTTGGAGACGCATTAGCAACAGCTAAGCCAACTTGGCCATTATACATATTTACTATCTGAACCAAATCCCCCTCAGCCCTTACATATTCGAACTCAACACCATTTGATATAAAACTTTTAGGTACTGAAAGAACATCCTGCACATCCATTGCAGCAACATTTTCACACCCCCCGTGAGTAAGATGTGATGATGCAGAAAAAAAAGCAGCATTTGGCGCATACATTGAAATTTTCACTTCAGATCCATCATGCATTATTGATGGAGTTTGAACGGAAACCTGATAATCCTGATACCAGGATGCAACTTTCAATGCAAAAGTTGGGTCTGCTGCAAAAGATACCTTACTAAAAATGACAAACAGAGATAACAATGAAAAATACTTTATTTTGAAGTAACTCATAAACTTACCCACGAAATAACATTATTATTTAGCCAGTTCCTTTAACACATCACTGGCTATATCGGCACACAGTTTATCTGACCTGAACCGGTACAATGCATCAACTGCACTCTGGGTATAATTTCCGACATCACTCCTTACTCCGTTATAAAGCGATGCTCCTGAGACCAGCTTGTCAAATTCCGCTTTACGCTTGTTATATACCACCGAATCTATTCTCTTCAGTGCCTCCAGTTCACGCCGACAACGTTCCATTTTTTCAACATCATCCAGACGGTCGCCTGAACTGCTTACAGGTTTGCTTCCTGTCGTCTGCTGTAAAGGTTTGATACCGGGTTTGCTTTCGCATCCACCAAGCAACATACCGGTAAACAGAACCAGAAACACCGGTTTAATGTATTCTTTCATTTTGAATATTATCCGTATCGTCACACACGTAGTAAGGAAGTAAATCCATAATCATTCGACTACAATGCCTTAACTGATTAAGTTTATGAGAAAAATATCCCAGACTGATACCATAGATACAGAATATTTCCTTCCGGTTTCCCCCGTTAACAAGAAAATCCTTCAGTGCAGCATTAATTTTCTTCCCTCTTATTTTAAACAGCAGCATCAACTGTTCAAAATGTTCCGGCATAACCTTTCCGGGACATAAATATTTCGCAGCATGGACTGAGTCAGGATTTAGCGCGCTGTGCCGCATATATTTCTCCACCTTATTACAGAATTTTTCTGTTACAGGTAACTGATGCTCATTGTGACCGAAGCACTGAAGGTTCCGGCATTCAAATCTTTATTGCCATGTTTATAAGGCACTGCCGTAAACGTAAACTGACTGTTCTGAACATTAACGGCTGAAAGACCTTTTGTGATTTCATATCCATATTGCCCCTGTGCTCCTGCTCCCAGTCTGAGCGGATTCTGAGGATCCACAGCCCCCCCTTGATATAATGCAATGCCCAGCGCCGAAGGATTAGCACCTGTGGTATTCAGCACATTATCAGGCGCACCGGGAAGCTGACCTGTTCCGCCGGACAGACGGATATATGGTTTCCCCTGAAAATACTCACAACTGACTTCCACGGTTGTGGATTTTGCATAATTCTGCCCATCCACTTTCTGAAGCGCAATCTTGTCGAAAGAGACTTTAAAGTCAGTATCATTTTTTATTTTACAGGGGGGGATATAAATGGTTCCGGTTATTTTTATAGGGACATCCACTGCCATAACCGGCGCCGATAACAACATAACTCCGCCCGTCAGCGCTGATAATATCAGCCTCATTCTGTTTTTCATTTTTTCACTCCTTCTGTCCGGCCTGCTTTGTCATTCTTTCCGGCCAGAGATGACATATTCTTCCCGGTGCTTTCACCGGAGGCGGGTTCTGCAACTGGTTTCACCTCTTCAACCCTGAGCGTATAAACCATGGTTGCTCCCGGAGGAACTTTTGGTGGATATCCCTCATCACCGTAAGCCAGCTCCGGAGGGACAACAAGCTCCAGTGTTCCGTGATTCTTCATCAACATCAGTGCTTCGCGGAACACTGGCGGATATTCCCCCAGAACCTGAGATATCACCCGGCCTCTTGCATCCATATCTTCAACAACCGTGCAATCCGTCAGTTTTTCTGTCACCACAACATCCACCAGGGTGTCATCACCACGGATAAACTCACCATCGCCGGCATACTCACTCCGGTACCAGAATCCCCCTTCCGCCTGTTTCACGCCTTTCTGTTTTCTGAACTTCTCAAGCCAGGCTGCCCCCACCTTCTTCTGTTCGCGAATCACAGCCAGACGGGCTTTCTGTGCCAGTTCTTCCGCCCGCTGCAGAACGACATCCAGAACAGATTCATTCAGCAGAACTTTCCGGTTCAGCGCATCGCGTCCCAGCATCACACCGGCAGCATAACTCTGCTGCATATCGTCAGGTTTCAGCATTTCCGCTGTCACTACCGACATATCTGCCATTTCAGCTTTCAGGGTATTCAGCGTGACCTGCAGTTCAGTCTTTTCTTTTCCGGCCTGTTCAGCAGCAGCCTTACTTTCCGTTTCCATACGGGACAGTTGCTGTTTAAGCTCAATAACCTGCGCATTCAGCGTTCCCTGAGCCTGCTCTCCCTTTCTGGTGATGGTCTCAAGCTGTTTCCTGCTTTCATCAAGCTCCGCTTTCAGGGAAGCCACCACCTTGTCCTTTTCTGCATTATCCTGTGCAGTGTCAGGCAGCACTTTCAGTCGTTCACGCAGTCCCCGGTTTTCCTTTTTAAGCTGTCGAACCTCCTGTTCCCTCAGCGTCAGCCGGCGTCGCAGTTCGGTATTGCTGCCAGCTCCTGCTTCACCTTTTCCGACAGACCTGGCGACACTGTCCGTTTTTCCGCCTGCCCCCTCTTTTATGGCAGAGGCTTCCTGCTGCTGATACTGCTGTGCAAACTTCAGTATGCCCGGAACACCTCCTGAATTGTCTCCGGCTCCTGCACAGCCCCCCCCCACAATAACAGTGCAACACCTCCCGTCGTTTGCAGTATCCGGCGGCATATTTTCAGTCTGTCATTCATAGAACAACTCAAAATTCGCTACTGATTTATACTCTCCGGGCTGTACACTTTTCTGTGCAATGGCATCAGGTGTTGCCTGCACAAAAGCCTTAAAATTCAGCGTTACCGTATTGCCCTCAATCTGCGTTCCCTGCCTGTTATTGTGCGCATCCCCCAGTTTCAGCGGAGTGACACCATCCGTATCCAGCAGACCAACAGCAAGTTTTCCCTGGTTCTCTCCGGAAACACGTAAAAACCAGTCCGACTTTTCCTTCATTCCTGGCTCATTATCACCGCTGAATTTCAGCTTCACCGTTTTCCAGATGGAGGATGTGTCACAGTCAACCAGATGGATGCTGAATTTTTCAGCCGGTCCCTTACCCGGTGGCACCTGAAAATCCTTTACAGGTCGCTCCAGAAACTGGACTGTCTGATTCAGACTGGCGGAGTCAATCTGGCAGGGGCGGTCAAGTAACTCCCCGTCAAAAGTGATATTCACCGCGCCGGCAGACAGCGTCAGAAACAGAGGCAGACAGCCCGCCAGTCGGGCTATACCCGTTCCGGAAATAACGCCTTTCATTCTGCTTTCCTCCGTTCTCATTCATAATCCAACCGCAGACGCAACAGGGCCGTGTTGTCCCGCGGGTTCATGTACGGTTTCCCCTGCGCACGGTCTGTCGCCTGCTGACCCGCCAGTGCCTGCTGCTGTGCCTCACTCAGCCAGTAAGTGAACTGATTCGCACCACCGTACACAACAGCACGCCCCGTGCTGACCATCCGCTGTTCCGGCTGCAGCACGCCATCCTCCACTCCCGTCAGCAGGGCACTCTGCATCACCATCATGCTGTCACGCCCTGCCACCGAAGCGGCAGAGGTCACCGCACCACCGTCACCACACCCCAGCAGATTCAGCTTCAGCGCATAACGCGTCATGATGCCCTCCTTCTGCTCCGGCAATGGCAGTTCCACCTCATTTGTCTCCAGCGTGCACGGGGATGACAGCAGCGCACCACTGACTGTCAGTATCCCGGTACGGCCATTGTGCTCATTCACCCACTGGTGACGGGTCTCATCTGCGACAAAGAAGTTATCCCGCATAACCAGCTCGTCTGCCCGCAGCACACTGTTCATGCTGCAACTCACCAGCAGCGCAGCCAGACAGAGCCCTGTTGTTGTCCTGTTCATCTCCGGCACCTCCGGTTAATCCTGTCACTGCGCGCTTATTTCTTCACTGCCGTACAACGGTCTCCGCTGCAGCTGAACTGCAGAACCGGACGTCCGCCGTAGTCGTTGATGTAGCTCAGGTACGGCGTGCTGTATGTTCCGGATTTCACCGTCTGCGTGGACTTCGGTGCCAGCATCACGGCCTCAAACTCACCTTCCTTCGCCTGTTTTTCACTGCCGCCAAGGCCAATCACCGTCACGTAATACGGTGTCGGGTTTTCAATCCGGTAACCTCCGCTGGTTTTGTTCAGCACCAGCTGGTCCTGCCAGACTGCATTGGGTTTCGCCTCAATGGCTTTCGGGCGGTAAAACAGCTTGATTTTGGTCTGCAGGGCTATCTGCAGCACATTCGCCTTATCACTCTTCGGAGGAATTTCACGAAGGTTGAAGTAGAACAGGGATTCCCGGTCCTGTGGCAGTTTGCTGATATCCGGGGTGCTGGTCAGACGGACCATACTTCTGGCTCCTGGCTCAAGACGCTGCACCGGCGGAGTGACCACAATCGGTCCGGTGGTGATTTTTTCCTGCTTCTCATTCTCTATCCAGGCCTGCGCCAGGTACGGAAGCTGTTTGTTGTCATTGGCCACATTCAGCGTCATCGATTTCTCACCACCGTTAAAAATCGCACGCGTACGGTCCAGGGAGATGGCAGCCTGGGCTGCCGGTACTGCACTCAGGCACGCTACCGCCATCAGCGTTTTTTTCAGCGCCGGTTTCATTTTCAGCATCTTTTCTTCTCTCAGTTCTGGTTCCGGTGTCATCTGTGGTGCAACACCGTCCACTTATCGATTTATGCCTGTACGGGGTTACTGACTGCCGGCCAGTGAAGATGACCGGCAGTCAGTCCCTCGTTCCGTCAGTTCGCCTTACGGCAGGGCAGCAGCAGTTGCTGTGCCGGGTCCGGATTTTTCGGGATATCCACCACACACTGTGTCCGGCCGTCCCAGCCGACGTTCAGGGTTTCCCCCGGATTCACCCCGCTCAGCCAGGCCAGACCGCTGTCTGCCACCATCCCCAGTTCACGGCCTTTCGCGTTTGTCACACTGGCACCAAACGGCGGATGGCTGTTGTCTGCCAGGCGCAGCACGGCAAACAGACGACTTCCTTTCAGGACTTCAAACTCCCTGTAACCAATAGCCCCTTCCGTCAGGACCGATTCCACCACCGAGCGGGTGGCTTCCATGTCTTCCGGCAACTTGTTCAGGTCCACTGAGGTGGTGTTGCGGTAATAGCTGCTCACATCCGTCACCACACCAATGCCCCACCGGTTGGTGGAGACCCGGCCGCCGTCAACCGGCACGCCTCCGATACCATCGGTATTCACCAGAAGACGGGTTCCTCCGTTCATCCCTCCGGCATGCAGGGCCGCGCCTTTCGAGGTAATCGTTGCACCACCGGATGCGCTCATGCCGAATGACATGTAACCGTTCTCCACAGCAGAGAAGTTCGCTGACAGGTTGGCCAGTGGACTGCTGTGGTTGTAGTACGCGCTCATCTGACTCTGCGATGGCTGGCTGCCGCCACTGCTCACACCGGTGTTCAGGCTGTAACTGCTCAGCCCTTTGTTCAGCGTGTCGCTGTACCCCACCGTATTGGTGTAACGGTCGTTGCTCATGCTGCCGCTGTAGCTGGCTGTACCGGTTCCCCACGGCACAGACAGACGAACAAACGCCGAATCGTTATCCCGGTTCTGGTATTTCGAACGGGATGCAGACAGCCCCAGCGCGATATTCTTAAAGTTGAACGCATCGAAGTAGCGGTTCACCGACAGCGTGTAATAGTCAGATGTCCGGCGGTCCCAGTAAGTCTGATGGCTGTACTGCAGGTTGGCCGAGGTCTTCCAGTCCTCGAAGTTCTTGTTGAGCGTGACGGTGTACAGCTCCTTCTCACGTCCCGTGAAGTCATCCCGGTAACGTGCATTGAGGTACTGGTCCATAGTCATATAATTGCGTTCAGAAAAGCGGTAGCCTGCAAAGGTGATATCCGCATTCACGTCATCAAAACGTTTGGAGTAGCTCAGACGCCAGGATTTACCCTGCATTGTCTCTTCTCCCGGAATATGGGCCACGGACTGGGTTACATCGGCAGATACCGTACCGAACTCACTCAGGTCACGACCCAGCCCCACTGCCAGGGCGTTGTAATCCCCGGCAACGATACCGCCACCGTAAAGTGACCACTTGTTGCTGACACCCCAAGATGCCTCACCGGCAGCAAAGACCGGGCCTTCCGTGGTGTGCTCATAATTACGCGAACGACCGGAAACCAGCTTATAACGCACCTGGCCCGGACGGGTCAGATATGGCACATATGCCGTGTCCACCTGGAACGTTTTTTTCCGCCCGTCCTGCTCGATAACCTCAACATCCAGGCGACCACGCACGGAGCTGTCCAGGTCCTGAATGGTGAACGGACCTGCCGGCACGGTGGAGTCATAGAGGATGCGTCCCTGCTGCGAAATCACGACGCGCGCATTCGTATCCGCAACCCCTGAAACCTGAGGCGCATAACCGCGCAGTTTTGGCGGCAGCATGCGATCATCACTTTCCAGACTGGCACCAGTGTAGCGCCAGGAGCTGAAAATCTCAGAATTGATGTAGTTCTCACCCAGTGTGAGATTTGTGCGCCAGCGCGGGATGGCGCGGTACATGTAGAAACGGCTCCAGGTGAACTGACTGTCCGTCCCCTGCGCACTGCCGGTGGTATGATTCAGGTTGCCCTGATAGTCCGCACGCAGACGCCAGGCACCGAAGTTGGCACCCGCAGTCCCGTTATAGCTCAGTGACTGTGACTGCTTTCCCTTGTGCGGCTTGTTCACTGTCCCGTTGATGTTGTAGTCAAACAACAGGCCCGGAATACCGTTATCCCAGCGGGACGGCGGCAGCCAGGAGGCGTCGGAATATTCCAGCCAGGCCTGTGGCATATTGATGTACAGCATCCCCTCTGCCGGATTCGGGCGTATCTCCACCCCCGGCAGCTGACTGAGGTCCGCACACTGCCCGTTATTCCAGTATGTGACCTTCTCCTGAGAAGCCGCCGTCAGCCCCATCCGGCTGACCATCTCCGGCGTCAGACAGGCCTGCGGTAACGGCTTCTTTCCGTCCTGACCGGAAACCGGCGGCTCCAGAAACGTCACCGGAAATGCCGACGGTGAAATCCCCTGGTCATTCACCGTAATTTCCATCTGGTACTGCCCGGGCATGATATATCCCGCCTGAGAGAACCGGGAAAAATCAATATTCTGTCTGTCTGCTGCATCCAGAACATCTGTATTAAAGTCGACGGCATAAGCCGGTGCGCCTGCAAGGGAAAGCATCAGCGCATATGTAATGCCGTTAACAGCAAAAGAGGTATTATTTTTCATTATCAGCCACCACCTTTAATACAGACCGCTCCCGGGAATAAAGACAAAGTGCCCCCCTCCTGCATGCAGGATTTAATTTCAGTTCCTCTGTCGGAATAGTTAATTAAATACCGGGAAGCTTCCGTCTGTTACCGGTTGTTATTTCTGTTCACCCTGTTATTCGTAATCCACCTTAAAACGTAATGCGGCATAATAATCTCCCGCCTTTAATGGCTGACCATTACGGACCACCCGCAGGGTATAATCCAGCCCCTCTTCATTTCCGTTCAGCAATAACGGCGGCATCACTTTACCGACACGGGCCGGATAGCCCTGGTTATCCAGTATCTGCAGATTGATACCTTCTGCCTGACCGGTCAGCGAGAATTTGTCAGGCGTTTCGCCCTGCAGACCATCAAAGGTCACCCGGACACGGCTCGCCGTATAAACCCGTTTACCTGTTCCCGCCAGCTCACAGTTACGCAACCGCAGACGGAATTTCTTTTCAGGACCGGCGAAACTATCCTGTAAATCACGAACCGGGGCCTCCCCCATATCAATCGCCTGCCAGGTATCTTCCATCGCCAGTGTACAGGCTGGTGCAATTACCTGTCCCTTAAACGTTGCCCGTCCGTCCCACCAGACATGCTCCTCTCCCCAGTACTCCGGCAGGGACATCCCCGGCGGCGGGAAGGATGGAGCCTGAGCAGCCTGAGCAGCCGAGCACCAGAAAAATGCGACCGAAAGGACCATGCGCCAGAACATGCAGTATTCCTTCTTTCTTACCGGTAATAGCCGGGGCATCGCCCCGACATCTCTGGCTGTAATCCCAGAAAACAATAAATTACTTATAGGTCAGATTGAAGTTAACCACAGCTGCAAAGTCACCTTCGGTTACAGCTCCTTTACCACTTGCTTTCTGAACCCACGCGCTATAGCGCATGGTGTTGTCACCTTCTTTCAGGTTATAGCTGCCTGCTGGAGTTGAGCCGTCAAACTTCACAAAGTCACCAGCTGCAGTAGACATCTTGATAGCCGTACCGGTTCCACCAGAAGTACCCAGTTCATCAAGCTTGTCAGCCCCCACAGATGAACCAGAGAAAGTAATGGTTACTGTTTTTTTCTGCCCCGCAAGGACACAGTTAACCAGCTTGATATCTACATTTTTGTGCTGGGATGTACCGCCATTAGTCAGATGCGCTTTGGAAATCTGGCCAAAGTCGATAGCTTGGTCTGCAGATTCAGGAGCAATACCGCACGGCGCATCAATAACAGTCCCTTTAAAGTTCAGCTGGCCCTGCCCCTGATTTGCATTTGCACCAAAAGAAACCAGAACCATGGCAATCGTGCCAGCCATAACTGTTTTTACCATTTTCATAAAACCCAAAACCCATTAATAAAAGCCAATAAAACCAATTAACCAGTTTGTAATAACTGGCGTAGTTACACTAAATACAGTTACACTAAATACAGTTACACTAAGATAATGCAACTGCGCCAACCAACACTTTTATTCAGCAAAAGAGCCTTAAAATAGCTAACCATCCTGCCCCCACTCCTGAAGACAGGAAATTAAGCAAAGTATTTTGCTGAACTGCAATTTTTGAATGCAGCTTCCTTTATATACAAAAGGAGTTAATTTAATCACAGCCTGATTAATCACCTGAAACACCCTCCCGAAAAAACACAAAAAAAAATATCACATCCACATCACATCAACTCCAACCCCTCATAACTACAGATTGAAATAGCATACACCCACACACCACAAGAGGTCCTGCATATCATTATTAAAGCAAACCTCCTTTGAGGGGAGGGTGATGAAATCTAAGTCATAAGATTGCAAAGTTCAATTATTTGGCATTATTTATTATTATTTGTGATTAATCCAACAATTTCAGGAGGTTACAAAGTAAGATGTGCAAAAATGTTATCACCAGTACAGTTCCGAAAGGATTAAGACGCTACAAACAGAACCGGAGGCGAAGGTGTGCTATGCGCAGCTGGTGAAGCAATTCCTGAGTCGTCGAGGAACTTCCGCTCCCACGGTCGCGCCACCGCGCTCTTCTTCACCTTCAGTTTGTTCTCCACCAAGGAAAACACAATACAGCAATGTACTTGTACTGTTTCTATTATTCTGGCGATT
>OIWQ01004450.1_pt1 | contig 11327 bp, 9 predicted proteins | sample 1587571 | NCBI WGS metagenome assembly OIWQ01 (sample SAMEA3888910, study PRJEB22519) | human gut metagenome | biome: human gut; feature: human-associated habitat; material: faeces | place: Denmark | collected 2010 | reverse complement strand
AAGACAGTGACCGGCACTAGTGAAACAGCCAACTTCAGTGAAGTCATAGAGGATCTGAACCCCGAAACAACTTACTATCTGCGCGCTTATGCCACCAATGAGAAGGGTACGGGATATAGCAACATCCTCACCTTCAAGACTGAACAAAAACAGGTGGCTACCCTGACCAAGCCCGAAGCAAGCAAGATCGAAGTAACCTCTGCCACTTTAAGCAGTACCATCACAGTGCCTTCGGGTGTAGAAGTTACGGAGAAAGGTATCTGTTACAGTATTTTCTCTACCAAACCGGCAACAGATGGGCAACACACCGTGGATAGCAGTCAAGGAAACGCTATCAGTGTAAACCTGAAAGATCTGAACGAGGGCGCTACTTACTATGCCACCGCTTATGCCACAACACGCGACGGTACATTCTACAGCGAAGCTACCCAATTCACTCTGGGACGCACGTATGAACCTACTGTTGCCATCTCCGAAGTCACCGGAGTAGGTGAAACGGAAGCAACCGTAAATGCCACTATTAAGACTGATGGCGGACGTGATATCACAGAAAAAGGAATCTGTTGGAGTAGTACCTCTTCGACTCCTACCCTCGAAAACGATGCGTTTATGAAAGCCGAAGGTACAGGAAACAACTTCAGCCTGAAACTGACTTCGCTGACCAAAGGACAGAAATATTACGTACGTGCCTACGCCAAAAACGTAAACGGCACCGGCTACAGTCCTGCCTTCGAGTTTACCACTGCCTTGACAAAAGCTCCTGAAGTAGTGAACATGGCAATGACTGCCGTCCACGACGATCATTCCACTGCCCAAGCTGTTATTTCTGATAAAGGTGGCCTTGAAATCACTGAAAAAGGATTTGTATATTCCACCACAGTAGTCAGCCCTACTATAGGTGCAGCGGGAGTCCTCAAAATAGTATCCCAATCCACCGATGACACCTTCACCGCCGAATTGACAGGATTAACCTATCAGAAACGCTACTATATCTGTGCTTATGCCACCAATGCCAAAGGTACATCCTATAGTTCGGCCACCAACTTCTTTACTTCCACCTCTTCTACCCCGAATACCAACGCATCGGTAAAAGAGGGGTCGATAGGCAGCACTACTGCCACCATGGAAGGCAAGATTGCCAGTGATGGCGGCGACGGAAGCGAAGAACTTGAAATCAGTGAAGTAGGCTTCTGTTGGAGTGAAAACACTTCAGAACCAACCATAGATAAGGACAGTCATGTGAAAGCCACTTTGGATAAGGAGAGTAAGACTTTCACCGTCAACCTTACCGGTTTGAAAGCATATACTTACTATTATGTACGTGCTTATGCCAAAAATAAGAATGGAGTGGGATATAGTTATTACACTACTTTCCGTACCGAACGCACTACACCGGGAGGAGACGATAATGTTCCACCGGGAACAACTACAAAAAGTGTGAAATAAAACGATACGGACCTTAGTATTGTTTCCTCAGCCCTTGCTTTGTCAGCACAAACAAAGCAAGGGCTGACTGTTTATTAGAACAAACATACTCGATCACAGAAGGACTCGTATTAAATAAGAAACCCGTCATTGATATAAATTTATCAAAGACGGGCAACCTACACTATTTTAATTATATCGAGTTCACACTATTATAAGAATAATCTTACATATCATCTATATCCGGTTTATTGCCGACGGTATGAGTGCTTCTTGTCTTAGTACCACTGTCTATGCTATACATACTGTTCTTTTAGCATCTATATATCGGTGGCGTAGGATATATAGATGCTGCACGTCCGTCATATAGATGGGATGCGTAGGATATATAGATGGGACACGTAGGATATATAGATGGGACACGTAGGATATATAGATGCTACCTTACTTAAACATCGGCTGTGCAAACCATCTCTTGAACATCCACGTCACCATTACATACAGTCCGAAAGCAGAAACAAATCCTACAATCGAATCAATCAAATAGTGCGCCTGAATGTACACCGTGGCACAACAAAGCAGTACATAGAAAGGAAACAGACAGGCAAATAACCTGCGGCTACCACGCCACGCCATAATCATCAGGATAGTGGAAATTCCCACATGCGAACTGGGGAAAGCAGCTGTAGGGCGTTCACCGATTTGCTGAGAACCCTCTACCAGGTTGTAAAAGAATCCATGATCGTATCCCGGTCCGGGCAGTAACTCCTGATTATGATTGAAGTAATCTCCGATGGAAGGAAACACACCCTGCGCCACATTATCATCGCCGATAGCCGGGAAATAGAACTGCGGCCCTGCCACCGGAACAAAAATATAAATCAGATAATAGATAAAGAAAGAGGTAACCAGCACGAACGACAACTTCTCGAAAAGTTCAAAACGATAAATAAAATACCACACTACCACAATCAAAATCATCGGATAGTAGAAGAAATATCCCATATTGAACGGCTCACTTACCCACATATGCGGGAAACGGAGGCAGAACCATACCGCCGGCTGCCCGTTGAACATCCACTGCTCTACTGAAGCAAACACATGGTCCAGATTCGGAAATATCCGGTTAAACTCAAACGTATCGGGATACCAATAGGAAAGCAAGGACATCTGGATAGCAATACGCACAAAGGCGGAAAACTTACAGGGTGCCAGCCGGTAAAGATACATCAATAAAAACGTCATGCCCGCAATCATTGCGCGGTCAATCAACATCTGCACCGGATGATCCATTTCCTGAAAAAGAAACAAGATCAAAATCGAAGTCAACAAATTATATATAAGTGTTATCTTCTCAACTGCAAATAACCCCTTCCGGGTTTCTACCTTTTTAAATAAATCTAAAGCCATCCCTCGTTCTTATACCAGGCAATAGTCTCCCTTACACCTTGTTCCAGATTGTACTGAGGTGCAAATCCCAACTCTCTTACAGCCGGGCCGATGTCACATTGCCAATTGCGTTGTTTCATTATGTTATACTTATCAGAATTGAGAGTGCTGGGCTTCTTGCTACGCACCGCCCAGAATTCAGCGAGCAAAGATACAACTTTCAATATAATTAATGGGCATATCACCCGAATTACAAACGGATTACCCAATTCTTTTCGGATCAGGTCGGAAAAAGCGCGGCTACGGTACACCTGTCCGTCTGCCAGGAAATAGGCACGTCGGCATGCCTGTTTTTCAATACCGAGGAATACAGCCTGCACAATATCTTTCACATAAACAAATGTCAGATCCTGCCGGCGAAAGCCAACAGCAAAGTCCGTGTGCTGCTTGATGGACTTAGCCATCAGGTAATAATCTTTTTCACGCGGACCGTACACTCCCGTGGGGCGATAGATGACATAAGGAAAAGCGGGAATACTTTGCAAATAAAGCTCCGCTTTAAGTTTACTCAGCCCGTAAGCAGTATTGGGCATAGGGGAGTCTTCTTCCGTAATCGGCTGATAAGTTTTCTCATGAACAGGGCCAAACACGCTCAGCGTACTGATATAGATAAATTGCTTCGGTATCATATTCAGTTCACGAAGAGTATCGACAAAGTATTTCGTCTGCAAATAATTCACCCGGTCAAACTCCCGTTTGTCGGTACATTTGGTGACACCGGCACAATGGATGATATAATCGAACTTATTATATGTTCCCTTATGGCCGGAAAGCTGCGCACGCAATTCATTGGGGTGTGCAAAATCCAGTTCCAGAATGTGTATCTTACGGTTTCGCAGATATGCCCGGCTGCTGCTCGAACGGATGCCCGCCCACACGCCGAACTTCCGCTTCAACGCCTCTTCCACGATGAAACTTCCGATAAATCCACTGGCTCCTGTTATTAATATACTTTCCATTACTTCTTGGGTTCTACATGAATATTAATCAGCGTACCTTCGCCAAGCATTGTTTTTAATTTATGTTCAATAGCCGTAGCCGTAGTATGAGCTTCTTCCAACGTAATCCCTCCATCCATGCGCACATGTACCTCAATCGCACAATAACTACCGATACGCCTCGTACGGAGATGATGCGGCTCACTAACTCCGGGAAAAGAGAGCAATGCTTGCTCAATATCTTTCTCCACTTCATCCGGCAAAGACTTTTCAAGCAACTCGTCAACGCAAGGAATCAACAGTTGAATAGCTACCTTCATTATAAAGAAACTGACAATCACAGCAGCTATCGGATCGAGTACCCGCCAATGTTCGCCCAACAAGATTGCACCTCCAATACCTATAGCCGTTCCTATAGACGAAAAAGCGTCGCTCCGATGGTGCCAGGCATTGGCTACTACTGCCTGTGAATTCAAATTCTTCCCCTTAATAACTGTATATTGATATAATATCTCCTTCAGCAAAATAGAAATAAGAGCAGCTATCAGTGCCACCATTCCAGGTGCCTCCAGTTGTTCTCCTTTCATAAAAGCCCAAATAGAAAAAGCACCATTCCACAAAATACCGAATCCCACCAGTAATAATAGAATTCCAATAATAGCGGTGGCTAACGTTTCATACTTCCCATGTCCATAATCATGATCTTTATCCTGAGGTTTATTGGAAATACGGACAAACACGAGAACAATGACATCCGTCACAAAATCAGATAAAGAATGAACCGCATCTGCCAACATAGCAGCACTATGGCCTAGAATACCTGCCACAAACTTAAAGGCAAGTAGCACAAAATTAACAATACTACCAACAATCGTTACTTTGTATATTTCCTTCTCCCGAGACAGAGAAGCAACTTCTACGCTCATTCTATACTGATTATTAAAATAATAATGGCGCAAAGATATAAAATAAAAGCCATTTTGTATTTCTTCATCATTATTTGTTTATTTGCATGGTTATTAATTGACTCCTCTAACTCCTTTACATCTTCTAACTCCTATGAATTATTCAGGCTAATTACATCTTTTTTGCCTACATCCCCATTCTTTTCAAGGCAGAAACAAAGCAAATTCGCAAAAAAATTGTTTTCTTTGTATCTATCATATGCAATCCATTCAATAATCAATATATTATGGCCAAAAACAAAGAAAAAAAAGCCGGCAAGCGAATGAAAAAGAAAGAACTCATTTCTGCCCTTATGGATTTTTTCCATTCGAAACCTGATGAGGTACTGTCCCTGAAATACATATTCGAACAACTCCACCTTACCACGCATCCTCTGAAGATGTTGTGTAAGGATATCCTAAGCGATATGCTACTGGATGATTACATCACCGAAGTGGAGAAAAGCAAATATAAACTGAACAATCATGGAGTGGAAATGACAGGCACTTTCCAGCGTAAAAGCAATGGAAAGAATTCCTTCATTCCCGAAGGTGGAGGTGACCCGATATTCGTGGCCGAGCGTAATTCGGCACACGCCATGAACAATGATAAAGTACGCATTTCCTTCTACGCCAAACGCCGTGGCTGCGAAGCCGAAGGAGAAGTGATAGAAGTATTGGAACGTGCCAACGACACCTTTGTAGGCACACTGGAAGTAGGCAGTTCCTACGCCTTCCTGGTGACGGAAAACCGTACGCTTGCCAATGACATTTTCATCCCCAAAGAAAAGCTGAAAGGCGGAAAGACGGGAGACAAAGCCATCGTGAAAGTAATAGAATGGCCCGACAAGGCGAAAAACCCCATCGGGCAAGTCATCGACATCCTGGGCAAAGCGGGTGACAACACCACAGAGATGCACGCCATCCTTGCCGAATTCGGACTACCTTATGTCTACCCCTCTTCTGTAGAAAAAGCTGCGGACAAAATCCCCGCTGAAATATCCGATGAAGAAATTGCCAAACGCGAGGACTTCCGAAATGTGACTACCTTCACCATCGACCCGAAGGATGCCAAAGACTTTGATGATGCTCTCTCCATCCGCAAACTGAAAGATGGCTTGTGGGAAGTAGGTGTACACATCGCAGACGTTACCCATTACGTAACCGAAGGCAGCATCATCGACAAGGAAGCCGAAAAACGCGCTACATCCGTGTATCTTGTAGACCGTACCATCCCGATGCTTCCCGAACGTCTATGCAACTTCATTTGTTCCCTGCGTCCCGACGAAGAAAAGCTGGCGTACTCCGTTATCTTCAACATCAACGAAAAAGGAGATGTGAAAGACTCACGCGTAGTACATACAGTAATCAAGTCCGACCGCCGCTTTACTTACGAGGAAGCACAGCAAATAATTGAAACGAAAGAAGGAGACTTCAAAGAAGAAATCCTTATGCTGGATACCATTGCCAAGGCATTGCGTCAAAAGCGTTTCGTAGCCGGAGCCATCAACTTCGACCGTTACGAAGTGAAGTTTGAGATAGACGAAAAAGGGAAACCTATCAGCGTCTACTTCAAAGTTTCCAAAGATGCCAACAAGTTGGTGGAAGAATTCATGTTGCTTGCCAACCGCACCGTAGCAGAAAAAATCGGTCGCGTACCGAAAAACAAGAAGGCCAAGGTATTCCCTTACCGTATCCACGACCTTCCAGACCCGGAGAAACTGGATAACCTGGCACAATTCATCGCCCGCTTCGGCTACAAGATACGTACCGGTGGGACCAAGACAGATGTTTCCAAATCCATCAATCATCTGTTGGACGATATTCAGGGCAAGAAGGAAGAGAATCTTATTGAAACCGTATCCATCCGTGCCATGCAGAAAGCACGTTATTCCACGCACAACATTGGACATTATGGATTGGCATTCGAATACTATACACATTTCACCTCACCCATCCGTCGTTTCCCGGACATGATGGTACACCGCTTGCTTACTAAATACCTGAATGGCGGGCGCAGTGTTTCCGAAACTAAATATGAAGACCTCTGCGACCACTCCAGCAATATGGAACAAATTGCAGCCAACGCTGAACGTGCTTCCATCAAATACAAGCAAGTAGAATTTATGACGGAGCGTCTGGGACAAGTGTTCGATGGTGTAATTTCCGGTGTTACGGAATGGGGACTGTACGTTGAACTGAACGAAAATAAATGCGAAGGTATGATACCTATCCGCGATCTTGGCGATGACTATTACGAGTTCGACGAGAAGAACTACTGTCTGCGTGGGCGCCGTAAGCATCGTACCTACAGTTTGGGCGATGCAATTACAATTAAGGTAGCACGGGCCAATCTGGAAAAGAAACAGTTGGACTTTGCGCTGGTAGAATAAAAGGTGCGTATTACGCGGAATACATGGATCAAGGGTTGTTGATTAATAAAAGAAATCCGTGTAATCCGCGTAATACGTGCCTAAATTTTCGTTCTCCTATGCACCATAATTCTCCCTGTAAGCCGTGGGTGACATTCCTGTATGATGCTTGAAGTATCTCCCCAGATAGGATTGATCAGGGAAATTAAACTGATTAGCTATCTCCTGTATGGAAAGTGCTGTAGAGTGAAGTGTCACTTTAAGCTCAAGTATCACGTAATCGTCTATCCATTCTTTCGCTGTGCATCCCACCGTTTGTTGAATCGTCTTACTCAGATGCCGCGTAGTGACACAAAGCTTATCCGCATAATAATCCACCGAACGCTGTTCCCTGAACGACTCTATCACTAACGCAATAAAGCGGTCCTTCAACCGCCAACGCAAATGATTCGGCTTCGTTTGCCGGTAAAGACGCTCCGACTGATTACAGATCTCATAAAACAGCATCCGACAACAGTAAATCACCAGCTCACGTTGATATATATTATCACTGTCCACAGATTTCTGTTGCAGAAGTTTAAGATAATGATTGCATATCCCATCCCACTCTTCGTCTCGGAATGAACTATAATTATGCTCACGCATGAAGGATACCTTATCCGAAGGCAACGAATAGAAAATCTCATGTCGGAACTGAGCGGAAAAAGCAAAAACAGCCAGTTCAAGGTCATCTGTAGCATCTTTATAAAACGTAATCTGTTCGGGGAAAACAAGTATTACACTTCCGGCAGCTAAAGCATACTTCTGCTGGTTAATGTAAAGCTGTACCCCTCCTTGCAGACAAAACAGCAATTCCCCTCTCTCCATCCGATAAGGATAAGAAAACAAATCGGATTTCTTCCGGGTATGAAACAGGTATTCCTCACTCATAAAGTTCTATTTTTGAAGTACAAATATAGTTTTAAAGGAGCTTATGAACAAAATAATCCCACTTTTTGAACAATTCGCTTCGATTTTTGAACCGTGAGACAGGCAATAGAAGCCGTAACTTTGCAGCGGTTAATAATTTCGGTTATTTGCTCATCAAAGATTGGATATATACGGTATAGGAATGAATAAGACTCACCACAGATTACACAGATTCACACAGATTTATTAATCTAATAATCAGTAAAATAGAATCTGTGTCAATCTGTGTAATCTGTGGTAAATTCATTCATAACCATACAGTGATGAACTCAAGAAAAAAGATTGTAATATGGCAAAAAGAGAATTAACAGCCCGGTATCTGTTTTTCATTGCGGGCTTATTTGTAAATGCGTTTGGTATTAGTTTAATTATTAAAGCAAATCTGGGCTCCTCGCCTATATCGAGCCTTCCTTACACACTGAGTTTAAATTTTCCCGTCACACTGGGACAGTTCACGCTTCTGCTGAATGCCGCGCTGATAGCCGGACAAATATGGCTTCTGAAAAGGGACTTCAGAAAAGAGCAGTTTCTACAAATTCCCGTAGCAATACTGTTCAGTTTCTTCATAGATTGCTCGATGGCATTATTGGGAGGATTCACTCCTGCAGGCTATGCCTCGCAGATTCTATCACTGATAGCTGGCTGTGCGATACTTGGCCTGGGAGTAAGTATGGAGGTAATTGCCAATGTAGTGATGCTATCCGGAGAAGCCTTTGTGAAAGCCATCACTTTGCGTACGGGAAAAGAATTCGGAATTACCAAGATCGGCTTTGATACTACACTGGCACTCCTTGCCTGTGCAGCTTCTCTGATGATAGCAGGAAGCATAGAAGGTGTACGCGAAGGTACAATCATTGCCGCATTGATCGTAGGACTTTTCGCACGCTTCTTCAACAGACGACTGGGGTTTGTCAATAAAATGATTACCTTTGCACCGAATAAAACACCCATTCAGCCCTATGAAGACAATTGCAATCACCGAACTGACAGAAATTGAAGCAATCATTCGCAAATGTCCTTACTGCACGGTGGGCATCACCGATCTGGAAGGCAACCCTTACGTAGTCCCCATGAACTTTGCTTACAGGGACGGAATTATCTATCTGCACTCCGGTCCCGAAGGCAGCAAAGTAACGATGGCAGAAAAACATCCTCATGTCTGCATCACCTTCTGCGAAGGACACGAGTTGGTGTATATGCACCGGCAAGTGGCATGCAGTTACAGCATGAAGTCGCGCAGCGTGATATGCCACGGAAACGTCCGTTTCATCGAAGATATGGATGAAAAAAGAGAGGCACTTGATATAATCATGCGGCAATATACAAGCGATGAATTTAAATACAGTGAACCTGCCGTGCGCAACGTAAAGGTTTGGGAAGTAAAAATAGACAAAATGACTTGCAGATCCTTCGGACTGCGACCCAGCGAGGTCACCTCAGAGTAGTTACAAACCCATTTCAAGATGGCTACACCCTTTCCCTCGGATAGCTACACCCTTTACTGCAAATAGCTACACCCTTTTGGTGAAAGGGTGTAGCCCTAATATTCTACAGCGGGTATTCATCAAATGCATATAGCAACGTTGAGAGATACCGTTCGCCTGTATCCGGCAATAATGCAACAATAGTTTTCCCCTCATTCTCCGGAAGAAGTGCCAGACGAGTGGCTGCACTGACTGCCGCCCCGGAAGATATACCTACCAGCAGGCCTTCTTTCTGCGCCAACTCGCGGCCTGTACGGATAGCATCGTCATTTGTTACCTGCAATATTTCATCCACTACTGCCGGATTGTAGTTCTTGGGAACAAAACCGGCACCGATACCTTGTATCTTATGTGCTCCCGGAGCACCTCCTGAAAGTACAGGAGAGTCGGTCGGTTCTACCGCTACCACCTTTACAGCCGGATTATGTTTTTTCAAGGCGGCGCCTACTCCACTTACCGTTCCGCCAGTCCCTACACCAGCAACAAAAATATCAACATGACCTTCCGTATCCCGCCAGATCTCCTGTCCTGTAGTACGTTCGTGCATGGCAGGATTTGCGGGGTTGTCAAACTGCTGCAGAATCACCGCACCGGGTGTAGCCGCTTTCAGTTCTTCAGCACGGGCAATAGCCCCTTTCATACCATTGGCACCGGGCGTAAGCACCAATTCGGCACCCAAGGCTTTCAGTAAGTTGCGACGCTCAACGCTCATGGTCTCGGGCATTACTATGATTATGCGATAGCCTCTTGCCGCAGCTACGGATGCAAGACCGATGCCCTTCGAGGAGGCAGTGTCTGTAATCGACGAGTCTTACGGACGCTCCTGGAAGAAAGTTTTATCATCGATCGAAGAGACGCCAATCGGTTCTGCATCAATTGCGCAGGTACATAGAGCAGTCTTAAAGTCAGGAGAAGAGGTTGTCGTTAAGATCCAGAGAAAAGGCATTTATGAGATGATGGCGCGGGACATTGAGTTTATCCGTAAAGCAATCAAGCTGATGCCACCGATCAGTCTGAAAGGAATGGCTGATTTTGATCTTGTGCTTGACGAACTCTGGTCAGTGACAAGAGATGAGATGAATTTCCTGACAGAAGCAGCGAATATTGAAGAATTTGCCAGAAGAAATAAAGATGTCAATTTTGTTCAGACACCGGTTCTGTATCAGCAGTATACGACCGTTCATGTGCTGGTGATGGAATATATTGATGGTTGCGGTATTGATGAGAAGGATAAGCTGCTTGAGACAATGGAAATTTTGGACCGGGGCTTTGAGTCGCTGTTTGCCAAAATTGGGACAACAATTAAGGACAACAAGTACCAGTATCAGCAGCAGATCACAGAGATGCAGAATCTGATCCGGAGCATTACAGATACGGGTCTGCAGATTGAGGGACAGGAGCATCGGAATAAAACAGCATTCCAAAATTATCTCACGGGAGCCAGACGGGAGATTCGGGAGTATTCTACGAATCATCAGATGGCCAATGCCTATTATCAAAATATGGCAAACCAGCATCAGTCATGGCAGTCATATTTTGTGGATCAGAAAAAATAAAAATATTAGCAAAAATTTAAAAAAATGTGTTAAGTATTTCGGAATCATTCCGATATATAATACAAGTAAATCATTACTTACTACCCGGATGGGTAGGGAAACAATTTCATATTACATCATTGGCATGGATGCCAATGTATATTCAAGGAGGAATTACTATGATAGTACAACACAACATGACAGCGTTAAA
>OIWQ01004439.1_pt1 | contig 11352 bp, 10 predicted proteins | sample 1587571 | NCBI WGS metagenome assembly OIWQ01 (sample SAMEA3888910, study PRJEB22519) | human gut metagenome | biome: human gut; feature: human-associated habitat; material: faeces | place: Denmark | collected 2010 | reverse complement strand
TCATGTATCTGTCTTAACATGCAACTAATCGCTATTTTATCCCGAATTGGGGTATCTTTTTCACATTCTGGGGGCTAAACGCCATCAAGAAAACCAACAGACCGAAGGTGGCCAAGGACTTTTTCGGGCGTATGTTTTCGTGGATGCTGCCGTCTGACTCTACGAGGCTTGCCCTCTCAAAGATGAACATGATGGGTATGGGTGCGAAGATGATGCGCTATCTGATGCGCAAGAAGGGTGTAGACTCCCTGGAGGAGCTTCGTCAGCAAGCCGTCGACAACGGTGTGGAGTTTATAGCCTGCCAGATGTCGATGGATGTGATGGGCGTGAGGCGCGAGGAGCTTCTCGACAATGTCACCGTTGGCGGTGTGGCGACCTATATGGAACGTGCCGAGAAGGCTAATGTCAATCTGTTTATATAATGAATATACAGCAACTAAAATATGTAACCGCAGTAGGCCGCTTTCGCAATTTTGCGAGAGCGGCTGAGTCGTGCAATGTCTCTCAGCCAACTCTGAGCGCCATGCTTCAGAAGCTGGAGGAGGAGCTTGGCATACGGATTTTCGAACGTACAAACAGGTCGGTAAACCCGACTTCGGCTGGCGAAAAGATTATCCGTCAGGCTGAGCATGTGCTGATGGAGATAGAGCGGATAAACGAGATAGTATCGGAGGACAAGGGGCTGGTCGGCGGAAGGCTGCGTCTGTCCGTCGGTCCTACCATCGCTCCGTATGTCCTGCCTAAGTTCATCAGGCATTATCGTGAGGATTACCCGACGGTGGAGCTGTCGATACAGGAGATGGACGTGGGCTTCATGCAGACCGCGCTTCTGCGTGGAGAACTCGATGCGGGCATCGCCATATCCGACAACAGAAGGGAGGGGATACTCGAGATCCCGCTTTATACCGAGAGGTTCATGGTGTACCTTGCGGAGAGCTGCTGGCGAAAACTGCCCGTGTTCAGACCGGAGAATCTGGAGCATGAAGGCATGTGGATAATGAGAGGTGCGCAATGTCTGCGCGAGAGTGCGTTCTCCTTCTGCAAGGGGAGGAGCAAGGGCAATCGTGTGTACGAGGCTGGCACGGTGGCGACTCTGGTGAATATAGTGGACGAGAATGGAGGCTTCACTATCATCCCCGAGATGCACGTGTCGTACCTTACGGAAAAGCAGCGTGAGAACGTGCGCCGTATTGAGGGCGACTTCCTCTCCCAGCGCCGTGTCTCGCTATATATCAAGCAGGACTATATCCGCCAACGTATGCTTAACACGCTGACGGATACGCTAAAGAAATTCATGCCAGAGGGGATGCTGTACGAGGGGATCGTGAGGTTTGGCATTAAGCTGTAGCCGTAGGCTTGTGGTTTATCGTGTGTGCCAGATGATTTCTTTTACGATTTCCGCAGCCAATTAAAAATCAACTTGCTTTACCAAAATGTTCAGAACTTGTAAAATAATTCTTTTGAAGAAATTGTTGTATAAGTAATATGTTGTATCTTTGTTGAGGATTATCGTTGTTTGAAGAAACAACACATCATTCAACTCACAACTTTTAATATATAAATATGGCATTATCCAATATAGAGAAGCATTACAACAAGCACCCCGAAGACCTTCGCTTGCAGCGCAGGCACGGCATCGTAGAGTTTGAAACCACCATGCATCACTTGCGCCGTTTCATCAAGCCAGACTCGTTCTTGCTCGACATTGGTGCAGGAACGGGACGCTACACCTCGGCTCTTATGTCTGAAGGCTATCGGGTGAAGGCGGTGGAGCTGGTGCGTCGCAATATAGATGTTTTCTTGAAGCGTGAGCCTACGGCAGACGTTGTGCAGGGCGACGCACGCAATATGCCGTTTTTGCCTACGGGGGGTGCTGACGTTACGCTGTTGCTCGGTCCGCTCTATCATCTCATCGGCGATGAGGAGAAACTGAAGGCCCTGAACGAGGCAAAGCGCGTTACAAAACCAGGCGGACTGATTTTCGTGGCTTACTTGATGAACGAATACAGCATCCTGTCCTATTGCTTCGACGAGGACAGGATAGAGGGACTGATGGAGCGCGGAGCGGTAGATGGGGATTTCCATATTCAGGCTCAGGCAGACGAGCTGTACGACTATGTGCGTATAGACGACATCAACCGACTTGACGAACGTGCCGGCTTGAAACGTGTAACCATCTTCTCGCCCGACGGGGCTTCCGATTATATGCGCACGCGTCTCAACCGTATGAGTGACGAGACGTTTGCGCGTTTCATAGAATATCAGAAGTGCATCTCGGAGCGTGCCGACCTTATTGGAGCCGGCAGCCATGTGGTGGATGTAGTAAGAGCTTGAATTGTTGAATAAGTGATAGAATTATGAAGACCCTTCCATATATAGTGTTCAGTTTTCTTATGCTCTGCGCATTGTGCACAAGCATAAGCAGCTATCGCAGAACAGAACACATGATAGCGCAGGATGTAAATAGAGCATTGGAGCAGGTTCTTGCGACGATGCCCGACAATGTGGTCACTACAGATACCATACGCTGCTATCGCAACAATCTCACCATAGCCGAGTTGAAGGACACGGCAGGAATAGCCATGCGTACCGTGCGTATGGATGGACGTTGGGAGACCCGGCTTGTGGCAGAGGCTAACTGTGGCTTTGTCACCACCTTTGGGATGTCCGATCAGAGGGCATCAGGTTCTATATTGTTTGTCGGTATGCTATGGCTGTTATGTAGTTTGTGGTACGTAAGGAGAAAAGGACCGGAGCTGATGTCGCAAGGCATATCATACGGCGGTATTGTCTTTCATAACGATACGTTTATGACACAAAGGGGTGAGCGGATTCGTCTTACGCCTATGCAGCATTCGCTGCTCGAAATGTTTATGACGAACGACACGCATACGCTATCGAAACAGGATATTTGTGAGCGGCTATGGCCGAAGAAACCTGATGCAAGCGATACGCTCTACACGCTGATAAGACGCATAAAACCTATTATAGAGGCTAATAGCAGGTTGAAGATAGAGTCGGATAGGGGCAGAAACTACAGTCTGAGACTCAATTAGATAGCCATTTGTCAGCCACTTGTCAGGGAAATGTCAGACTAATCGATAGAATTTCTTTTAAGAGGTGTGTACTTTTGCACCATAACAAAATTTGGTGCAAGATGAAACGATTGATTACACTTTCTATTATTATGTCTTCTGCATTCGGTGCTTATGCCCAGGATGTGGAGGGGCGCGTTACGCTCGATGAAGTTACTGTTAAAGCAGCTAAGGTTGTGAACAAAGCAGACGGTATGATTATATATCCTACCGATGTTCAAAAGCGGTATTCCAACAATGGTTACAGCATTCTTGAGAAACTATCGTTTGCCAATCTGCGTATCGACAACATCAACCACACGATTACGGCTATCGACAATAGGGGAGAAGTTCAGCTCCGAGTCGATGGTGTCGTAGTGGGCAAGGTGGAGATGTTGGCTCTCGATCCGAAGAACATCGCAAAGATCGACTACATAAACAATCCAGGTGTGCGTTATGGTGGCGACATAGCATACGTCATAAATATCATTACACGCAGAAGCGAGAGCGGCTATACCATTGGTACCGACCTTACGTCGGCACTTACCACTTTGCAGGGCGATGGTATGGTGTACGGCAAGTGGAGTCGTGGCAAGAGCGAATGGGCACTCTCGTATGGTATGAGCGGTTATAAGACCAAAGGCGTAAAGAGCAGACAGACAGCAGAATACACGTTGGCTGACGGCAGCGTACACATAATAGACCGTAACGACGTGGAATCGCTTCGCAAATCGATAGCGCACGAAGCAAAACTTACCTACAATTGGGCGGATTCTACTGCCACAGTCTTCCAGACTTCATTGAGCGGAGCGTTCAACAACGCCCCTGACAACTGCGATGTTAAGGATATTACGGACGGCACTCGCCAATACAGGGCAACAAGTCGCAACGCAGACAAGAGCTGTTCGCCGGTATTGGATATTTACTTCTTCCGCCAGTTCACCCCTCGACAGTCTCTTGCCGCCAATGCTGTAGGCACATATATATACACGCAGACCAACTCCTTCTATGACGAGGGGTCTCCATATAAATATAATGTGGACGGCAGGACGGCTTCGCTGCTCGCAGAGGTGATCTACGAGAATCGATTGAAACCTTTCACGCTCTCTATGGGCGTAAAATATAATTATAAATACATTAAGAACTCCTATCAAGGCGATGCTTCTTCTTTGACAAATACGGATAACAACCGCTTGTATAGCTTTGCCGAAATTAAAGGTACGCTCCGACAACTGCGCTATTCTTTAGGTGTGGGCGCAAGTTACATTCATTACACGCAGAACGGCCATAGATACAACTTCGGGACATTCCACCCGAAGGCATCGCTCACGTATAACATCAACAACAACGTACAGTTGAGTTATACGTGTCAGATGCAGGATAAAGTGTCTCGCATTGCGATGACGAGTGATGCTATGATTCGCACCAACAGTATGGAATGGACAGTGGGTAATCCCGACTTGAAGCCGTCGCATGATATGGAACATCGTCTGCAAGTCTCATACAACAACAACCGCTTGCAGACCTTCTTAGATGGCTACTTCAAGCAATGCTTCAAACCGAATATGGCTCACTATGAGCGGACTGGCGACAATCATTTCGTCTATACACAGACAAACCAAAAAGAGATTGATGCATTGAACGTTATGGCATATGCTGGCTACTGGCTCCTGCCCGAAAAGCTTCAGATTGCTGCTAACGGAGGATTGTTCAGATGCTTCAACTTCGGCAACGACTATACTCATTGCTATACCTCGTGGTTCTATGCTTGCAGCATCACGGCTTATCTCGGCAACTTCACATTGCAGGGATATGTCGACAACGGCAGCCGCTTCTTGGAGGGCGAATCGAAAGGATACAACGGAGCCTATTCAGTCGTGAAAGCATCTTATACGTGGCGCGACTGCCAGTTGTCGTTGTCGTGGGCAAATCCACTTGACAATAACTACAAGGCATACGAGAACGAACTGCTGAACCGTAATCTTTACAAGCATACTATCGGCTATTCGAGGGGCAACGGCAACCAGGTGGCTCTAAGCATTTCGTGGCGGCTTAGCAGAGGTGGCAGGCATAAGGCTGCAGAGAGGAGGATAAGGATGAGCGATACGGATAATGGTATTATGAAATAAAAAAGTCTATTATTCTTTGCAAAAATGGTTGTATGTAAAAATAAAAGTATAACTTTGTGGACAGTTTGATTAAATAAAACTAATTTGTCATGGTTAAAATCACATTTCCGGATGGTTCTGTTCGTGAGTACGAGCAGGGCGTAACGGGGTTACAAATCGCCGAGAGCATTTCGCCGGCTCTCGCTCGCAACGTTGTATCTTGCGGTGTCAATGGCGAAACAGTTGAACTCAACCGTCCTATCAACGAGGATGCAACTATCGCTCTTTACAAGTTTGAGGACGAGGAAGGCAAACACACTTTCTGGCACACTTCTGCCCACCTCTTGGCTGAGGCGCTGAAGGAACTCTATCCTGGCATTCAGTTCGGCTTTGGTCCGGCTGTGGAGAATGGTTTCTTCTACGACGTTATGCCGAAGGAGGGTGATGTCATCAGTGAGAATGACTTCCCCAAGATTGAGGCTAAGATGAAGGAACTGGCTAAGAAGAACGAAGCTGTCGTTCGTCGCGATGTGTCAAAAGCAGAGGCTCTTGCTGAGTTCAAGGCTGACGGTCAGGAGTACAAGTGCGAGCATATCGAGGAAGACCTCGAGGATGGCACAATTTCTACATACACACAGGGCAACTTCACCGACCTCTGCCGTGGTCCGCACTTGATGAACACTGGTGCTATCAAGGCTGTGAAGATTACGAGCGTAGCCGGTGCGTTCTGGCGTGGCGATGCAAAGCGCGACCAGATGACACGTATCTACGGTATCTCGTTCCCGAAGAAGTCGATGCTCGACGAGTATCTCCTCATGCTTGAGGAGGCTAAGAAGCGCGACCACCGCAAGATCGGTAAGGAGATGGAGCTCTTCATGTTCTCTGACCGTGTAGGTAAGGGTCTGCCTATCTGGCTTGCTAAGGGTACACAGTTGCGTCTGCGCTTGCAGGAGTTGCTCCGCAAGATGCTTAAGCCGTACAACTACGAGGAGGTTATCACTCCGGGTATCGGTGGCAAGAGCCTGTACGTGACTTCGGGCCACTACGCTCACTACGGCAAGGATGCTTTCCAGCCTATCCACACACCTGAGGAGGACGAGGAGTATATGCTCAAGCCGATGAACTGTCCGCACCACTGCGAGGTGTTCGCACGCAAGCCGCGTTCGTACAAGGATCTGCCTTTGCGCATCGCAGAGTTCGGCACCGTATTCCGCTATGAGAAGAGCGGTGAGCTTCACGGCTTGACACGTGTTCGTACCTTTACTCAGGACGACGCTCACATCTTCGTGCGCCCAGAGCAGGTAAAGCAGGAGTTCGAGAACATCATCGACATCATTCTTAAGGTGTTCCGCATCTTTGGTTTCGAGAACTACGAGGCACAGATTTCACTTCACGACCCGAAGGATACTGAGAAGTACATCGGTAGTGAAGAGATTTGGGCAGAGAGCGAGAACGCTATCCGCGAGGCTTGCCGCGAGAAGGGTCTTGAGACTCACGAGGAGGTAGGCGAGGCTGCGTTCTATGGTCCGAAGCTCGACTTCATGGTGAAGGACGCTATCGGCAGACGTTGGCAGCTTGGTACAATCCAGGTTGACTACAACTTGCCGCAGCGCTTCAAGCTCGAGTATACTGCAGAGGACAACTCTAAGCAGACACCGGTTATGATTCACCGCGCTCCGTTCGGTTCGCTCGAACGCTTCACAGCCGTACTCATCGAGCATACAGCAGGTCACTTCCCATTGTGGCTCATCCCTGATCAGGTGGCTATCCTCCCGATCTCGGAGAAGTACAACGACTACGCTCGCGAGGTGAAGACATTCTTCGACAAGGCTGGCGTACGCGCACTCATAGACGACCGCAATGAGAAAATCGGCCGCAAGATTCGCGACAACGAGCTCAAGCGTGTTCCGTACATGGTTGTAGTTGGCGAGAAGGAGGCTGCAGAGGGTCTCGTCTCTATGCGTAAGCAGGGTGGTGGCGAGCAGGCTACCATGACTAAGGAAGAGTTTGCAAAGCGCATCTGCGATGAGGTTGCAGAGCTGCTGAAGCTTGCTGAGGATTAAACTACGTAGGAGTCTACGGCATCCTTGCTGTGGATATGTGGTATGAGAAAGATTGCTCACACCTCCTATGCTATAATTTATCAATGCCCATTAATCAGATTTCAATGTCTGACTAATGGGCATTTCTTTTGTCGCTTTTTCAAGCGAAGTTGAGGTGCTGGGGTGAATAAAAATGGGGCAAATTTTTGCTATTTCGCATATAATAACTAATTTTGTACTTATGAGTGAACCATTAGCTGAAAGAATGCGCCCGCGCTCGTTCGACGATTATGTCGGACAGCAGCATTTAGTGGGCAAGGATGCCGTCCTGCGCAAGATGATTGAGAGCGGACGCGTGTCCTCCTTTATATTGTGGGGACCGCCCGGAGTGGGCAAAACCACTCTCGCACAGATTATTTCGCATCGTCTTGAGACACCGTTCTACACGCTTAGTGCCGTGACGAGTGGTGTTAAGGATGTGCGCGACGTGATAGAGCGTGCCAAGAGCGGACGCTTCTTCAATTCGGCTTCGCCCATTCTCTTCATCGACGAGATTCACCGCTTCAGCAAGTCGCAGCAAGATTCGCTGCTCGGCGCTGTGGAGCGGGGCATCGTCACGCTTATCGGTGCAACGACGGAGAACCCATCGTTCGAGGTGATACGCCCGTTGCTGTCGCGCTGTCAGCTGTATGTTCTGAAACCTTTGGAGAAGGAAGACCTGCTGCAACTGCTCAACCGCGCAGTTACAACCGATGTTGAACTCTCGAAGCTTAATATCCAGCTGAAGCAGACCGACGCCTTGCTGCGCTATAGCGGTGGCGACGCACGCAAGTTGCTCAACATCCTGCAACTCGTCGTTGAGTCGTGTCCCGGCGATCAGATAGTGATAGACGACGAAATGGTTGTGGCGTGCCTGCAGCAGAACCCGCTTGCATATGATAAGGAAGGCGAGATGCACTACGACATTATATCGGCGTTCATAAAGAGTATTCGCGGTAGTGATCCCGATGGTGCACTCTATTGGATGGCACGGATGATAGAGGGTGGGGAAGACCCGCAGTTCATAGCCCGTCGCCTTGTCATTAGTGCGGCAGAGGACATCGGACTCGCCAATCCCAATGCACTGCTGCTTGCCAACGCCGCCTTCGACGCGGTGATGAAGATTGGTTGGCCCGAAGGACGCATACCACTGGCTGAGGCTGTGGTATATCTTGCTACAAGTCCGAAGAGCAACTCGGCGTATCTCGGCATCAATCACGCCTTGGAGATTGTGCGTCAGACTGGCAACCAACCCGTTCCGCTGCACCTGCGCAATGCACCAACAAAGCTGATGAAGGACCTCGGCTACAGCGATGGCTACAAGTATTCGCACGATTACCCCAATCACTTTGCCCCACAACAGTATATGCCCGATGCGCTTAAGGATACACGCATCTGGCAACCGCAACATTCGCCAATCGAGGAGCGGCAGTATCAGCACATGCTCCAGTGTTGGGGCGATAAGTATAAGAACTAAGGATGAAATCGAAGGAAAGATATAATCCAACCAATAATTTTACAGGAATATGAAGATTGTAGTATTAGACGGTCAGGGCGTCAACCCTGGCGATATCTCTTGGAATAGAATTGAAAAACTCGGCGAACTTACCGTTTATCCGCGCACAGCGCCCGAAGAAGTGCTGCAGCATGTGGGCGACGCAGAGATTGCGCTTACTAACAAGACGGTGTTCGACGCCAACATCATAGCCCAGCTCAAGAACACAAAGTATATCGGTGTGCTTGCTACTGGCTACAACGTGGTAGACACAAAGGCGGCACGCGAGCGTGGCATCGTTGTGACGAACATTCCGGCGTACAGCACGGACAGCGTGGCACAGATGGTGTTCGCTCACTTGCTCAATGTCTCTAACCATGTAGAACACTATGCCGAAGAGACTCGCAACGGAGTGTGGAGCCGTTGTCCAGACTTCTGCTACTGGAATAAGCCGCTCTTTGAGCTTGCAGGCAAGACTCTCGGCATTGTAGGACTTGGAAACATTGGCATGAAGGTGGCGCAGATAGCGCAGGCGTTCGGCATGAACGTGCTTGCGTACACAAGCAAGACTCCTGATCAGCTCCCAGAGGGTATTCGCAAGACAACGCTCGACGGACTCTTCGGCGCTTCCGATGTCGTGTCGCTGCATTGCCCGCTTACAGACACAACGCGCGAACTTATGAACAACACTTCTATCGAGAAAATGCGTGACGGCGCGATACTCATCAACACTGGTCGTGGACCTCTTGTGAACGAAGCAGATGTAGCCGACGCACTTGCTTCGGGCAAGCTCGGTGCTTATTGTGCCGATGTGCTTTCATGCGAACCACCATCGCCGTCAAATCCTCTTGTCGGTGCACCACATGCATTCATCACGCCACACGTGGCATGGGCTACGCTTGAGGCTCGCCTGCGCTTGATGGATATCGCCGTGAACAACATCAAATCGTTTCTTGAAGGCTCACCTACTAATGTTGTTAACTAAATATGATGCCTACAGAAGATATCTACCAGCCCCTACTTAACGTTATTGAGTTTCTGGGTACTTTCGCCTTTGCTATCTCTGGCATCCGTCATGCCGCAGCCAAGCGCTTCGACTGGTTCGGAGGCTTTGTATGTGGCGTTGCTGTGGCTATCGGTGGAGGTACGCTGCGCGATATAATGCTCGGCGTAACGCCGTTCTGGATGACTTCCTCTATTTATCTCATCTGTACGTTCATGGCGCAGATGTTCGTCATCGTCTTTGCGCGATCGTTGAAGAGTCTTGACAATACGTGGTTCTTCTTCGACACGCTCGGCTTGGCGCTCTTCACCGTAGCCGGCTTGCAGAAGACGCTCGACTGCGGTCACGCCTTCTGGGTGGCTATAATCATGGGTACCATAACGGGTTCGGCAGGCGGTGTCATCCGCGACGTGCTGTTGAACAACGTCCCCGTCATCTTCCAAAAGGAGATATACGCTATGGCGAGCATCATCGGCGGATTGGCTTATTGGGCGCTCGTGGAGCTTGGTTGCGATATGACTATTTCTGTTATCATCGCCTTCCTCCTTATTGTAGCAATACGCATCCTCGCCGTGAAGTACCACATCTCACTGCCAGTGTTGCGAGGGGAGGAATAGTTAAACCTACTAGCACGATGTGTAATACAAATTCAAATGAAAAGTGTTACACATCGTGTTACGTCTATCTTATTATATCTTCGTTCTGATAGTCAGCCTCACCTAAGAAGGCGGTATGTGACATTATTAATAACACCGTACCGACGGCACCGATGCCTTCGACACCCTCTACATCGGCTGTGAGAAGTTTCCACAGCACGATTTATATCCAATTGCGATTGGTGGAGTAAGATAACTTTGTTAAAAATGTTAATTTTGTAATTATATAACTAAAATTCTGTAAATTTGCAAAAAAATCAAACATATGAAAAAGTTATTATTTTTATTGGCACTAATGATGCCACTTGCTCTATTTGCTCAAGATGATGCAGCAAAAAAGCTAACTAAATTTGAGCAATTAACTTCTAAAACAGGAAGAATTTCCAAATTTGTAGATGTAACGACTCCCAATATTCCAGAAAGTTTTATGGGAACTCTTGAAACAAGTGTTCGTACATTGATGGGAGAACAGACTAACTCATATTTCTACAGAATTGAGAAGCCTGAAACATCAAGAAGTATTTCACATATTGCAATGATTGAATATTCCGATTTAGTGGAAATAAACAAAGCTCTTACAAAACTTGTTGCAGAGGTTGAAACAGATTGCGCTGCCAATCCTGATTATTTGGAAAATAGATTTATTACAAATGATGGATTCCAAATTGGCTATTATGTTTCAAAGGGTAAAGCGAGTTGGTATTTGAAGTTAGAAAGATACTCAAATAGCACTGTATTTATAAAAAATGCAGAAGCATTAACAACAAATTTCTCTGCAGCTCAACAGAAAATAGAAGAGTTAAAAGGAATATATAAAAAATAATTATATTTGAATAATTGGGGTAGATAATGAAGTGAAACACTGCCTAATCACCCTTTACGAGAGTGTAAAATAAACTGTGTCAGGCTATAATAATAATAGTTTAACACAGTTT
>OIWQ01004438.1_pt1 | contig 11353 bp, 10 predicted proteins | sample 1587571 | NCBI WGS metagenome assembly OIWQ01 (sample SAMEA3888910, study PRJEB22519) | human gut metagenome | biome: human gut; feature: human-associated habitat; material: faeces | place: Denmark | collected 2010 | reverse complement strand
TTATAGCTGCGCGGCGTATCCTCGGCGACGGTGATGACAGGTGCTTCACCGTTTTCGCCCTTGGGACCCTGAATACCCTGCTTGCCCTTTTCACCGGTATCGCCCTTCTCGCCCTGCGGACCCTGAACACCCTGCTCTCCCTGCGGTCCCGGACAGCCGCGGTCGCCCTGCACACCCTGTGGACCGACCTCGCCTTGAATATGCAGGAGGACAAGGAAGCCGTGTTCGACTGCGTGGACACCGTAAAAATGTGCCTGCGTGTGTTCACGCCGATGATCGCCGCGATGAAGGCCTGCACCTGCAATATGTACCGCGCGGCGCAGCGCGGCTTCCTGAACGCGACCGATCTCGCGGACTATCTGACAAAGAAGGGGCTGCCCTTCCGCGCAGCGTATAAGATCGCCGGTCAGCTCGTGGCCTACTGCATCGAGCACACCACCGTACTCGAAGAGCTGCCGCTCGCGCTGCTCCGGCAGTACAGCGAGCGGTTCGACGAGGACGTTTACGCCGCCATCGCGCTCACCAACTGCGTGACGGGCCGCACCTCGCTCGGCGGCACCTGCGTCGCGTCGGTCGAGGCGCAGATCGCCTCCGTCCGCGACTTCCTTGCCGGACAGACAGAGGCTGTAAAGCAGGCAAAGAACGGTTGACAACACGGAGGATCGGACTATAATAAGCGATAGTCAGCGGGCAATGTCTCCGCTTACGAATCAGAATTTGAAGGAGAGCTTTTTGAAACACATCACTCTATCACCGGAGCGTGTGGCCTGACCGGGAGGTCCGGCAAATCCAACACACGCCGCTCCTCCCGAAGGATTTCGCGTGATCTTTCTTCCGGAGGAAACACCATGAACCGCGAAAACAAACGCAAGACCTTTGAAAAAGGCTACTACAAGACGCACGCCTGCAAGGATACCTTCACCTGCAAGGTCTGCGGCCGGCTCTGCACGCCGCAGAATGCCGGCAGCGACCACCGCAACCACTGTCCGAACTGCCTTTCCAGCCTGCACGTCGACATCGAGCCCGGCGACCGGGCGTCCGATTGCGGCGGCATCATGGAGCCAGTGGCTGTTTGGGTGCGCAGAGGCGGCGAATGGGCCATCATCCACCGCTGCAAGCGCTGTGGGACGCTCAGCTCCAACCGCGTGGCGGCGGACGACAACCCGATGAAGCTCATGAGCATTGCCATGAAGCCGCTGTGTGAGCCGCCATTCCCGCTCGACCGCATCGAGGAGATGACCGCTCTCATGGGCGGCGACGGGCGGCTCCGCTGAAGCGGGAGCCAACGAAGGCCAAAACGCAGAGCAGTACCGAAACGGTGCCGCTCTGCGTTTCCTTTTTTGAAGAATTTTTGAATAATTGATAAAAATGGTTGACGACCGGACGGTGGAGGACTATAATGACGCCCTGAAACAGAGAAAAAAGGGGGTCATGGTATTCTCACATTGTTTATCATCGGAATGCTCGTTCTGACCGTAAAGCTCGTGGCATTGACACTCAGCGTCACCTGGGGACTGACCAAGACGATCCTGTTCGGCGTCGGCCTTCCGGTCATCCTGGCTGCGCTGTTCATCGCGGGGCTGACGGCCTTCGCCGTCCCGCTGCTGATCCTTGCGCTGCTGGGCGTGTTCCTGCTGCCGCTGTTCGGCATCTGAGGAAGCGGCTGCCGCGGAGTGCATGGGACGCGGCAGCGCGTTTGTCCTGATTTTGTACAAAAGGGCGATTGACTTTATCAAGTAGAAGTGTTAAAGTTTCGCTATTATAAAAAGTGCGCGGGCGGGAAGGACGCAGGCTCTGCCGACACGGACAAATGAGAAAGGGAGCAGTGATACCATGCAGGAACTGAGCAGAAGAAACGAGCATTTTACCGACTCCGTCATCCGACGGATGACGCGCATCAGCATCGACTGCGGCGCGATCAACCTGGCGCAGGGCTTTCCCGACTTTGACCCGCCCAAGGCGATGACTGACCGACTGGAGGAGGTCAGCCGGCTCGGTCCGCACCAGTATCCCATCACGATGGGCGCGCCGAACTTCCGCCAGGCGCTCTCGCGTAAGTGTGAGCGCTTCATGGGCATGAAATACGATCCCGAGACCGAGATGGTCGTGACCATCGGCTCGACCGAGGCAATGGTGGACACCATTTTTGCCCTCACGAATCCGGGCGACAAGATCGTGATGTTCTCTCCCTACTTTGAGAATTACCGCGCCCAGACCATCATGGCGGGCTGCGAGCCGGTGTTCGTGCCGCTCGTGCCGCCGACGTTCGGCTTCGATCCCGAGGTGCTGGAGGACGCCTTCCGTCAGCATCCCAAGGCAATTTTGATCTGCAACCCCTCGAACCCAAGCGGCAAGGTCTTTACCTACGACGAGCTCAAACTCATCGCGGATCTCTGCATCCAATATGACGTCTACGCCATCATGGACGAGGTCTACGAGCACATCGTCTACGAGGGTCACAAGCACACCTACATGAGTACGCTCCCCGGGATGCGCGAGCGCACGGTCTGCTGCTCGAGCCTGTCCAAGACCTATTCCGTCACCGGCTGGCGTCTGGGCTACGCCCTCGCGCCGCAGAACATCATGGACCGCATCAAGCAGTATCACGACTTCAACACCGTCGGCGCGCCCTCGCCGCTGATGGAGGCCGCCGTCGTCGGGCTGGATATGCCCATGAGCTACTATGAGGAGTTCGGCGCGCACTACGCGCACATGAAGGCGCTCTTCACCGGCGGCATGAAGGAACTCGGCATTCCCTTCACCGACCCGCAGGGCACCTACTTCGTGCTGGCGGACATTTCCCCGTTCCTGAAGAAGGGGCAGTCCGACGTGGACTTCTGCGTGGAAATGGCGCAGAAGATCGGCGTGGGCGCCGTGCCGGGAAGCTCATTCTTCGACGAGGACGTGAACCACATCATCCGTCTGCATTTTGCCAAGAAGGATGAAACGCTCAACACCGCGCTCGAGCGCCTGAGCCATTTGAAGGACCTTGCGCGCTGATACATGAAAGTGAAAACGGACGCTGCGAAAAAAGCAGCGTCCGTTTTTTTGACGGGATGGGAGCTTCAGTTTTTCAGGCTGTGCAGCGGCGCGGGGATACGCCCGCCGCGGGCGATGAAGTCCGCGCTGGAATAGGGGTGTACGGCCTGCACCGGCGCGGAGCCGAGCAGCCCGCCGAACTCCACCGTGTCGCCGACCTTGCAGCCGGGCGCGGGAATGATGCGCACGGCGGTGGTCTTGGTGTTGACCATGCCGATGGCGGCCTCGTCCGCGATGATGGCGGCGATGGTCTCGGCGCTCGTGTCGCCGGGGACGGCGATCATGTCGAGCCCGACCGAGCATACGCAGGTCATGGCCTCGAGCTTGTCGAGCGTCAGCGCACCGGAGAAGGCCGCGGCGATCATGCCCTCATCCTCGCTGACGGGAATAAACGCGCCGGAAAGTCCGCCGACGGAGCTGGATGCCATCACGCCGCCCTTTTTCACCGCGTCGTTCAACAGCGCGAGCGCGGCGGTGGTGCCGTGCGTGCCGCAGACCTCGAGGCCCATTTCCTCCAGAATACGGGCCACGCTGTCGCCGACGGCGGGCGTGGGCGCGAGGGAGAGATCGACGATGCCGAACGGCGTATTGAGCCGGCGGCTGGCCTCCTGCGCGACGAGCTGACCCATGCGCGTGATGCGGAAGGCAGTCTTTTTCACCGTCTCGGCGACCACATCAAAGGGCTGGCCCTTTACACTTTGCAGGGCATGGTATACCACGCCGGGACCGGAAACGCCGACGTTGATGACGCGCTCCGGCTCGCCGACGCCGTGGAACGCGCCGGCCATAAAGGGGTTATCCTCCACAGCGTTGGCAAAGACGACCAGCTTCATGCAGCCGGAAGCGTCCGTGTCCGCCGTCGCGGCGGCGATATCCTTCACCGCCTGCCCGCACAGGCGAACCGCGTCCATGTCAATGCCCGCGCGCGTGGACGCCACGTTGACCGACGAGCAGACGCGCTCCGTCGTGGAGAGCGCCTCCGGCAGGGACGCGATCAGCGCGCGATCCGAAGCGGTCATGCCCTTCTGCACCAGCGCGGTGTAGCCGCCGATGTAGTTCACGCCCGTCTCCTTCGCCGCGGCGTCCATCGCGCGCGCAACCACCACGGGATCGCCGCAGGCCGCCGCCACAAGGCTCGCGGGCGTGACAGAAATGCGCTTGTTGACAATCGGAATACCGAACTCGCGTTCCAGCGCCTCGCCCGTCCTGACCAGATCCTTCGCCTGCGTGGTGATGCGGTCGTAGACGTTCCGATAGAGAATATCCCGATCCGGATGCACACAGTCATAGAGCGAAATGCCCATCGTAATCGTGCGGATATCGAGCTTTTCCTCGGTAATCATCCGCACCGTCTGCAAAATTTCAGATGTATTGATCATCTCGTTCCTCCATCAGATGCGGTGCATCGCGTCGAAGATTTCGCTGCGCTGAATCCGAATCTGAAGCCCGAGCTCCGCGCCCAGCGCGGAAAGCGCCGCGGAGAGCGTGTCAAAATCGCTGAGCGAAACATCCACGATCATCATCATGTTGAACATGCCGGAAAGCACCGTCTGAGAGATATCCAAGATGTTCGCGTTGTGCGCGGCCAGCGCCGCGCTCACACGGGCGATAATGCCGATGGTATCGTTGCCGACGACGGTGACAACCGCCTTATTCTTTTTATCCATGGGAATGTCCTCCTCTGCTCTGCGCATGCCTGCTCGCCCGGTCGGCGGCAAAACCTGCCTCCTATTGTACCGCGTGGCGGGGAAAAAAGCAACCGCTCATTGCGCGTCGATCAGGCGCATGCAGCAGGCCGCAACCTCCTGCGGCGTGTCGCACAGGCAATCTGCCCCGGCCAGTTCTTCCCGGTCGCCCATGCCGTAGGTCACGCCGATGGCGTAAGCGCCCGCCGCGCGCGCGTTTTCGATATCCGTCACGCGGTCACCGACGACAATCACAATCGTCGCACCCGTTTCTCCCTGCCACTGGCGGATTCGCTGTGCCTTGGTCACGCCGCTGACAAAGCCGCTGTGCAGCACGATATACGGCGATAGCGCGAAGGCCTCGATGCTGGCCTCGCAGTATCGCTGGCTTCCGTTGGTCAAAATGGCCAGCGTCGCATGGGGCGCCAGCTCGTCAAGCATCCGAATCGTGCCGGGGAACATGCGCCCCATCGTGCTCATCAGCTCCACGTCGTTCTGATCGACCAGCTTATCGTACAGCTCGCGCCTGTCCGGCCCGATGCCCATCACGCGGCAGACTTCGTCCGCGTCCGGCCCGTTGAAGCTGTCCGCCAGCTCGTCGGTAATCATGCCGTACCCCATCATCGCAAACACGCGCTTATAGCTTTCGCGCGCCATATCGCGGCTGTCCGCAATCGTTCCATCCAGATCAAAGACGATGAGCGCCGGGTGCTTTGCCGCACGCAGATAAGTGCCGCATTCCTCGCCGCCGTGCATTCTCGTAGATTCCAACCCGCTCGGCCTCCTTTATTTTTTTGAGTGATTTATGGGATTATTTCAGCCCCTTTTTTGTGAAACGGCCAAATTCTTCCGTTCGACCCTGTTCGACAAAGGTTTCGGTTGAGCCGCTCCCCGAAGTCTGTTATCATACATGTACTCCATCAGGAACATGCGCCGCATCGGCTCCCGCCGCGCCCGCCCGGCCGTAAAGGCTGGCCGGGCGCGGCCGATTGCACATTCCCATCCGTTTCAGAGAGGAGCACTTTATGCCGCCACTTTATACGCTTTCCTTCCAGCGTTCCCAGCTGGAAAACGCATATCTCTGCGTCGATGACGACAATCTGCTGTTTATGAGCCAGAGCCTTGACCAAATGATTCTTCGGGCGCAGCGCGTTCGAAAAGCCAACTTCCGCCGACTCGCGCTTTGCGCCAGAAGGCCGCATCAGCTGCGCGCTTCCTTGATAACGCCCTTTCGATAAGCCGTAATCAGCCGCATCAGGTCGTCAATGCGGCAGCGCAGATCCTCGCCGTCGTCCGTGTCGTCGATCAGCAGGCGATGCGGCATCCGCTTGACCAGGCTCTGCACGGAATGAATGTCCTGCTCGGCGGAAATCGCCGCCGCCGTCGATTCAAACGGCTGGTGCGCGACCAGATTCAATTCGTGCGAGGTGAATATGAGCGTGTACCCCGCGATGCCCGTCACCGGCTGATACGCGCGGGATAAGCCGCCGTCGATGACGAGCAGGCGGCCTCCGGCGCGAATCGGGCTTTCGCCCTGACCGAGCTTGACCGGCACATGGCCGTTGATGATGAACCCCGAATCGGATAAGCCGAATTCGCCGAGAATCCGCAGCGCGGTCTGCTCGTCGTTCTGGAAATCGTAATAGGGGTTTTTGTTTTCAACGTGCGTCGTCTTGTCCGCGACGAAATAGCGCTCGAACGTCGCCATCTTGTCCTTGCCGAACAGCGGCGAATTGGGGCCGCTGCCCAGATACCACAGAAAGTCCTGCCCGTCCTCGCGCTCCAGCGTGCCCGGCGTGGAGAAATAGCCCTGACGCGCCTTGACGTCCGCCGCGTCAATCGCCTCGCGCCCGCGCAGCGCCTCGTCCGTATGGACGGGAACCGCCGCGAAATCGCCGTTTTTCTCCATCGGGATGCAGCCATGATAGAGCAGATTTCCGTTGCAGCGCAGGTACATGCCGCCCGCGCTGTATAAAAACTGAACATGCCGCTGGAGCTTTTCGGAATGGGCAAATTCCAGCACCATGCGCTCCATCACCTCGCGTTCAAGCGGCGTGAGCGCATACGGATCGGCGGGGTCAATCGTCGGGAACGCGCAGCTTCGCAGCGGATACGCCTTTCCGTCGATCTCCACCGTCCTGTTTTCAAAATCAATGTGGTGCAGAATCCGACGGCTCTCCATGCGGTATTCCGGATGGCGGCTGAGCAGCTGCCCTTCGAGCTTGAATTGCAGAATGGCGGCGGCCTTGTGCATGCGCGCCAGCTCCATCTCGTCCTCGTGCAGCTCCTCGCCGTTGTCGCGCGGCAAAAACGCCTCGCACGGGTCATCCGCATAGTAGGCGGCGGCCAGCGTCGCCAGCGGGCGCAGCGAAATGCCGTAGCCGACCTCGAGCGTTTCCAGATTGCCGTATTTCACGGAGGTCACGATCACCTGCGCGATGCAGGCCTCCGAAAGCGCCGCCGCGCCCATCCACGCGATGTCGTGGTTGCCCCACTGCACATCGACCTGATGGTAGTTTTCCAGCGCGTCCATAATCAGATCGGCGCGCGGCCCGCGGTCAAAGATATCGCCGATGATGTGCAACCTGTCGATGGCCAGCGCCTGAATCACGCCGCTGAGCGCGATAATCATCGCGTCGGACTGCCCGGTTTCCAGTATGGATTGCATCACCTCGCGGTAATAGCCCTCCTTGTCCGGCGTGTTGTCGCTGAGCAGCATTTCCTCCATCAGCGCGCCCATCCCTCTGGGCATCGCGTCGCGCACGCGCTTGCGGGTGTATTTCACCGAGCACATCCGGCAGACCTCGAGCAGCCGATAGATCGTCAGCCGATACCATTCCGCATTGACAATCCCCTGCTTTTTGAGCAGCGCCAGCTTCTCGTCCGGGTAATAGATCAGCGTGGAGAGCATATCCCGCTCGTGGCTGGACAGGATATCGCCGTATAGGTCGTTGATCTTGCGCTTGATGACGCCGCTCGCGTTATGCAGAATATGCAGGAAGGCGGCGTGCTCGCCGTGAAGATCCGAAAGGAAATGCTCGGTGCCCTTGGGCAGGCGCAGCACGGCGCGAAGATGCGCCACCTCGGCGGACGCCTCCTGAATGGTTCGATACTGCTTGCGCAGCAGCTTCAAATAGCGGATTTCCTGCGGAGAAAAGCTCTCTCTCACAGTGGGACGCCTCCTTTTTTTCTGACACACGCGGCGCTCGCCGCATGCGAAACGCTCCGCTTTCACATCCGTCGTCGTAAGAGCCGAAATAAAAGCCGAGCGCGTTTTCCCCTTTTGCAGCAAACGTCCGAGGCAAAACAGACGAGCGGTCTGTTTCGCCTTGGACGCTTTTTTCATGGTTTACTTAGCGCGGGCGATGCACTCCACCTCGATGGAAAGCCCCATCGGCAGCGCGGAAACCTCCACGCAGGTTCTCGCCGGATAATCCGGGCCGAACACCTCGGCGTAGAGCTTGTTGACCTCGCCGAAATCCGCCATGTTGGTCAGATAAACCGTCGTCTTGAGCACATCGGCCGTGTCCGCGCCCAATTCGCCGAGCACGGTTTTGATGTTTTCAAACGCCTGAGCCGCCTGCGCCAGCGTGCCGCCCTCCGGCGCCTTGCCGGTCTGCGGGTTCACGCCGATCATGCCGCTCAGGTAAATCACGCCGCCGTAAATCGTCGCCGTGGAATACGGTCCGAGCGCCGCCGGGCCCTTTTTCGTCTTAAAGCAAACCTTTTCCATGCTGTTTTCCTCCCTGTATATTTGATTTGTTTTTTCCTTAATCCCTTCGCTGAACGCCGACGTAGACAATCTGCGCCGCCGCGTCGTATGTATCCTCCGAGATGATCTCGGTCTGCCCCGTGCTTTCATTGACCCGCTTCACCGTCGCGCGGCAGCCGGGCATCGCTTCGCCCACGGGGATGCGCTCGTCGGTATACGTCGCGTAGCGTCCCTCGCTGTCGCGCACATAGACGGGCTCATCCGGCGCGTCGATCGTCTCTATTTCGCTTTCAAGCGCAAACCGACCGTCCGTCGGCTGGCCGATGAGCTGAAGCTCCATCGTCTGTCCGTCGTCCGTGCCGTAAACGCGCGCCGTCAGGAACAGCGGCGTCTGCGTATTGTTGACAAAGACCAGATCCAGCCCCTGATCGGAGACCGCCGCCTCCTGCCCCGCCTCGCAATAGGGAACGGGATAGACCGCCGCGCTGCGCTCCGCAACCTCCAGTCCGCCGAGCAGCGCCAGACGATACAGCGCCGTGGATACCTGACAGACGCCGCCGCCGATGCCGGAGATATCCTGCCCGTAGGCCGGTTCTTCCGCCTGCACGTAGCCGGATTCATCCGTGCGCAGACCGACGGTCTGGTTGAAGGAAAGGCGCTCGCCCGCTTCAAGCCGCACGTTCTGGAACTGCGCCGCCGCCAGCGCCGCGTTCTCCTGCGCCGCCGCGCTGCCGGAAAGCGGCATGACCACCCTCGCGCGCAGCACCGTCGCGTTTTCAAGCTCCGCGCGGTAGACATTGGGCGAAATCTCCTTCGGTTGAAGCGCTTCCGTCCCCGGCGACAGGCTCAAAATGGCCGCTTCCATCCGCGCGCGGATGGCGTCCGTCTCCAATTCCAGCCCGGTCTGCTCATCCGTAAAGCGGAATGGCTCGCTGTTGCCCTGCACATAGGTCACGGTCGCATCCACGCTGGCGCAGTCAACCTGCGCCTTGATATCGCTCAAAAACGCATCCACCGCGTCCATGTCATACGTCAGCACCGGCTTTTCCGCGCGTCCGTCCCCGCGAAGGGACAGCATCGCCAGATACCGCGTGAGCATATTCCCGTCGCGTCCGATCTGCCAGAGCGGATCGAGTGTCGCGGCGACATCGACGGAAAGCGAAATCGCCGCGCTGTCCAGCGTATAGGTTTGGTCGCCCCACGTCAGCGTATACCGCCATGCGTCAACCGCGTCGTCGGTCAGCATCGCCAGCGCCGCCGCGCCCTCCTGCGCCGTCAACCCGCCAAGCGCATAGCCGGAAACCGTCGTTCCCGGCAAAAACGTGTCGCTGTATGGCGCGGTCTGCGCATACAGAAACAGCGCGCAGGAGCCGATCAGCACCGCAATCAGAAAGATCACCAGCGAAACAATGCCGGCCGCGCCGATTCCCTTTTTCTGTTTTCTGTTTTTCTTCGGTTTTTTCGGCTTCCCCGGCGGGTTCGCCCGCGTCGGCGCGCTTTTCTGCGGGGGCGTGTAGCCCGCCTGTGTCATCGTCGGCAATTCGATCACCTCGCCTTTGATTCCATATTATGCGTATCCGTGTGGTTTCATTTCACCGTTCCGCAAAAGCTCTATTCAAGCCCGATTCAAGCTCTGTTCAAACCCTATCAAAGCCCGATTCGGTTCAGCAGCTTTTGAACGTCCGCCTCCGCCGTCGTCCAGCGGTCAAGCCCATCGCCGATGCAGCTCTGGCGAACCTGCGGCCCGTGGAAATCGCTGCCGCCGGTCACGAGCATCCCCTCCCGCTCGGCCAAATGCAGCAGGAACGGCAGGCTGTTGTTCGCCGCGCTCGGGTGATATACCTCGATCCCCGCGAGCCCCTGCCCGTGCCACTCGTGCACGAGCGATTCGAGCGTCATTTCGCCCATCTTCAATTCCATCGGATGCGCCAGAACGGCGACGCCGCCCGCGCCCGCAATCAGCTTAGCCGCCTCCGCGACCTTCACCTCCGCCTTGGGCACGTAGCCGCATTTTCCCGGCAGCAGATACTTGTCAAACGCGCTGCTCACCGAGTTGGCGTAGCCCGCCTCCACCAGCACGCGCGCCACGTGCGGCCTCGCCACCACGCCGCGCGCCAGCTCCATCACGCGATCCAGCGAAATCTCCACGCCGTTTTCGCAAAGCTGACGCACCATCTTCGCCGCGCGCTCCTGGCGCTCCATCGTGCGTGTGCGGCAGAATTCCAGCACCCGCTCGTCGTATGGATCAAACCCGTAACCGAGAATGTGAATCTCCTTCTGTGCGCCGCAGCTCAGCTCCACGCCGGGGATCAGCGTCACGCCGCAATCCCGCGCCGCGTCCGTCGCGCGCGCAAGCCCGTCCACGCTGTCGTGATCCGTCAGCGCCAGATGAGTAAAGCCCAGTTCGGCCGCCAGCGCGACCAGCTCGCCCGGTTCGAGCGTCCCGTCCGACGCGGTGGAATGAAGGTGCAAATCCGCTTTCATGTCGTTCCTCCCATGGTCATGCCTTTCCGTGTCGCGCAGTTTTGCCGCGCGATAGGGAAAAGCAGACGCCGCGCCTTTTTCGGCACGGCGTCCGCCTGTCTGTTAAACCTGTTCCGGCTCCCTGAGCACGTTTTCTTCCTTCTTTTCGGGGCAGGGTTCGCCCTTGAGGAAGGCCACGAACTCCGCGCGGTCGATCGTCTCCTTCTCCACCAGCAGGTCGGAGAGGCCGTCGAGCTGCGCGCGATGCTCCTTGAGAATCGCCGTCGCGCGGGCGAGCGCGTCGTTCATCTTGCGCTGCACCTCCGCGTCGATCCGCGCCGCGACATCCTCGCTGTACGTGCGGCTCTGCTGGCCGTAATCCCGCGCCAGGAACACCTCGTCGTGGTCGCCGCCGAGATAGATCGGCCCCATGTCGTCGCTCATGCCGTACTGC